>Ga0181595_10006188_pt1 | contig 10331 bp, 8 predicted proteins | sample 041ome_7_FD_145604 | JGI IMG/M metagenome (GOLD analysis project Ga0181595, IMG submission 145604) | Coastal salt marsh microbial communities from the Groves Creek Marsh, Skidaway Island, Georgia - 041401AS metaG (spades assembly) | ecosystem: Environmental > Aquatic > Marine > Intertidal zone >... | reverse complement strand
ATCGATCTTTTTCTTTGGTGTCTTTTGAGTTTTCTTTACAAAGAAATTCAGGATGATGATTTCCTTACCTTTCACTGTACAGAAAAGAGATCGGACAATTCCTTCCTTACCTTTAGTCCTGATCTCAAAAAACCATTACCCATGGGCGCGGTATAAGGCTTCCCTATGGCTGGACCAAACTCTTCAATAATTTCAAGGATATGCAATAAATTGGAAAGTATTCCATCAGGGAATTTCAGAATTTGATCCTTAACCCTGGAATTGAAGAATGTGACCTTCCATGACATGGAACAAAGTTATCATATATGATAACCCTATCAAGTGGCAGCGGCTGATACACCGCCAAATTTTTAGCGAGCCCTGCGAAAACTTCAGCAAGGCTTTTTCTGCTTATTATTCCTGCCCCTTACTACTGGCCGGAATCCTGGGGAGACTTTGCACTGTTGGCAGATCTTTTTCTAGGCTTGCGCTTGCGCTCACCTTTATTCCCCTTTTTACCCGCTGCATCAGGACCATGTCCCTGAACACCGAGGGCAGGCCTGACCTTATCTGATTGCGATCCGGATTCCGATTCGCGTGAGATTTTCAAAGTCTGGCCCAGCACCCACACCTTGCGCAAATCCCTGAAGATTTCCTTTGGCATGTCGCGCGGCAAATCCACAGTACTGTAATCCTCATAAATATTAATCAGGCCTATGTGCTTGCTTTCAAGGCCGGCTTCATTGGCAATGGCGCCAACGATATTCGCTGGCATGACTTTATGTTTATGGCCAATTTCCACGCGAAACCTTTCCATGTCTTTTTCCGGCAGGGCGTTCTTGTTGCGCGGCTCACTTTTTCTTGGCGCACGGGAATCGGCGCGGCTTTTTCGACTGCCCTGTCGCCGGCCTTCCTGGCCACTGTTATCCCAGTTTTCTTTTTTGTCATGAACAGGCTTATGCTGCAGCAATAAGGGTTCGCTTCCCTGCACCAGTTTTGCCAGTGCCGAGGCAATAGCCAGAGTCGGTACATTGAATTCCTGCTGATACTGTTCGATCAGTTCTGAAAACAGGATCAGGTCCTCATTGGCCAGCGTCTCTGAAATCACCTGTTTGAATTGTTCGATGCGCCGATCATTAATCACTTGCGTGGACGGCATCTCCAGCATTTCAATTTTCGAACCGGTGGCTTTTTCAATGGCGTTTAGCAGACGTTTTTCTCTCGGTGCCACAAACAAAATGGCGTCACCAGTGCGACCAGCACGCCCGGTGCGACCAATGCGATGAACATAGGCTTCAGTGTCATAGGGAATATCGAAATTGATAACATGACTGACGCGCTCTACATCCAGACCACGAGCAGCGACGTCGGTAGCTACCAGAATATCCAGCTTGCCCTTCTTTAATTTATCAATGGTCAGCTCGCGCTGCTTCTGGGCAATATCGCCGTTCAATGCCTGGGCGGCAAAACCTCGGGCGGCGAGTTTATCAGCCAGCTCGACAGTGGCAATCTTGGTACGCACGAAGATCAGCATGGCATCAAAGCTTTCAGCTTCCAGAATACGCGTAAGCGCTTCCAGCTTGTTATTCATGCCACTGGCGACCCAGAAGCGCTGACGAATAAGTGCTGCGGTAGCTGTTCTTACGGTGATGGTAACTTCGCTGGGATCATTCAAATGCGCCTTTGCTATGCGGCGTACTTCTTTTGGCATGGTGGCGGAGAACAGGGCAATCTGCCGGGTTGATGGCGTTTGCTCCAGAATCCAGTCCACATCATCAATAAAGCCCATGCGTAACATCTCATCGGCCTCATCCAGCACCAGCGTCTTCAGTCCACCCAGTTTCAGGGTGCCCTTGCGCATGTGATCCATGACTCGTCCCGGCGTGCCAACGACCACGTGTACACCACGTTTCAGGGCACGAATCTGACCGGTGTAATCCTGTCCGCCATACACCGGCAGCACATGAAAGCCCTGAATGTGGCTGGCATAAGTCTGAAATGCCTCGGCTACCTGAATCGCCAGTTCGCGGGTGGGTGCCAGCACCAGTACCTGGGGATCCTTCTGCTTCAGATCCAGGTTTGTCAAAATCGGTAAGGCAAAGGCGGCGGTTTTACCGGTACCGGTTTGCGCCTGACCCAGCACATCCCTGCCTTCCAGCATCAGAGGAATGGTCATCATCTGAATCGGGGACGGAGTTTCATAACCCACATCTATGAGGGCTTTTAGAACCGGAGCACTAAGCTTCAGCTGGTCAAATGGAATTACCATGTCGGTAGTCATCAAAGGCTCTTTATATGTCTGGAAATATACTGGCTAAAACAGTACGGAGTGATTTGCGGAGGCGGATGCTATCACAAATCCGGCATAACAGAGCGATTTGATTTGTTGCCAGGCTTGCAAGATGTCGACACAGTCGATGCAACAGTAGTTGTGAGGATAACAAAATTATGCGGAATTGTTCACGTTGTATAGCAGGAATTGGTTAAACGACGATAAAATAACAGGAGCAAGGTGCCGGGTTGATACTCGAACTCTACCCTCCCTCACCTGCTGGAATATCAAACGAACTGAACGCCCTATTCTTCCTTGTTGCGATTGTCGGGCAATAATTTATGACTCGGATCTTCCAGACCACCAAAGGCTTCAAACAGTGATTTGAAGAACGCGCTTAGCTGCAGCGTCATCAGGGCAAACTCCTGATCAAATTTCTGCGCCGGACTTTCTTCATCAAAGCTCTCCGACTCTTCCTTTATTTCCTCAAAGCGCAGGCGTTTGATACTCAGGTCTTCAGCAATGCTGCAGCTTAACTGGTTGTTCCATAGCACACTGAGTTGTTTTGCCTGTTTTCCGGCATCCAGATGCGCCTGGATTTCTTCCCCTTCCAGGTCCTGTCCCTTGCAACGCACCACATTACTGGCATCTTTCGGATTGATTAGCTCGCAATCATTATGGATGACAAAATGATCGGTGGCTTTTTGTTCTTTCAGCCAACGTGTCATGACATCGTTGGGGGCGCGCTTGCTGTCAGGCAGAGATACCGGAAATGACCCCAGACAGTCCCTTAGCAAATTCAGCAACTCTTCTGCCTTAGGTGCGCTGGAGGTATCTACCACCAGCAGATTTTCAACCCGGGATATATAAGCATAGGTTTTACTGGAGCGGGTAAAGGCACGAGGCAACAAGGAACCATAGACATCATCCTGAATCTCGCGCTTTTCCTTGCGATAGACCTTTCTTCCCTGACGCTCTTCAATTTGCGCCACCTTCTCTGCCGTCGCCTCACGGACCACCGATGCAGGCAACAGACGATCCTGGGTTTTTGCACAGATCATGATGTAATCACCAATCACATGAGTGAGCATCAACGCTTCCTCCTCTTCAAGGGCTTCCATGGCTTCCCCATTTTCGTCAATGGTTTGTGCACCGGCATTAACTTCGGGCGCGGCATCTCCCAGCGGGTTCACCCAGCCAATGCGGGATTTCTCATAGTTCGAGCAAGGCACAAAGACAAGTTCTGCCAACTGCGATTGAAATTGTTCAAGCGGAAGATCAAAGGGTTGAGCGAGACAATATAAACGGAGATTTTTAAACCACATAAAATTGGGAACCTGGGAAATTTTGCTTTAGTGACTATTTAACGACTACAAGACGGGGAGACGATTATGCAGTAAAAACCTGAGAACTAAAAATGCAAATTGATTATAGTATGCAAATATAGTCTTCAAGAAAGTTTATCCCTATTTGTATGGATAATTGATCGAGAAAACCCTATCAAGCTGACGCTATGAAACCGCAGGCCCCAATCAGCACCTATTCACCACTGGAAGAATCAATCAATATCTATTCCCATGCTGTCGGCATAGTTTTGAGCCTGATCGCCCTGATATTGCTGATGGTCAGATCAGCCCAGCAAGCCGGGGCTCTGCCATTAATCAGTGTCACGATATTTGGCCTCAGTCTTGTCACGCTCTATACCACCTCTACCATCTACCATAACTGCAAGCAACCCGCGCTGCGTGCCAAATTAAGAATATTTGATCATGTCTCTATCTATATACTTATTGCCAGTACCTATACCCCCTTTGCATTACTGGTACTAACAGGAAACACAGGCTGGATAATTTTTGCCATCAGCTGGGGGCTGGCATTGGTAGGCAGCTGCCTTAAAGTTTTTTTTACCGGCAAGTACACGCTGCTCTCTACAATCATGTATGGTTTGATGGGATGGCTGATCGTTTTTGCCATCAAACCGCTTACAAGCAATCTTTCCGAAGGCGGACTGTTGTGGCTGGTAATTGGCGGCATCCTCTACTCAACGGGCGGCATCCTTTACAGCATTAAGCGTCTGCCTTTAAACCATGCCATTTTTCATCTTTTTGTCTTGTCCGGTAGCTTTTGCCATTTTATTTCACTTTACTATTTTGTGTTACCGACGCTCTAATGCTGCCCCGAATTTCGGACAAGAGAAAACTAAGAGGTTTAGATATTGAAGGTAAAAGGTTGAAAGAAATAAGGGCATTGAGAAGATAGATAGGAAAATATTTACCATGAAGGTATCGAAGCCTCTGAAAAGGTAAAGCCCTGCTCCCTGAATGCCTGGAAGCCACAAAAGGCAAAAGAAAAATCTGATAACTTCCGAATTGGGCTTTGTTCAATCTGGAAAAATGGTTTCAAGATCTGATTACGTGATCATGAGTGGTTCAAGACCATGGTTAGCGGATTTGTCCTCTTCAAGTGCTTTTATGTACGCCACCAATGTAACGGCTGTTTAACGCAGAATTTTTTGACTTAATTACTGTTTCCATGCTCTTAATAGTCATCGACCTCTATGAAAGGCACGCTACCTTGACATCAAACCTGCAAAAATTTTTTTCTTTTTCACTCCCCTGTGCGCTGACAGCAGTCTTGTCGGCCCCCGCCTTTGCCCAGAAACAAAGCTGGATACCGGTAGCCGAACTTCTGCTTGGCAGCATGGGAACTGCGAACGCCAACCAGATGACTGAAGTCATGAACCGGTGCACAGCCTTGAACATGACGCTGTCAGCACTGACTGCACAGGACTCCCCCGATGTCTCGGCAGGCTATGAAAATCAGGCGCTGCAGTTGGTACAAAATGGCATCATGATCGCCATGAATACGGAAAAAATGCTTACCGGTATTGAGCCGGATATAGAAACTTTATCCACAAATGCCATAGATGCAGTCAAGGAAATGCTGGGGACATATAATCTGTGGATGGAAGATAACTACAATGATGCCGGCTCCTACTTCAACAATGAGCTTGAAATTGAAATGAAGGGCTGCGAACTGGCCACCAAGTTTATCCTGCAGATGTCTTCACGATAGATGTTCAAGCAAGGATTCTAAAAACCCTTTAGGAAAGCGGCTTCACTCCTTGTAAAAACCATTACGGTTTTTCTCTTTTATTCCAACTCGCAAAGCGTGACTTATCACCAATATAAAAGGCGCGATTAGCACTGACTGCATCATCCTTCACCTTGTACTCTTCCGGCATGGCCTAGGGAAAAGGGATGAGGCCTGCACTATCAAACTTAATGCTCTCAATTTCATGCAATACTTTTATTGAGGCATGGTCTTTATCACGCTCAAGACGCCAGCAAAATTCGCGATTAAGGGCACTGGTTAATTCCACCAGCCAGAGGGCTTAATCTTGGAACTGCTCGACTCAGAGCACACTAGCATGCTTTGCATCGGTAGAGCGATACGGCGTTTCAAAACCTTTCTTATTCAAGGCAGAACAGTGAATCTGGGTACTTTCCATTACTATTTTTCCCACATGCTGATCACAATGATAGCGCTTACACTGCCCAATATTTTCATCAGATATAATATATTCACCCGACAGTTTATGGATTTATTCAGGCAATGGATTGATGTTGAATTAAATGGCACTTTACTTGTCTGTAATCCATGCTACATTTCTATCTTTTCGTTGTTTTCAGGAGGTAATAACATGATCTTACGTCGCGCGATTCATCATTTTATTCTTCTAATACTGGTCACTTTTTCACTGCAGGCCAGCGCCCATCATTCCACCGCTATCTACGATTCTGACAATCCGATTGAACTGAAGGGCCGAGTGGTGGAATGGCAATTTACCAATCCCCATACCTTCATTATTCTTGCCGTGGAAGATAACAACGGTGAAGAGGTAATCTGGAGCCTGGAAGGCGGTAATACGTCACTTGTCTTTCGTCGTGGCTGGACTCCCGAATCACTGCAGCCCGGGGATGAACTCATCGTTACCGTGCGACCCTTACACAGCGGTGCTCCCGGTGGTAACTATAGCGATGTACGAAATGCCGATGGCACGCCTTTCGATCCCAGGGCCAAAAGATAAAAGAGGTTAACTCTGCACATGAATATCTCTCCCAGAACCATCCTTTTATCGCTTTCCTTTATCGCTCTGCCGGGTCTTGTCGGTTGCGCACAAACGGCTGAAACTAATTCTGCGGCAAGCTTCGATCCCTATCCGGACTGGAGCGGACAATGGACAAGAGTCGGCAGCCTGAACTGGGAACCAGAAGGCTATGCCGTGACCGGCCCACCGCCTCTTACACCAGAATATCAAGCCAGACGAGAAGAGTTTCAACGCCTGCGTGATCAGGGCGTTCTGGTGGGCGATCCACCCGCTACCTGCTTGCCGCCGGGCATGCCCCGACTGATGACCATGTCATTTCCCTTCGAAATGGTAATCACACCCGCGACCTCCTATATCCTAGCAGACTGGGATAGCGCGGTAAGGCGCATTTATACCGATGGTCGTGACTGGCCGGAGTATATGCTGGCGGAATTCAACGGTTATTCCATTGGTCAATGGTATGACGAAAATAGTGATGGCGTGTATGACATGCTGTCAGTAGAAACCCGCAGCATCAAGGGACCGCGATCATTCGATTCCACCGCCGTGGTATTGCATGAGAATAATGAAACCGTGGTGCTTGAGGAATTCCGTCGACTCGACGATGACACCCTGGAAAACACCATTACCACCATCGATGATGCGCTTACCGGCCCCTGGACTGTGAAAAGGCAATACAGTCATACCCCTGCTTCTGACGAGGTGCTGTGGATTGAATATGTTTGCGCAGAAAATAATCGCCATATCAAACTCGGCGATGAGTGGTACTTCCTCAATGCTGAAGAAGGCACACTGGACCCCACCAGAGAGGGACAAGCAAAACTGATACCGGAAGCCCTCGAATAGCCCGCCGCCACACGGATATCCTGCCCTGGACCAATTAGGAATTTTTGCGCCGATTTTGCTCCCTTTTTTGCTGATCTGTAACATTTGTTCCAGTGTTTTTCTGGCTTCAGCAAACTCTCCGGCATCCTGTTCGAGATGCGCATGATTACCCAGATCTTTTCTCAGACTTATACCAGAGGGTCATTCTTCATAGATATGGTTGTTCAACTTCTTGAGCTGTTTTTCAATCAAAATACTGTAATCCACGTCCAGCTCAATATTATTTTAAGGATCGATCAGATAGTGTCTGAAATCACCGGCAGGATTCTGTTGCGGGTTATTTTGAGTACTGTTTACCAGTTGAGTATCAGCTACTTCTAAAGCGGAGACGCCTGATTCATGGATTTCAGTAATATTGGTCAGGGCTTTGGGCTCAAACACCAGGCTTCTTAAATCCGGACCGGCAGAAGCCTCAAGACTAAAGCTTAATAAAAAAACGTGATGACAGGAATTTTTGAAAAGAATAAAAATACGGGTAAAAAATAAACCGCCTGATAAAAACGCAGCGCTGACGTAGTCCCAGTGTTCACTGATGATATCCCCCTCATCAAGCTTTCACTTGTATTTATGATTAGCTAATAGGTTGGCTTTGGTTGAACTATTATTGAACTATTATTACGCCAGACAAGGCTGGCAGTCCCTAAAAATAAAATTCCGGGATTATCACCAGCTGAAATGTTTTTCTGCTGACGATAAATGCATCCCGGTGTATAGCCAGTTGTGAGCTGGCGGCTATATACAGTTGCTATTACCAGTTGCTCTTGTTTTTAATGAGCACTTTTTTTATTTTTGTAAATCAGCTTCCGTTCTCTTTTGCGAAATTCCTTTTTCTTTCCCCCCTCGCTTTCCTCGCTTTTATCTTCCCCATCTATGCGTTTAATGCATTGGACAGGTAATACCTTTAATTTTTAAGCGTAAAACAGAGTAATCCACCTTGAAAAATTGATCAATAGTTATTTGTATTTTTCCAGGCCTTGATTATTTTATGCTGCACTGCGATAACAGTGAGAGAATGAATATCTGTAATAGATGCACAGTTAAAAAGAAGAGTCTTTGAAAATGGATACAGAATTTTTGAAAACACAATCAAGAGAAGTAGCCGCTATTTGCTTACGGGCTAAAACGATAGACAAACATTGCCAACAGAATACCTGGCAATGTTTGCTGCTTTACTATATTTCCTGAGGCGCTGAAATAGGTACTATTTCATATGGGATTCCTGGTAATCATGTACCAGGGTTTTCATTTCCTTGCGCAATAGAAAAATTCCAAACAGGTTTGGCAGCGCCATCAATACCACAGACACCGCGGCAAAATTCCAGACAATGGTGGTATCAGCAAAGGAAGCGATAAAAAAGCCAAGACAATAAACCAGCCGGTAAGGCAGCACCCATTTAAAACCAACAAGATAAATTACTGCGCGGTCTCCATAGTAGGACCAGGCGATAGCCGTGGAAAATGCAAACAGCACCAGGGAAAAAGTCACAATGTACGGGCCAAAATCGCCAAACAGTCCATAGCTGAAAGCAATGGTCGTTAATGCCGAAGAATGCACCAGAGACTTTCCGGTTATGGTTATGCCTTCCTGGCTAATAGCGCCATCTACAATTGGAACAGAACCGCTGTAGGGCTCGCCGTTTTCAGTAACAACAATATCTTCAGCAACTGATCTGGCATGCAGCATGGTGAAATCGTCAGCGTTGGTGACAGTACCATTTACTACAAGCATGTCGCCACTAAAGGCGTATACTGATGTGTTGCTGTCCTGCATCAGGTAGCTGTATAAAGCAGCCTGGTCAGTCTCATCCTGATCAGAGTAAACACCTTCAATAATTGCCATATCTGCGGATTGAAATTCATTCTCATACTTGTTTATCCAGGCACCTGATGAAAGTATCACCAGTCCGGTCAGGGTACAGATCACGATGGTATCTATAAAGGGCTCCAGCAGAGACACCATACCTTCAGACACGGGTTCGTCGGCACGGGCTGAAGCATGGGCGATAGGCGCTGAGCCCTGACCAGCTTCGTTGGAAAACAGCCCGCGATTGACACCACGGCTGAAAGCAAAGGCAAAACTGGCGCCAAGAAAACCGCCGACGGCGGAAGTGCCATTAAAGACACCACCAAACACAGCTCCGAATGAAGGGATAATGTTCTCGTAATTGACCAATATCACCGATACCGCACCCACCAAGTATAACGCAGCCATGGAAGGCACCAGCGTTGCGGCTACAATTTTAATACGCTGAATACCACCAACGATTACCAGCCCCAGTATCACCGCAAGAATAGCGCCGGTAATAATTGGCTCAATGGAAAAGGTAGACTGCACACTCAGGGCAATATTATTTATTTGCGGCATATTACCGGTACCAAAGGAGCTGAAAATAGTGGCGATGGCAAAGAATATAGCCAGCCAGTGCATTTTCAGGCCACGTTCCATATAGAACATGGGCCCACCAGCCATGGTGCCATTCTCAGCAACGACACGGTATTTATGGGACAGGGTAACTTCGGTCAGTTTGGTGGCCATACCCAGAAAGGCGGTCATCCACATCCAGAACAGGGCCGCCGGACCACCTATATAAATAGCCAAGCCAACACCGCCAATATTTCCGGTGCCGATGGTGCCGGACAGCGCCAGACTTAAGGCCTGAAAGTGCGAGGTATCACCCGGCGCATCATCCCTTTCATTTTTCCCACGCAGCACAATCCAGGCATGTTTGAAAAATCGAATCTGGGGAAAACCCAAATAGACAGTAAAGAACAATCCTACGCCAAGCAGGACAAAGGGAAACCAGGGAGACGAGCCCAGAAGACTATCCAGGCCAAGTAAAAAATTATTAAAACTGTCCAAACACTTCTCCCAAGCTAAATTGATAAACCCGGTTACTCACTTTACAGCTTTCTCCGGGGTTATAAATAGTCTTTGTAAATCACTCTATGTTTTTATAACAGTACGAGCTTTTAAAAAAAACTTATTGTACTGAACTGAGTGTCAGATTGGTTATTGTCATTCTACTTTAATCCTGTATCCTGCGTCCGGTTTCTACATATAGTCTTCAAGCGGAGGACAGGAAC
>Ga0181595_10006180_pt1 | contig 10346 bp, 3 predicted proteins | sample 041ome_7_FD_145604 | JGI IMG/M metagenome (GOLD analysis project Ga0181595, IMG submission 145604) | Coastal salt marsh microbial communities from the Groves Creek Marsh, Skidaway Island, Georgia - 041401AS metaG (spades assembly) | ecosystem: Environmental > Aquatic > Marine > Intertidal zone >... | reverse complement strand
CCCGCGCCGGGTTCCTCCGATCCCGTCTCCATCATCGCGTTGATCTGCTTGTAGGCGGTGCGCGTCGCGGACAGGCGGGTCAGCAGCGTCGCGATCGTCGCGAGCGGCTGCACCGCGCGCCCCGACAGGATCGAGCAGGCGACGAGCGCGCCGGTGGTCAATTTGTGGTCGGCGATCAGGTAGACGCCCGCGACAACGGTGCCGGCGTAGGCGAGCGTGTTGGCCGACACCGACACGGTGGTCGCGATCGTCGAGACGAGCCGCTGGCGCACCGACGAGTCCGAATGCTCCTCATTGGCGCGCTTCCACCGCCGACCGAGCAGGCGGCCGGCGCCCGAGGTCTTGACCATCTCCAGCGCGCCGACGGTTTCCACCAGCACGCTCTGCTTGGTCAGCCCCTGGCTCATCGACTTGGCCGACAGCCGGTCGAGCGCGGGGCGCGTCAGCCAGCCCGCACCGATCACGATGGGGATCGCGGCGAGCGGCACCCACACGATCGGGCCGCCCAGCACCGCGATGAACGCGAGCGTCACGATGATGAACGGCACGTCGACCAGCGCGGTCATCGTGGCGGAGGCGAAGAAGTCGCGCAGCGTTTCCAGCTCACGCATCATGCCGGTCAGCGCGCCGGTCGAGCCCTTCTTCTGGTCCAGCCGGATCGCGACCAGCCGGCGAAACACGCGCCCGCCGATGTCATGGTCGATGTCCGCGCCCGCCAGATCGGTGAAATAAGCGCGCAGGATCCGCAGCAGGAAGTCGAACACCACCAGGATCATCAACCCGATCGACAAGGCGATCAGCGAGGAGAAAGCGTTGTTGGGGACGACGCGGTCGTAGACGGTCATCGTGAACAACGAGGTCACGAGCCCGAAAATGTTGATCATCGCCGCGGCCACCGCAACCTTCAGGTAGGTGCCCTTGTTGCGCAGCATCGGCTCGACCAGCCACGGCGCGAAACGCGGGCGCGGGTGGTCGACCGCGTGGGTGTCGGTGTCGGTCATCGTTGGTCCAGCGCGGCGGGTTGGATGTTGAGCGCGGGCAGCAGCCGCCCGGTGCGGGCGAGCAGCGCGTAGCGCGCGGTGTCGAGTTCGATCGTGGTCTGGATGAAGCGCGCGGCGACGCCGAAGTAATTGTTGTGGGCTGCCAGCAGGTCGAACAACGTGCCGCGCGACACGCGGAAGCGCTCGGCCAGCACGTCGCGCGAGCGTCGGCTGGCGAGGTAATTTTCCTCGATCGCCCCCTGCGCGTCGCCGAGTGCCGCCACGTCGGCGAGCGCGATCTCCGCGTCGCGGCGAACCTCGATCTGGGTACGGCGCAGTCGTGCGTCCGCGCCGCTCGCGCGCGCCTCGGCCTGTCCGATCCGCTGGTCGATGCCGCCGCCGATCCGCATGCTGAGCGTCACGCTGCCGCGGATGTCGTAATCGCGCGCGGTCTCGACGATGCCGTAGCGCCCGGCGTCGAGACCGGCGGAGAGTTGCGGCAGGCGATCGCCCTGGAGCGCGCGCACGTCGGCGCGCGCCGCCTGTACGCCCAGCCGCGCGGCGCGGACCAGCGGCAGGCGGTCGGTCTCGCCCGCGAGGCTGGCGGCGGTGATCCCGCCGAGTGCGGGCACCGGCGCGCGCGCGAGGTCGGCGGGCGCGGGCTCGCCGATCACCGCGAAATACTGCGCCTCCGCGCTGGCGAGCTGGCGGCGGAAGTCGGCGAGCTGCGCCGCGGACGAGGCGATGTAGCTGTCGACCTGCGCGATGTCGCCCGCGGCCGCCGCGCCCTGGCGAATGCGCAACTCGATGCTGCCGCGCAGCTCGCGCTGGCTGTCGCCGAACGCCTCGCTCAGGCGGACCAGCGCGCGGTAGCCGTAGACGTTGTACCACGCCGACACCGCCTGGAGCGCGAGGCGGGTGGCGGTATCCTCGACGCTCGCCTGCGCGCTCTCCAGCCGCGCCTGCGCCGCGCGGATGCGCGCGTTGCTGGCGCCGAAGTCGATCACCGGCTGCTGGATGCGGACAAGGCCGTCGGTGCGCGCGCGCGGGCGCGATCGCTCCAGCACGTTGAGCGGATCGTTGGAGAAGGCGCGGTCGATCACCTGGAAGGTCGAGATCGACAGGTCCGCGGTCGGCAATTGCCGCGCGCGCGCCTCGCCGCGCGCCTCGCGGGCCTCGTCCGCTACCGCGCCCGCCTCGTCGAGCGACGGGTTGCGCGCCACCGCCGCGCCGATCGCGCGCGCGAAGGCGTCGGTTTCGGTCTGCGTGCGCGCGAGTTGCAGGATCGGGTCGCTGCCGGCGTCGATGTGGAGCGGATCGCCACTCGGCACCGGCAGCCCGCCGGGACGCGCGCGGCGCGGCAGCGCATCGTCGGTGGGGGCCGAGGGCAGCTCGCCGCGCGGCGCGGTGGGGGCGGGGGCGATGCTCGGCCCGAACGGGATCGGCGCCGGCGCGGGCGACAGCGGTGAGCCCGACGACACCTGCGCGGGCAGCGACAGGGCGGGGGAGGGCGGAGACGATGGGGGCGGCGAGGATGGCAGCGGAGAGGATTGCAGGGGGCGGGGCGTAGCGCCCTGTTGCGGATTGACCACCAGCGACCCCTGCGGCTCGCCGCGTGGTGGAGGCGCGAGCGTCGATTGCGCGAAGGCAGGCGCGGCGAACGCGAGCGGGGCGAGCAGCGCGGTGGACAGGGCGGTGGACAGGCTGGCGCGGCGGGCAGGGCGCCGGACATCGCGCCGCGTGGTGCAGGCGGACGCGCCGCACGGCACCGCGCGCGTCAACGCTTCACCTTCTCCCGGCATCGCGCGCGTTCGGCCGATGCCCTCATCCACTGCCACGTCGTTCCACCCCGATCCCGCGCCGCTGCCACCGTCCGACCGACAGGGCGTGGGGAACATTTTTCCCGGACGCGGGTTCTTTGCGCCGTTTTCACGCAAAATCTACCATAATAACAATCGTCACCACTTCTCGCGTACGAATAAGCGGGTGGCGATGCGGTCCGGCGACAGGGAGCGTTGAAGGTTGGCCGGGGCGGTGGGGCGCGCGTCGCTTACCGGCGCGAGCGGAGTGCGGCCACGCGGCGCAATTGCAGATCGCCTGCACGATCAGATGGTCGGGGAGACAGGATTCGAACCTGCGACCCCCTGGTCCCAAACCAGGTGCGCTACCAGCCTGCGCCACTCCCCGACGCTCTCGTCCCTGTAGCGCAACCGCGCGGCGGTTCAATCGCGCAAATGCGGGAGGGCGCGCGTGAGGGACGAGCAGGCAGGCGACCACCCGTTAAAAGAAAGGGCACCCGCTGGTGCAGGTGCCCTCCGAAGGTCATGCTGAAATCAAAGTCTGGTATTCCTGTCCGCCAAAACAAGAGGCTATTCTCTCGTGTTAGAAGAGAAGGCAGAGTCCCGCGTTACGCGATGATCGTGTTGGTCCCGGTCAACACGCCATCGGCGTGTGGGTCGCGCATTTCGTAGACGCCGAACTCCAAATAGTGGGTCAGCGGGTTGATGTCTGCCTGTGCGACATCGGGATTGTCGGCCAGATACGCCTCCGTGTCGAACGCGCCCGATGGATCGCGCCCTTCGCGCCAGCCGAAATTGTTGAAATGCTCGAGCGGGTTGACCCCCGCCGCCGCGACATCCGGATTGGCCTTCAGGTAATCGCTCGTGTCGAACAGCGCATTGGGATCGCGCCCTTCGCGCCAACCGGTCGTCGCGTAATGCGCGTAGGCGTCGGTGCCGGACGCCGCGACGTCGGGATTGCTCAATAGGTAGAACTCTTCATCGAACGCGATCGACGTGACGTCGTCGCCGATCGCGGCGTAGGTGGCCCGTCCCTCGTAGCGCCCGTAGTTGAGGTAGTGATCGAGCGGGTTGACGTTCGCGTTCGCGACGTCCGGGTTGCGGAGCAGGTATAGCGCTGTGTCGAACGCGGCGGACGGATCACGTCCTTCGTTCGCGCCGAACTGAACGTAATGGGTCAGCGGATTGACGCCTGCCGCCGCGACATCTGCGTTGGCGCTCAGATACCCGCGCGTCGAGAAGAAGGCGTTGGGATCACGTCCTTCGTTCGCCCCGAACTGCGCGTAATGCGTCGCCGGATCGACACCCGCCGCCAGCACGTCGGGGTTGCGTTGCAGGTAGAACAGATTGTCGACCAGCCGGTTACCGCTGTCTAAGTTGACCGTGCCGTTCGCGAAACGCAGCGCCTCGATGTTGGTCAGCGTGTCGGTACCCTCCGGCCCCGAGATGGTAAGCGCGTGGACGCCGCTGCGCGTGATGGTGGTCGCCTGACCCAGCGCGTAGCCGAACACGACCGTGTCGAACCCGTCGCCGCCGTCGACGCGATCGTCGCCGCCGAACATCGCGAACACGTCGTTGCCCGCGCCACCGATCGCGCTGTCGTTGCCGTTGCCGCCGATCACGTTCTCCGGGTTCTGGTCGGTCACCTGAACCGTGATCTGCCCGTCGACGAACAGCCCGCCCGCGTCGGTCGCGCGCGCGGTGATCGAGAACGACGGCGTGGCCTCGAAATTGAACGCCACGCGCGTCGTCACCACGCCGGTCGCCGCGTCGATCGCGAAGCGTCCGCCCGCGTCGTCGGTCAGCGTGTAGCTGAGCGCGCCCGTATCCTGCGCGGAAACGGTGCCGACGCGCGTGCCCGGTGCCGCATTCTCGACCACCGCGGCATTGTCGATCGCGAGGTCGGTCGGCGCGGCATTGGCGCGCGGCACGTACAGCCGCGCCAGCGGCTGGTCGTGGTCGGTCGCCTGATACACGCCCGCCGGCTGCTCGGCATTGTAGTGGACGACGTCGAAGCTCGCGCCGTCCAGCAGGTTGTTCGACACCACGATATTGTCGAACGCCTGCAGATAGCCCTCGAACAGGTAGGAGTAACGCTCCTCGACCGGCAGCAGGTCGTAGAGGTTGGTGTGCCGCCCGTCGCTGGTCAGTCGCTGGAGCGCGGTTTCGTAGTAATAACCGTTGAAGTCGCCCAGCGTGACCAGATTGGCATCGGGGTTCGCCGCCTGCACGCCGTCGAGATACGCCTTGATCGCGGTCGCCTGCGCGGTGCGCGAGCCGTCGCCGGCCTGCGCGGGCGGCTGGATCGCGCCGAACAACGTGTCCGATCCGCCGCGCGAGGTCGAGTGGACGTTGACCACGGTCACGTCCTGCCCGTTGAACGCGAAGGTGGCGACCAGCGGCCGCCGGCTGCCGGTGAACGCCTGGTCCTCGATCAAGCGCACGCTCGCCTCGTCGAGCGAGACGCGCTCGGGATTGTAGAGGAAGCCGTTGCGGATGTTACCGCCCGGCTCGCCGCCCGTGGTGCCGTAGGCGGGCGCGACCTCGGTATAGCGATAGGTCGGGCCGCCCGCCGCGACGATCGCGTCGATGATCGCCTGCGCGGTCGCCGCGCCCGACGTGTCGGTGCCCGTCCCCGCGCCGTCGGCGTCCTGGATTTCCTGCAACCCGATCACGTCGGGGTTGCGAAGCGCCGTCGTCACCTCGGTCGCGATCGCGCCGAACTTCTGCGCGCCGTCGCCCGGATCGGCGTTCTCGACGTTGAAGCTCGCGATCGTCATGTGATCGGCGTCGCCCACCAGCGTGCTGGTCTCGCGCGTCGGCGCGGCGCGATCGGTGGTGACCGAGAGCGCGCCGATCGGATCGAGCTCGTAGCTGGCCGAGGTGCCGCCCGCGTTCCCGAAATAGGTCAGGATGCCGTTCACGTCCGCCAGCACGTCGCCCTGGTCGAACGTGCCGCCGCCCGGCGCGTAGATCTTGATCTTCTCCGGCGCATTGTCGCCGGCCGAGATGGTAATACCGTAGCGCTCGTTGATGCCCGTCGCGCCGATCCCGCCGTTCGCGACGACGTAGGTCTGGCCGATGCCGTCGGTCGAGCTGACCACCAGCGGCGCGCGCACGGTGACGAGCATGCCTTCGAGCGATTCGTAGAAATCGATGCCGTCGCTCATCGGATCGTAGCTCTGCAACCGGTCGTCATCGATCACCTGCGTCGGGGGCGCGTAGCCGCCCGCCTCGGTCGAGATCAGCGTCGCGGCGGGCAGCGTCGCATTTGCCTCGGTCACGGTGATCGCGGTCGCGCCGGTCAGCCGCGTGACCGTCAGATTGGCGGCGTTCTGCGTGTACTCGGCGACCGTGCCCGACAGCGTGATCGCGTTGCCGACCGCGACGGTCGGCGAGGTGCTGCCGGTCGACACGAAGATCGCGTCCGACGTGCGCGTGTCGCCGTCGCCGGTCGCGTCCTGGAGGAAGAAGCCGCGGTCCGAGCCGGTCGTGCGCAGCGCGGTGACGACGCCCGCGGTCTGCACGGTCAGCCCCTCGTAGGCGGAGCGGTGGCCCAGCCCCTGGATGTCGAAGATCGCGACGGGTCCGGTGTCGTCGTTGGTGATCGTGACGCGCGCCTGCGTGTCGGGGGCGAGGAAGCCCTGCGCGTCGGAGAAGTTGACGAAGAACGTCTCGTCCGGCTCGTTGCGCGTGTCGCCCAGCACCGCGACCTGGATCGTCTTGCTCGTCTCGCCCGCGGCGAAGGTGACCACGCCGCTCTGTGCCTGATAGTCGCTGCCCGCCTGCGCCGATCCGTCCGCGGTCGCGTAGGCGATCGAGGCGGTTCCCTCGCCGCTGGTGCGCGTCAGCGTGATCGTCGCGAAGCTGGTGCCGCTATTCCCCTCGGTCACGGTCACGTCGGCGAAGGTCAGCGTCGACGCGTCGGTCAGGTTCGCCTTGACCGACAGATTATCGATGCCGAATTCATCGCGGTTGCCGCTGCCCGACGAGCTCAGGTGGCTCCAGCGGAGATACAGGTAACCGCCGTCGGCGACCACCAGGTCGGCGATCGAGACCATCGCGGTGGTGAGCGAGAAGACCGCCGGCACCTGCGCGGTGGCCGCGCCCGGCGTGGTGAACGCGCTGGTCGGCGCGGCGGTGAAGGTCACGCCGTCCGACGAGTAAGACAGCTGGAGCGAGGAAGCGCGGTTGCCCGAATTGCGCCACGCCCAGTCGAAATCGACCGCGAAGCTGGTCGCGGTGAAGCCGCTGGTGTTCTGGATCCGCGCCTCGAACGCGCCATTGCCTTCGACGAAGTCGCTGCCGGTCGCCTGCACCACCAGCGCTGCATTGGCGGACGGCGAGTAGATGCCGCCCGAGGTCGGATCGGCCGAACCCTGGATCACGCCGCGCGCGAAATCGTTCGCGGTCGTGCCGGTCGGCGAGGTGAAGCCGTAGGCGGGGGCGGCGAGATCGCTCAGCCCCAGTACGCGGAAGATGTTGGAATCGAGCCGCGTGCCTGTCGCGCCCGGCGCGAAGCCCGCCGCGGCGAAGCCGTCGAACCCGGTCTGGAACAGCGTCTGCAACCCCTCGGGCGCGGCGCCGATGATGCTCGCGGTCGAGGAAGCGGGCGTGGCGGATGCAGGTGTCGCGGATTGGGGGGCGGCGGTACGCGTGCCGAGCGTGTCCGCGGCGAGGCGGAACTCGCGCCACGACGCGTCGGTGTAGAAGGTGTCGCGCGCCAGCGTGCCGAACGGGGAGGCAGTCAGGTCGTCGTAGGTGATGGAATTATCGGCGACGATCTTCTTGGAGATACCCATGCAAACACCCCTTGTTGTTCGACGGCCGCTGGCGCGGGCGCACGTTTGATGGGGGTATCGGCCATTTAGATGACAGCGCAATTACGCTTTCGCGGCGAAATCGCCGCCGCGGATCGGAGCGGCGACGTGCCGCTCCCGTGCCCCTCAGTACCGAACGCTGATCGTGCCCAGCACCGTGCGCGGCGCGCCGTAATAGCCGCCGTCGAAATTGGTCGCGGTCAGGTACTTCGTATTGGTGACGTTGCGCAGGTTCACCGCGGCTGAGATGTTGGGGGTGATGCTGTATGCCCCAAGCAAGTCGAGCAGCGCGTAATCGCCCTGCCGCCCCAAACCCGAGGGCGAGATGATCCGGCTCTGATACTGCGCCGCCGCGCCCAGCTTCAGCTGCGGCAGCATCGGCAGCGCGTAGCTGACGTTCAGCCGCCCGGTGTTGCGCGCAACGAAGCGGCGGACCGGATTGCCCTCCGGGTCCTCGATCCGCATCAGCGTGTAGCCGCCCGTCACCTGCAAGCCCGGTGCCAGCTGCCCGCCCACGTCGATCTCGACGCCCTCCGTCTGCGCGTCGACCCCGACGTAATAGGTGCGGTTGATGCCGTTCGCGTCGGTCACGCGGCCCGCCGCCTCGGCGACATTGTCCTGCCGCGTCCGGAACACCGCGACCGTCGCGTTCAACCGGCCGTCGAACCACTCGCCCTTCAGCCCGAGTTCCAGATTCTCGCCCTCGATCGGATCGAGGTTGCGGTTGTTGATGTCGAGCTGTTCGTTCTGCGGATTGAAGATCGTCGCCCAGCTTCCGTACACGCTCAGGTTGCGCGACAGGTCCACGGTCGCGCCCGCGAAGGGCAGGAAGCGCGTTTCGTCGAAATTGGTGTTCGCGCCGTAGGTGAAGCCGGTGCTCTTCGCGTGCGTGACGTTGCCGCCCAGCATCACCTTGACCGCGTCGCCCGGGTTCAGCCGGACGAGACCGTAGGCGGTCTCGCGCCGGGTGTGGGTGTTCTGGCTCGACGCCGGATCGGTGGAGAATTCGGTCGGGAAGTTCGGCAGCGGGAAATTACCGTCGAACAGGCCGGGGTAGGGCAGGATGTTGCCGATCGTGCTGAAATCGTAGCTCGATCCCTGGATATAGCGCTGCGCGCTGCGGTTGATGCCGATGTTGATCTCGTGCTCGCGCCCCAGGATCGTGACCGGACCGGTGACGTAGGCTTCCATCGTCAGGTTGCGCGTCTCGGCGATGAACTTGCCGGGATAGCTCGCGATCCCGATCGGCGCACCCGTCGCCGGATCGGTGCCGATACCGTTCGGCGCGCCGCGCACCGGATTGCCGTAAACGTAGAACAGGGTGTTATCCTCGTCGGTCGCGCGGCGGATTGCGCTGAAGCGCGCGATCCAGCCGTTTCCGAACTTGTGCGTGATGTCGCCGAAGATCTGCCGGTCGACGACGTTCCAGCTCGACCAGTCGGGCGCGACGTTCGAGGAGCGATCGAAATTAAGCGGCGTGCCGTCGGTGTAGGTCAGCGGGATCGCGCCCCACATCGCACCGCGGCTCTTGTGGTCCTGGTGGCCGTAGCCGGCGCTCACCGTCGTGTTCGGGCCCAGATCGGCCTCGACGATGCCGTAACCGACCCAGCGGCGCAGCCCGTAGCGGTCGAGGTAGCTGTCGCCGTCCTGATACGCGCCGACCGCGCGCGCGCGGATGCTGCCGTCCTGCGTGAGGGGCACGCTCAGGTCCGCCTCGCCGCGATATTGGTCGAACGAGCCGTATTGCGCGGAGGCGCGCAGCTGCAGGTCGCGCGTCGGGCGCTTGCGGATGAAGTTGACGACGGCCGACGGGTTGCCGGTCGACGACAGGAGGCCGGGCGCGCCGCGCACCACCTCGATATGGTCGTAGAAGGCGGTGTCGATCGAGCCGGTCTGGATCCCGAACGCGAACGGCACGCCGATGCCGTCGATCTGGAACGTCTGGATATCGAACCCGCGCGCGGAGAAATACACGCGGTCGGTCTCGCCCGCCTGCACGTTGATGCCGGGCACGGTGCCGAGCAGCGTGTTGACGTCGTTGAGCTGGAAATCCTCGATCTGCGCGCGCGTCACCACGCTGACCGACTGCGGCGTCTCGCGCAGCGACAGGTTCATGCGCGTCGCGGTGGTCTGCCCCGGGATGGTGTAATCCTGGCTCCCCTCGGTGCGCGCACCGGTGACGACGATGTCCTCGCCCGCCTGCGTCGTGGGGGCGGCCGCGGTGTCGGTGATTGCAGTATCGGTGGTCGCAGTGTCAGTGGTCGCGGCCGGAGCAGAGGCGACCGCGAGCGCGCTCGGATCAACAGCGGCCGCGAGCACGGCGAGCAGGGCAGACATGGGCGTTTTCCTCCGGGAACCTTTCGCGGCGCTTTGGCGGTTCCCATCCGGTAATGCAAGTCACTATCAATAACAGGAGGCGTCATCATGGCCGGATGGCCCGCGCCGATCCCGCCGAAGCGCTCGATTGCAGGCTTGGCGGGGCGGGTGCATGACGCCGCCATGACCGGTCTCCAGCAGCTGGGTATCCCGATCCCGATCGTGCAGGCACCGATGGCGGGTGTCGCGACACCGGAACTGGCCGCGGCCGTGTCGAACGCGGGTGCGCTCGGTTCGATCGGGGTCGGCGCCAGTGATGCCGCGGGCGCGCGCGCGATGATCCGCGCGGTCCGCGCCCGCACCGACCGGGCGTTCAACGTCAACCTGTTCGTTCACGCGACACCCAGAGCGGATGCTTCGCGCGAGCGGCA
>Ga0181595_10006177_pt1 | contig 10350 bp, 6 predicted proteins | sample 041ome_7_FD_145604 | JGI IMG/M metagenome (GOLD analysis project Ga0181595, IMG submission 145604) | Coastal salt marsh microbial communities from the Groves Creek Marsh, Skidaway Island, Georgia - 041401AS metaG (spades assembly) | ecosystem: Environmental > Aquatic > Marine > Intertidal zone >... | reverse complement strand
TTTGTAATATTCCCCAGAGATGTTGGATAAAATGAAAATATTAAGATGTCGCGAGCGCGCGCGCGCCGCCGCGTATACACGTTTTGATGTACAAAGCAAATGTGGGCTAATTGCTATTTCCTGCGCGACTGTCTCTACTCTCTCTCTTCGTCGTCGTCTTCGTCTTCTTCGTCGTCGTCGTCGACGGACACGTACGCTTCGAGTTTACGCCACTCCTTCGTCTTCTCGTCGAGCGCTTCCAACTTGACGAGGACGCTTCTTCGTCTCGCTCTTCTTCTTTTTCCTCCCGCGTTTGTTCGTTCTGCTTCGAACGTCGGCACTTCCGAGTACACGTGGCCTCGGAGACGGTGGTGAAGATGAACGCTCGGGGTGGTCGCGTCTGCCGTCGTCGTCGTCGTCGTCGTCATATTCTCGCTTCTTTGCTCTTCGTTGTTCTTCTTCTCGTTGTTCTTCTTCGCGTTCGTCGGTAACGTCGTCGGTAACGTCGTCGTCGTCGTCAAAAACTTCTCTCGCAACACCTTCGACGTCTCCTGCAGCTCTCTCTGAAACTCCTCGTCTCTTTCTCTCGGAATATCCAAAGGCGGTGGTTTTTGGAACGTCGTTCGCTTCTCGTCGTCGTCGTCATCCTTCTTCTCATCGGTATTTTTATTCGCCTCTGCTGCTGCGGCGAGTTTTCGCTCTTCTCCTCCGCGCGCCCCGGCGTCGGTGTTCTTCGCGCCACCGCCACCGTTAGGCCACGGCCACCGTTGCTCGCCGAGCTGTCGTCGCGGCTTTTTCATCCTTTCTCTCTTGTTCTTGTTCTTCTTCTTGTTCTTCTTCTTCTTCTTCTTCTTCTTCTTCGAATTGAATTGAAAATTTCTTTCTGCGCCGCTCGGAAGACACGCAATAATAAAAAGAGCCAACAACAACCGCGACCGTGACGAAGGAAGAAGAAAACCGCCACACTGTTCGAGCTCTGTCTGTCTGTCTGTCTGTCTGTCTGTCTCTCGCGCTTTCCTTCTTCCGTTCGCGCTCTCACGGGGCGCTCTCTTTATGAAGAATAAGAGTTTTCAATTTCAATTTCTCGGGAAAAACTTCACTTTTATCTCTCGCAGACGACGACGACGACGCACAACATGGCCTCTCGAATACTCGCCAACCTCCTCGTCGCGGGTTCCGGCGCTCTTTTTCGAGCCGCCTCTCAGGCGTGGCAAAAAGCCCTCGAAAACGCGCGCAAATCTGGCGTCGCCGCCGACGCCGCTTCTTCCGCTTCGGCGGGATTGCGACGACAACACATGTCGCTCGAAGAAGCTCGGAAAATACTCAACGTGACCTCTTCGGCGACGAAAGAAGAGATGCTCGAACGATTCGCGAAAACGTTCGAGAAAAACGAAGGCGCGAGTTTTTACGTGCAGAGCAAACTGTTCAGAGCGAAGGAGACGTTAGGCGTGGAGCAGTTTGGAATGTCCGCGGAAGAAGCCGGGAGAGACCCACGGATAGAAAAAATGCGAACAACCACGGAAAAGGAAAACGAAGAGGAGAAAAAGAATGACGAGAACGCGAAGAAAATAGAGAGCGGGGAGAGAGAAGGGAGCGGAGAGAGAGAGAGAGAGACGTAGCAGAGAGTTCAGAGAGAGAGAGAGTTCAGAGAGATTTATTAGGCGCGTCGTCATCGTTGATCATATATATATCTTTTGTATTTGTACTTTTATTCAACGTTTTTCCAATTTACACGCCACAAGTCACACTTTTGATGTTACTATCGCTCTCGAAACGACGAGAAAAGCAGCTTTGCGGGAAGAAGGATGGTGGCTTTGACGACGAAGAGAGGAACGGCGATGGCGCTTCTCTGGACGATGGTCGTCGCGGCGCTCGCGGCGGTGGTGTATCGATTGGAAATTGGATTCGTCGCGTTCAGAGTTAACAACTTTGTTCCTCCTTTGAAGGAGAGTGGTGGTGGTGGTTCTGTTGTCTCTCGGCGGCGCGGTTCGAGGAAAGAGGAGAAGATCGCGTCGTCGTCGTTGGAGTTTTCTCTCGAGGAGAAGAGAGCAGATGCGCCGGACGATAACATCGACGAAGACGACGACGGGGAATTTGGTGCATCAACGAAAGGTCAACGACCACCCCTAACGAGACGGAAACGAAGACGACGCGAACAAGAACAACAACGACCACCCGAAGACGAGAAAATGCCGGAGTTTTCGTCCGGAATAGGGTTTGGGTGCGTACACATCGAAAGCGAGCGTTTCGTGAGGGAGATGTGCATGTTAGACGTGAGATTGGACGAGAGCGAGGAGTATAAAGGGTACAAGAAGATGTCCGCGCGGTTGACCGTGCGTAAGAAATCGAAGAAGATTTTGTCATCGAATTCGAACGAGAACGAGGAGAATTTCGAGTGGTCGTGCGGAGACTCGGTGCGAGTGATGTTTGAGACGTCGGAGGCGTTGTTCGGGCCGATGAATGCGCCGATTTTTGAGGAGAGAGAGGAGGACGGGGAGAAGGTGTGCGGAGAATTTCCCGTGGAAGCGATTATACCGAGGGAAGGCGATCGATATCGAGGCGTCCGAGCGAAAGTGTGGCTGTTGCACGTGGACGGCGAAGGGTTGAAAGACCCGGAGATAGAGAAACCGTTTCCGGAGAATTTGATGTCGAAGGCAAATAACTGTCCGCCGTGCGATGGTCCAATCGTCTATAACATCAGGAGGACGTTTCCGAGGAGGGTTTACGTGGAAGAGAAGGACTATTTCGTGAGCGAAAACATGGAGGAAGACGTAGGCGTCGGCGAATTCGCGTTAGAAGACGCCGCGGGATTCACCGAGTCCTATAAGAATATCAAAAAAGATGAATCGACGCACGGATGGTACAAGATGGAAGCGTATAAAGAATTACACGAGAATCCAGCCGAGGAAATCGCCTGGAGGAGGGAAGGCGCAAAGATCCCTTTTTGTAAAAACGGGGACGGCGCCGGAAGGTGGGTGTTTTCCAAAAAAATGTACCGAACGCAAAGCGAAGAGGACGCGTTAGAGTGGCGTTATTACGGGTGTAAAATCAAACACGTCCCGGGTTTAAAATTAAAGGGATGCTTAGAACGTATCGGACCGGTTAAATTTGCCGGCGAGAGTACTTTAGGACACGTGTACGAGGCGTTTCTGCAACATTTGAACAAGACGGAATATTTTTGGCCGACACGACACGATTTAGACGCCAGGAAAGTTTACGGAAGATTAGATCTCATTCGCGCACAAGGCGATCACAGCGATTTCCATGGCATCGACATGGTGAACAAAAACTTATTCAACGAAATTCACAGCCACAGACGCACGGCAAATATGAAATTCGAAAACGTTGTGATTCTGCAAGGCGCGAACGACGCGGCGAGGTACTCGATTGAAAAGTTTAGAGAAAAGATGAAAACGTTCGTGGAAACGGTGAAAAAATATCGCGAAACGAGCAACGAGAGCGAACAGATTCGGCTCAAACGTTTAGTATGGGTAACTGCGCCGACGAGACACTACAAATCGAGCAGCGGTCCCGGCGATAGCATGTGCCCAAACGGATCCTCCTCGGAAGCGATGCGATCGTGCAGCGCGGGAAATAGCGGACAGGCACACACGGAAGTTGGTGCGACGAGATGGCACGGCATCGAGAGCGGCACAGACGCAAACGTACCACCGAATTTGTACGGCACGCACGAGCGAAGACAACTGCTGAACCAAATAGCAAAGAAGACGCTGCGAGAGAACGAAAAAGTGTTGGCGGATGAAGTGTACATCGTCGATTACGAAAGTTTGACCGCGGCGTTGCCGTCGGATTATAACTACGACGGTGAACATTGGGGATGTCCATGGCGAAGCTGGGAAAACAGAAGAGGGTCGGGATACAGTTGTAAAGGTCTAGCGAATGTCGTGGTGTCGAATATCATTAGTCATTTTCTAGGATGCTATAAATACTAGTTTTAAGAGCAGCGCTCAAATTGACCAACTCAGTTCGGTTTGCAAAAGCTCGATGCGTGTAGCCGCAATCTCGAAACTCTCCAGATGATTCGTTCGTAACTCCGTCGCAATTTTCTGCGTCACCTCGGTGCTGATTCCCGGGAATGCAGCATCGTCGATTGATTTCGCGCACATCTCTCCGGCGCGCGCGTCGTCCTCGTCCTCGTTACATTTTTTCAAAACGTCAATCGCGTCTTCGCGGATAGCCAAAAGTAAGTCACCCATCGCATCTTTCGCGGATTGAAGTGACTGTTTCAGTTTTTCTTTATCTACACTTTCAAACATTTTACCTTGAATCATTAAAAGTAAAGCGTTGCACGAAACCGTCAACACGTGCGACGTTACGTACGAAGTCGTAGGGACTACGCCGTCAAGAGCGAATTTAATGGAGTTTGGTAAGTGCGTATTCGATGCAATCGCGTGTATATTCTCCGAGAGATTACGCGAACAACTGATGATAACGCGCAAAATAACATCGAATGTTTCCTTAGCTGATGCATCACGGATGATTGCTTGAATGAAAGTTTCGTTGAACGCAAACACATTCGGATGCATCCACGACGACGAGGCCTCTTTTGCTTCTTTCTTCGAGGCGGAATCTTTTACCGCGCAGTGTTCAAACATCTCTCGAATCGAGCGTATTCGGCGCTCCGCAATATTCTCTTCACAAGAACCTAGAGATGCTACCGCGAAATAAGCGAGGGATTCAAGTAGATGGTTCCTCGTCCACTCTTCCCTGTACGACGCGTCGGCGCCGACAGAATTTTTTGCGAGAAACCACAGAGGCGCTGCGAGCGCAGGTACGCTTAAATGCGGAGGAAACCACGAACTATTAGTCCCCGTCGCATCGTCAGTGTGCGTAAAACAAAGATTTTTCCACAGATATAGCATGTTCTTTTCGTGTTGCTCATCCGCATCCCCGTTCTCGACGCAAAGAATACCGTTGGAGCAACTTTGCGCTGCCACCGCGAACTTCTTCCCTACGTGGTCGACTCTCTTCTTCACTTTCTGCGCGAAGTCTTCGTCGTCTTTATCGACTGCAATATCGCCATGTTGTTCTAGACCCATGTCGTGCGGATATAACGTCAGAAATTTCGAGCTGATTGCGTCCATTTGACTAAACGCGAACGATCGCTTCAACGTATCGCGAAATCTTGTAAATTCCAAGGCTTTATCGAAAGCGCCGAATCGCAAAGCCTTGGCTAACGAATCTCCAATATCACCGTCTGCTTGTTGTTGTAAACTCGCCCATTTTACGTACACTTTGTGAAATTCCTTCACACTCACGTTGTTGCCGTCGAGCGCGGGAACGACGTGGTGCAGTAAGCTCGCCATTTGTATATTTTTGGCATCCAGATACTCAAACGTATCGAGCATGGATTGCGACGCACCGAGCAGACAGCTCGAAGACATTTCATCGAACAATGCTTCCGCATTGTGTTTTGAGCGTTGCAAGACTCGCTTTGAGAGCGCTTTCGCGCACACGAGAAATAGTACAGCTTTCGAATGACACTCTGATGAATTCAAATTTAAGCAAGAAGACGCTTCGGCGACGAGCGCGTGCGTCGAGTAAACTCCGAGAACATCTCGCGGCGTCCACTCTCGCGAATCGAGCGATTCGACGAGCGTTTCGCACTTTTCGAATCGTTCCATAAAGGTTCTCGCGCGATGAATTCCAGCGCGATCTTTATGAACCTCTGGCGGCGAATAACGATGCTTTTCATTTTGGTTGGACACCCAGGCGGTATCTATGTCGTCCCCAGAAATGTCGGCGTCGAGGACGCGACACGCTGCTTCTACTCGCAACGCGTTCATCGCGTCCTTCTTTTTCAATTCATCGTTTTTATCATCGTTTGTACTATAGTATGTATCCAACCAAGCAACCGCGACGTCTCTGCGTTTCGCTAATCTTTCGCGACAGCTCTGAATCGCCTCAGCGTTGCCGCAGTCCATAAGCGCTCGCATAAACGTGCGAAGCTCTCGCGCACAACTCGTCCACGATGCAAAAGCGTCGACGTAATCGGCTATTGACTCGAAAAGCACTCGTGCGTTCTCTGCGTTATTCTTTCGAGAAAGATTTTGGCGCGCCGCTTCGAGCACGGCGAGGTGCGGTCCTCTGCCTACGACTTTCGCGCCGCCAATCGATTCGGACTTGGCTCTCAACGCGAGCGCAAACGCCATCGTTTTACTATTATTATTACTACCACTCGTATCTTTATCGAGACCGAGTTTTGCGAGGTGCGCTATTGCGTCGTCTACGTTCCCTTCTTTACCACCCTCGAGCTCGGCAAGTAATGCGATGGCACTTTCAATGGCAATCCAATCGTCTGGTACGAGATCGATGATATCCACGTTGTATTGAAACGCCTTTAATTTTCCTTCGTCCAAGGACGCGTGCAAGTCGGCGAGCAGACGCAACCGTTCCAAAGGTGAACTTTTCGCGAAGCATTTACAACCAACCTCGCTTTCGAGAAACGCGATGGCTATTTTTCTATTCGCGTCGCCTCTCGGGTACTTTTTTCTATCGTTACTACTCTTACTCCTGTAAATATCCTCCTCTTCTTCGTCCTCTTCAAACCCGACGTCCGCGGCTAACAACGCCGTCACGTACGCCCTCGCGTTTTCGCTCGTCAAATCTCTCGCTTGATTCTCGTACTCGCTCGCCTTTAAACTTTTATACATTCTCTGAAACATCGCCTTCCCCAACTCCCCGGACAACTTTTTCTTCTTCTTCCTCTCGTTTTCTTTTTCCTCCTCGCTCGCGACGACCGAGCCATCACCATCTTCTCCTTCCTCTTCTTTTCGCCACACTTTCTTTTGCATCCCAATAGCTAAACTCATCGTCGCCATAACTTGCATCCCCACCGTTCCGGGCGGCTTCAACCGCTGCAACTTCACCGCGTACGCCTTCGCGCTTTCCAAATCCCACGTTTTGCACGTCACGCTCTGCAACTCCTCGAGAATCTCCTCGTTGTCCGGATCGCACTCGTGTTGTTTCTGCACCACCAAGAACTCCTTCTCCTCGTCGCCGATGGATTTATAAAAAATGTTCAGCACTCGCAAACTTTGCGAAACCGTCGGACCAAAATCAGTCTCCAAGTTTTCCTCCGAATCGACGCTTCGCAACGCGCCTTCGCACAAGGAAACAGCCTCGTCGAATTTCCCTTCCTCGCCTCGCCGATTCGACAGGCGAAGCAACGACAACGCCCGGACGGAAGAGATGACCGAAACGTTTGGAAATTTCTCAGCCGCATCGACGCACAAATCGTGCACTCTCTTCGCTTTCGACGGCTCGTCGACGACGTCGTAGATTTGGTGCAGCGTCGCGTTCAACGCGCGTATGTTGTCTCTTCTGCCGCCAAACATCTTTTTTTTGTACACAGATGATTTCAATCTCTTCTCGTTTGCTTCTCACCCTCTCTCCCTCTCACTGTTGCTCTCTGGAGAGAGATGCTCTCTCAGTTCTTCTCTCTCTTTATGCCTGTGCGTGTGTATGATATATCTTCTGTCGTTGTCGCGTGTTTGTGTCTGTGTGGAAGAGAGAGAGAGAAACGAGCGGGGAAAATGAGGAAAAAAAGTCAAGTTTTTTCCCCAAAACAACAACAAAGAGAAAAAAAAAGTTGAAAAATACACGAGAGGGACCACGGGAGAGAAAAAAAATACGAGTAGTCTCCACAACATAAACACACTCCGTTCCTCCTCTCTCTAATAAGATTGATTACTTTTACAAAAACGACACACATGAAATTCAACAACGCGATCTCTTCTCCTCTTTTTCTCTTCGCCGCGCTCTTATTCTTCTTCGCGAGCAACCAACGAAGCGCGATGGCGGAGTACGAGTGTCCGAGTTTTGGTGAGAGAAAAACGTCTTTTTTGTCGTCCAAGACTCATGTGTATTTTTCTCCTTCTCTCTTTCTCTGTTTAAACAGATCCGGCGCAGCTCGAGCAGCTCGCGATGCAATGTTTGGAAGATCCGGACGGTTTGTGCGGGGACATGTGCGTCAAAGCTATCACGCAAAGCGCCGCTAACCCGCAGGTTGCAAACGCGAAGGTTCCGTGCACCGGAGGCGTCGATGGTTTGATCGAGAACGTTTTGAAGAAGTGCACGGAGGAACTCGGCGCGCCTTTCGATCCGTGCGGCGGGAAAACGAAGAAGGCTATAATCGACGCGAGCTCGAAGATTAAGTGCGAGGAAGGTGGCGTGCTCGCGGATTACGCGTGAGTTTTTTACATAGCCGTCCTTCTTGGATGTACTTTCATTACTCTCTCTCTTGTTTTTATTGGCTGCGGGTTTCGTTTGCTATTAAAAAATTTTCTATTACATATACTAATATCAAAGAGTTTTAAATGTACCCCCGGTGTTCTCTCACTTGGAGAACAAGTTTCCGAGCAAACCTCCCACTCCGAAACCTTTATTATTGCTGCTAGTGCTATTATTATTATCCTCTTCTTCGGTGGTACCGATCTCATCTTCGTCGAAGAAATCTTCTTCGCCTTCGTCGTACGACACGCTCGCGCTTTTCACTCGAACGATTTCCTTGTCTTTGTTGGAAATCGTTCTGAACGCTTTGTCGACGCCGTATTTTTGCAACTCTTCGCTCGCAACCATCCCGAGATATTGCTTCGCGTCTTCGATATTTTCCGGGTTACCGTCTTCTTCGAACTCTCTCAACTGCGCTTCCGTGAAACCTCCGTTCTCGTCCGTTCCGCTTCGCGCGACTCGAAAAACTAACCACGAACCGAACGAATCGTACGCCGGCGTACCGTCTGCGTTCACTTCCTGTCCCGACGGGAACGGAATCAATCGATCAATTTTCTTCAAGAGCGATGGTCGATTCAGCATGAACCGATCGAATTTCGAAACGAACGCGGATATTCGTCGCCTTGGAATCTTCTTCGTCAACAATCTCGCAAATTCCCAACCGGCTTGGTCGTTCGCGTCTAAAATCGCCCACGCTTCCGGGTCTTTAATCTTCGCTTCGTTCGCGCGTCTCCACGCGCTCAACGACTCGTTGCTGGCGGTTAAATCCTTTCGTAACTTTTGCACGCCGGCATCCGTGCGCATACTTTTAAAACACAATTGCAAATACATAATTCCTAACGAATACATGTCGAATCTATCCGGTAAATTCAACTGCCACAACACCGGCGAAAGCGCCAAAGCGATTGGCGGGAAGGGCGCCTCGGGCGTTTGCGTGCTCATGATGTACTGCTCCGGCGCCGCATATCTCGGATCAAAAATAAACTGTTTCGGCACGTAATTCACACCGAACCGTAAATCCGCGCTCCCTCCAAAATCAATCAACTTGAACCTCTGCGTGCTCTCGTCGAAAATCAAATTCTCCGGCTTGACGTCTCTGTGCACAATCCCAGTTCCGTGCATTTGCACCAACAAATCTAAGACCTGATTCATGACCGCCCTAATCGTCGCCGCCGTTCTCTCCGGGTCTCCAACTTCTAAAGTTCTCGGATAACTCTCCCCGTCCGGGAACAAATACGGTTCCAAGTTGTACGGAAAATCCTTCTCTTTCATAAACTCAAACAACGTCCTCCCGCCTTCGTATTTCCACGCCAACCACAACGGCGGGTACGCCCCAGGCTTCGACGGTTCGCCTTGCCACGATCCAACGTACGGTGCGCACGCATTCCACGCCGCAATTTGCATCCTTCGATTCATCCACTCCTCCGCTTCTCCGTAATCGTCCGCTCTTTTCAACACGAACGGCTCGCCCGTTTCGTTATTCGTCGCGAAATAAACCACCCCGAAACCGCCTTCGCCGAGTTTCGTCCCGAGCGTAAAATCATCCAGCGTGTATTTCTTCCTCATTCGATCCTGCAACGGTTGCACCAAGTAATACTCCACGTATCCAGGCAACGCCCCGGGCGTGATCGAGAAAAACGCCAACAGCGTCGATAAAATAACCGCCCCTTGCGTGGTAAACAAAGGCTTCAACTCTCGTCGCAATTCCGGATCTAACGTCGACCTGTAAATCATATCGCCGCAGTTCTGAACGGTGCACGGAAGCCCAACGCCGGTGGCGATATCCGAAATGTGGTTCAAAGCGTGATGCGCGTCGCTGACATCGAGCAAAGTCGCGGAAACATTCGCAAGCTTTGACGACGACTTTTGTCGTCGCGGGGTCGGTCCTCTGACTCTCAGAAAAGCTCTTCTCGAAGACGATGATTTGTTTTTCGAAAGTAACGACGGCGGTCCATCGCTGCTACCACCGCCGACGCTCCGAGAAGACGCGGACGACTGCGCGAGACTAAAAAACATGATTTTCAATCGAGGAGGGCTTTTTAAAGAGAGGTTGAAGTCACGGTGAGTGTGTGGCATTTTATCGATCACGGACCCGTATCTTTTTTTTTTTTTTTCGAG
>Ga0181595_10006165_pt1 | contig 10363 bp, 11 predicted proteins | sample 041ome_7_FD_145604 | JGI IMG/M metagenome (GOLD analysis project Ga0181595, IMG submission 145604) | Coastal salt marsh microbial communities from the Groves Creek Marsh, Skidaway Island, Georgia - 041401AS metaG (spades assembly) | ecosystem: Environmental > Aquatic > Marine > Intertidal zone... | reverse complement strand
CACAGGCGCAAATAAAACGGCAAATGAGTGTATGGCAGCAATTGCTGTTGGGGTATGGAGCGCAGCGTATTGCTCTTGCTGCCAATAGTTGTGCACAGTGGGCATTGCTGGATCTGGCTTGTCTGGACGCTGATATTCTGTTGGTGCCGCTGCCTACTTATTTATCAGAAAGCCAGTTGGCTCATGTGATGAGCCAATTGGAGCCAGATTTTTTAGTGTCTGATACAGAGCAGCATTCACCAGAGTTTACTTTGCTGGAACAGGTTGGGGATTTATTGCTGTACAGACGCGAGTTGCAAAGCGCTGGCGCTGTGATTCCGGCAAACTGCCAGAAAATTACTTTTACCTCTGGGTCAACAGGGCAACCCAAAGGTGTGTGTTTATCCGCACAAAGCCAGCTGGATGTCGCTTTGAGTCTGATTCAACGTATCGACCAAAACGCACCTAAACACTTGTGTTTATTGCCTTTAAGCACCTTACTGGAAAATATCGCTGGTATTTATGCGCCTTTATTGGCTGGCGGCGAAGTGCTGATCGCACCGGATTCAATGCGTGGTTTTAGTGGCAGTCAGCTGAGCAATCCACAGGCTTTGTTAACACTGATCAGCAGCACAGCTCCTAAAAGTCTGATTTTAGTGCCTGAATTACTGCAACTGTTGGTCATGGCTCGCACTCAGGGCTGGCAAGCACCGGCATCGTTGGAGTTTATCGCGGTAGGCGGTGCTCATGTATCCGCGGCTTTATTGCAACAGGCAGCTCAGCTAGGTTTGCCTGTGTATCAGGGCTATGGCTTAAGTGAATGTGCTTCTGTGGTGGCTTTATCTGCAGTGGATGCCCGTCAAAGCACAGCGGCAGAACTGGAATTTGTTGGTACTCCTTTGGCGCATCGGGATGTTGAAATCATAGCCGGTGAAATTGTGGTTAAACAGTCATTCCTGGGGTATCTGGGCGATACTGAGTCGGCAAGTGACAAAGTCTTTACCGGCGATTTAGGTGAGCTGGATGCTCAAGGCCGGTTACGTATTTTGGGCCGTCGCAAAAACTTACTGATCTCAAGCCTGGGTCGCAACATTTCGCCTGAATGGCCAGAGGCGTTATTGACGCAAAGCGGTTTAATTCGTCAAGCCGTGCTGGTGGGCGATGCCCAACCTTATTGTGCGGCCTTGTTGTATCTGGCGGATCCCAAAGCGGTAGCTCAGCTGCCTGCTTATCTGAATGGGGTCAACCTGCAGTTACCGGATTATGCGCAAATCAAAGCTTATTTGCTGTTAACTCAACCTTTGTCTGTGGCCGACGGCACTTTAACGGCCAATGGCCGGCCACGCCGAGCTGAAGTAGTGAAAAAGTACCAACGCGAAATCAATGATTTATTCGTTTCTAACACTGTAATTGGAGAGTCCTATGAGTTTTTATCAAACGCTGGTTAATGCAACTCAAGCTGAGCGTGCTTATTTACTGGAAGCTCCGATGATCCGCCGTACTTTTGCTGGCGACTTCACTTTGGATCACTACGTGGCTTTTCTTACTCAGGCCTATCACCATGTGAAGCATACGGTGCCGCTATTGATGTCGGTGGGCGCTTTGTTACCGGAATCAAAAGAATGGCTGCGCGAAGCTGTGGCTGAATACATTGAAGAAGAGTTGGGACATCAGGAATGGGTACTCAATGACATCGCGGCTTGTGGTTATGACAAAGAACAGGCCCGTGCCAGTACCCCAGCTTTTGCCACTGAGCTGATGGTGTCTTATGCCTATGATTCGGTGCGCCGGGTAAATCCACTATGCTTTTTTGGCATGGTGCTGGTGCTCGAAGGCACGTCCATCGCTTTAGCTGAACAGGCGGCCAGTAAAATTGCCGGTACTTTACAGTTACCACGTAAAGCCTTTAGTTATCTGAACTCACATGGTGCTTTGGATCAGGACCATATCAAGTTCTTCGAAAGTCTGATGGACAAGATCACAGACCCTGCTGATCAGGCGTTGATTATTCATAGCGCCAAACGCTTTTTTCACTTATACGGTGACGTATTTCGCAGCTTGGAACAACCTCATGGTCTGACTAAAAAAGTTGTGGCAGAGGAGGCGACCGTATGAGCTTGTTAGCAGGCAAAACTGTGCTGCTGACAGGCGCGACGGGTGGCATAGGCGCTGAAGTCGCCAGACAGTTAAGCGGTGAGGGCGCACGATTGATTTTAACTGGTCGTTCTGTCGAAAAACTGCGAGCCCTGCAAAATCAGCTGGCCTGTGAAACCTTGATTTACGGCTGTGACTTAACCAACACTGCAGAGCAACAAGCTTTACTGCATTTTTGTCAGCAACAGGGTGGTGTAGATGTGCTGATTAACAACGCGGGTATAAGCCAGTTTGGTTTATGTCAGCAGCAGCACTTTAGCGACTTGGTCAGCATTAATCTGCTGGTGCCTATGCAGTTGTGTCAGCTGTTTTTACCTATGCTGCGTCAGCATAAAGGCCAAATCGTCAATGTAGGGTCTGCCTTTGGCAGTATTGGCCACCCTGGTTTTACTGGTTACTGCGCCAGCAAGTTTGGTTTGCGCGGTTTTACCGAAGCCTTGCAACGTGAACTGGCCGATAGTGGCGTGCAGGTGAAATACTTTGCTCCAAGGGCCACAGAAACCAGTATTAACTCCACTGATGTAGTGCAGCTCAATCAACAGCTGGGCAACAGTATGGATAGTCCTGCATGGGTCGCAGAGCAGCTGATTAAACAATTGAAATCCAATGAGTTGCGCCGTTTTCTTGGCTGGCCTGAACGGATTTTTGTCCGCTTGAACGGAGTATTTCCGGCGCTGGTGGATATGGGATTAAAAAGTAAATTAACACTGATTGAATTATTTGCTGTGGGCAAAAACCACTAACGAGGTAGATATGAATAGCTTCAAGAACAGACTTAAATTAGCCACTTTAATCCCAGCTTTATTGCTGACTTTCGCTACTCAGGCCGATGTACTGCAAGATATTAAACCACTGCAGGACCGCTGGGCTGAAGTCAATTACAGTATGAGTGACGATCAGAAGGAAAAAGCTTTTCCAGAGCTGGTGAAGCAAGCCAATGCGGTAGTTGCTGCTAATCCGGAGAAAGCTGAAGCCTTGATTTGGCGTGGAATTATCAAATCCAGTTATGCTGGTGTAAAAGGTGGTTTGGGTGCGATGTCACTGGCGGAAGAATCCAAAGCTGACCTTGAAGCTGCGCTTAAAATTGACAGTCAAGCCTTACAAGGTTCTGCTTACACTAGTTTAGGTGTGCTGTATTACAAAGTTCCAGGTTGGCCTATTGGCTTTGGTAGCGACAAAAATGCCAAAAAGATGCTGGAAAAAGCCCTGAGCATTAACCCTCAAGGTATTGATCCTAATTATTTTTATGCAGAATTTTTAACAGAAGAGCGCGACTATAAAGCTGCTATGAGTTACATTGAAAAGGCAAAACAGGCAGCTCCTCGTCCGGATCGCGTCACAGCAGATCAAGGCCGCTTGCAGGAAATCGCTGCGCTGGAAGCCAAAGTTGCGAAAAAGTTAAAACGTTAAAAAGCGTATAGCCTACTGCCAAAGTCGTTGATGTTGCAGTGAGGCGGCAGGTAAAGGAGTCCCCATAAGCATAGAACCACTATGTTCATGGGGCGCGAGCGCGCAGCCAACAAAGTTGCGGCTTCAAGCACGAAGGCAGGAGAGGTATGAGACTATTGTTAGTCGAAGATGATCTGGATTTAGCCAAAGGCCTGACGCTGGCGTTATCCAGCCAGGGCTTTGCGGTCAATCATGTAAGTACAGGTCAACATGCCTTAAGTAGCATCAAAGCCAAAGACTGCGATGCTGTGATCCTGGATTTGGGTCTACCAGATATGGACGGCCTGGATATACTCAAACAAAGTCGTCAGAGGGATGGGCATTTGCCTGTGTTGGTGCTGACAGCACGTGACGGAGTAGACGACAGGATCCGTGGTTTGGATTTAGGCGCTGATGATTATCTGGTGAAGCCGTTTGCGATGGCTGAATTATTTGCCCGTTTGCGGGTCATTGAACGACGTTTGGGCACCGCAGCTACGCATTTAATTAAATTACAGCAGGTTGAGCTGGATACAAGTTCGCATCTGGTCAGGGTTGATGGTGATGCTATAGGTTTGTCACGTCGTGAATATATGCTGTTAAAAGAGCTGATGGAGTCGGCGGGCCGGATTAAAACACGCGAACAGCTTGAAGCCAGTTTATATGCCTGGGGCGAAGAAGTGGCCAGCAATGCACTGGAAGTTCATATCTCTAACTTACGTAAAAAACTGCCAAAAGATTTTATTAAAACCCTCCGTGGCGTAGGCTACAGTGTGAGTTCAACTTGACGCTATGAGATCCTTACGCCGCTACTTAGTCACTGTGCTGATCGCGCTTTTTACGCTGATTAGCTTTGTTGCGGCTTTGCAAAGCTATAAACAAAGCGCCATCAGGGCTGAAGCCTTGTTTGATCAGGATTTGCAGGTGTTAGCGTCCAGCTTGTCACAGCAATATCAGGCTGGACCGCAGCAGGAACTGGGATTGGCGCTGCAAGTCTGGCAACAGGGCCAACTGGTGTATCGCAGTGCTTTGGCTCCTGAAACTTCGATGTCGGAAACTGAAGGCTTTAGTGAGCATAATTTTGGCGGTAAAAGATGGCGGGTGTTTCGTCAGACGCCAACCGACATGCTGACAGTGATAGTGGCGCAACCACTAAAGCAGCGGCAGCAACTGGCGGATGAAGTGATCACAGCTTCTATTTACCCTGTGGTGCTGAGTTTACCGCTGCAGGCGGTATTGATTTGGCTGGTGGTTAGCAAAGCCTTGTCACCGATAAAACGTTTTTCCGCCCAGTTATCCTCTAAAAAAGCCAATGATTTAAGCCCTGTGTTGCTTGAGCAGGTGCCAGCAGAGCTGGACCAAATGCTGAAAACTACCAATCAGTTATTCGCCCGGCTCTCTGACGCGTTCGATCGGGAAAAACGCTTTGCTTCAGATGTGGCGCATGAGCTGCGCACGCCTTTAAGTGTATTGCAGGTCAATTTACATAATGCCGCACAGCAATGGCGTCAGTCTGGTATCAGCGACCCTGAAGGTTCTATGTTGGCCTTGCAGGTTGGGGTAGAGCGGATGAGTGCGCTGATCGAACAAATTATGCTGCTGAACCGCACCAACCCTGAGCATTTTCAGGCGAGAACAGAGCCATTGGATTTGGCTGGTTTGTGCCGTCAGGTGGTCGCTGACTGGTATCCGCAAATTGAAGTAAAACAACAACAGATAGAACTTCTGGGGCTTGAACATTTGGTGCTCAAAGGCGATGCTTTTGCGTTACGGCTATTGGTGAGTAATCTGGTTGGTAACGCCAGTAAATACAGTGCGGTGGGCGGTGTTATCCAACTTGAATTATTGACTGAAGCCAACAAAGCTGTGTTGGTGGTACAGGATAATGGTCCTGGCATAGCACCGGAAGAATACAGCAGGGTTTTTGATCGTTTTTACCGGGTCGGTGGCGATCGGCATCAATCCGGCACTAAAGGCTCAGGTTTAGGTTTGGCTATAGTTCGGGATATAGTGGCTTTGCATCAGGGAACAATTAGCCTGAGTCAATCGGACTTTGCCAGCGGATTAAAAGTAACAGTGGAGCTGCCTTCTGTGAGAGCAAACAGTTGAGAAAAAAGCGAAAAAAGGGACTGCCCATTACCCCGGTTTTATTATTAACTTTAGCTTTGCCTGTCGTGGCAGAGCTAAATGTGTTTGAGCTGCATATCAAGGATCATTTATTCCAACCTTCAGTGCTCTATGTCCCTGCAGGTCAAAAAGTAAAGTTGCTGGTGCTGAATCAGGATCCCTCGCCGGAAGAGTTTGAAAGTTTTAGCTTAAACCGTGAAAAAGTCATCCTCGGTAACGGTAAAGCGACTTTATTTGTTGGGCCCTTGCAGCCTGGCCGGTACGATTTTTTTGGTGAGTATAACCCTGATAGTGCCCAAGGCGTGCTTATTGCACTGCCGGAGTCGGAGTGGCAACTCTATAAGGCTAAACATGCTGATTAATACAGTACTGATGTTCTTACGGGAATTGTTGCCTTTGTGTTTATTGTTAGCGACTTTGCTGGTTTGGCACAGGTTAGCCTGGCGCAGTTTTGTGCTCTGGTTTGCTGTGCCTTCTTTGGTGATGCTGGTGCTTATTAGTTTGCAGATGGTGTGGATTTCAGAGCAAATGGACGGTTTAGGTCTGGAATTGTTATACAGCCTGTTGTACCTCAGCTGTTTTGCTCTACTGTGCCTTGCCGCTTTGCAGGCAAAGTGGGCTCGCCAATGTTCAGCGATAGCAGCGGCCTGTTTACTTAGTATAGGTGGTAGTAATTTACTGTTGTATATCTGGTTACCCACTCAGGCTGAAGATACTCCGGCTGATCTGGTGTTGGGTATTGCACTGGGTTTAGGCATAGGCGCCAGCATTGCTGCGCTTTGGTATTATTTACTGACAGAACTTAAACAATGGCAGCGCTTTAGTTTTTCTTTGGTCGTAGCACTGCTGGGGGTCAGGCAAGTGATGATGGCGTCTGCTTTACTCATCCAATCAGACTGGTTGCCTTCAGGTACTGCACTGTGGAATACCGAGCGCTGGTTATCAGAACAATCAGAACTGGGGGCCTTTTTGCAGGCGCTGATGGGCTATGAGGCGACTCCTATGTCGTCTCAACTGCTGCTGTACCTGCTGGGTTTTGCTTTGTTGTCGTGGTGTTGCAAGCATATGGCGGGTATGGACCGTTTAGAAAACCTTGACTGTATAGACAGCGTGGAGAAAAAAGTATGAAGCTAAATAGCAAAACAGCGGCAGTGACAGCTTTGTATTTTGCTTGTCTTTGCGCCAGCAGTGCAGTTTTAGCAGATGGTAGGGTGGTCGATAAGGTATACCATCCTTATGTGCAGCCGCTGGAACGTAGTGTGGAATACCGTTATTTTTATCAGCGTCAGGCTAACCATCCCAACGACAATGCTATGGGGCAAAAGTTGGGGTATGGCTTTTCTGTGGCGGAGCGTGCAGCGTTGGAAGTCTATGTCATCGCTGATCGCATCAGCCCGGAGGATTATAAGTTGTCCGGCTACGAGCTGGAATTGCGCTGGATGCTGACAGAACAAGGCCAGTACAGCGCGGATTGGGGCATGTTGTTTGAACTGGAGCGGCAAAATAATGAAGACAACTTTGAGTTCACCACAGGCCTTTTAATGGAAAAAGAATTCGGCCCCACCAGCCTGACGTTAAATGCGTTGGCGGTGTATGAATGGGGTAAAACGATCGACTCGGAGTGGGAAAGCGAATTCAGAGCACAATACCGTTACCGCTGGTTACCTGCGGTACAACCTGCTATTGAACTTTACGCGGGTGAAAATTACAAAGGTGCCGGCCCAAGCCTGATGGGCGTGCATAAATTTGATAAACAAGAGCAGCTGAAATGGGAATTGGCGGTGATAGTGGCCATAGATAACCAAACGGTCGACCGCACTTTACGTTTTGCGCTGGAGTATGAGTTTTAATTGCTCGATGGCTCCTATCTCTGCGTAAGTAACACTTGCCACAAAGTGCAAAAAAATTGCAGCTTCAGGTGCTTTACACAATCAAAACAAACAAACTCAAAGCTGGCTATGATTTATATATTGGTCTAAAATTGGCCCATAATTTAGTGCCTAAATAGAGGGTTTAGAATGAGGCAGGTGTTGGCAGGGTGCTCAGCTAGTATTTCAGAGTTAAAAAAGAATCCAACAGCATTACTAAACGAAGCCAATGGCGCTGCTGTTGTTATCCTTAATCACAATAAGCCAACGGCTTATTTGGTTCCGGCTGAAACCTATGAGTGGTTAATGGATATGCTGGATGATTATGAGTTGTCTCAATTGGTGGAAAGTCGCCGAAGCGAGCTTTCAACTGCTGTGGAAGTAAGCTTGGATGACTTATAGGCTTAAGTTTTTACCCGCAGCATTAAAAGAATGGCAGAAACTGGCTCCTCCCATTAAGACTCAATTCAAAAAGAAGCTTGCTGAACGTTTGGAAAATCCCCATGTGCTATCAGCAAAGTTGCGTGGTTATGACTTCGTTTACAAAATTAAATTACTTACAGCGGGTTATAGGTTGGCGTATGAAGTAATTGACGATGAAGTTGTCGTTTATGTACTGGTTATTGGTAAGCGCGATAAAGATGCTGTGTACAAAAAGCTGGCAAGCCGCGTCGGTTAAATTAACCTTTGTTTACTGAGCCAAAGTGGCAACCAGATAAAAAATCAACCATAAACTACTCTTTCTTAAACACATCTCTAAAACTCAACTCAAAATCGTTGCTCAACTTTAAGCTGAATTTCCCAGGAGTTGACCTCTGTTGCACTTCCAACCGGTTTAGATAAATCAACATGGATCACATGGTTATTGCTCGACTTTGAGGAGTAAAACCGTGCGCCTACACCTACAGAGCCTATCCATTGGTTGGTTTCGTTGGCTGTGAGCAAATCTGCGTTGCTGCGAAAGGCGGCTGGTGTCAGAGGTTCAGTGCTGGGCTCTGCTATATCTCCGCCACTGGCACGGCCTGCGTCGGCAAAAGCAACAAAGCCAAGATCCAGTAACTTGTAAATAGTGATTTGCGGGTACCAGCGCAGCTCCGCCGTCGTTAACCAGCGCTGAGTGCCTTGTTGATACTGTACAGGGTAACCACGTAAGCCGGTTTCACCGCCTAAATCCAGCGGCTGATCGAGGTAGTTGCGGCTGCGTTGGTCGTACATGAGCTTGGTGTAAAAGGTAAATTGCTGGCTAAGCCGGTAAAAATCTTCGGCTTTGGCCGAGACAATGAGTTGATCGCCGCCCGCAACTCCTAACATAGCGTCCAGTTGTAGTGTCATCAGGGTCAGATGATCTGCATCACCAAAACCTTTTTCAGACAACCAATGCAGTTGATAGCCAAGTGACTGGTCTTCAGACAAATCGCCTGTTTGCAGGCCGATTTTTGCCTGGTGATGCCAACCTAAATTAATGTCTTCGCTATGGTTAATCAGATAGACATCCGATAACACCTGATAGTTGTGCTCTTTGTAGTCAAGCCCTATCCAGGGGTACTGGTAGCTTCTGTCTTCAGGCAAAGCCAAAGCGCTCTGCACCAGGTCTTCGCTAAATAGCCATTGCTGCGACGTAAAACCAGCCAACAACCTCAGACTGGTGTGTTCAGTATTCTGCAGCAGCCAGCCGCTTTGCAGGTCGATGTCTTTTTGCCGGCTGACAAAAAGGTTTTCCAGCTCGCCATTATGATAAATTTGCTCTAACCGCTCATCACTAAGCCAACCCAGTTTGTACATACGCTCTGTACTGTCCTGATAAAAGGGTTTATCCAGCTGGAATTGGGTTCTGCGGCCATCGTTGTTTTCTGTCCACTCCAGATCGACATAACTATGATCCAGTTCCGGCAAACCCAATACAGACAATGGGCTGGATAACTTAAATTCATAGCCATGGCGTAAATAGTCAGACTGATACTTGACTGAAGTGCGAACGCCGTACCCCAGGAAATTATCTTCTTTAAAGCCAAAGGAATATTTATTTTTACCGCTGGTGCGGCCAAGGCCCAGATTAGGCAATAAGCTCCAGTTGTCCCAGGTCTCTACTTTGATGGTTTTACTGCCATCGGCATTGCAAGGTTCTGCCACTGTTACTTTGGCGTCACGTAGATAGGATTTTTCGCGTAATAAGCGTTCTGCTTCGGCTAAATCATAGTCTGTCACCTGTTCACCTTGCTCAATGCTCAACTCTTTGCGCAGGGCTGAAGCTTTGCTGTTGATATGCAGCCAGTTGGCAAAGCGATGCAACCACATGGTATCCGGCTCGTTTTCATCAAAAATAGGATGAGTGATAAGTTCTATTGACCCCACCTGAAAGGGCGGTAGCTCAGCACTGGGCGGCTTAGGTAAGGCTTTGCTCTCTGTCGTCTGGTCTTTTTTAACTAACTCACATAAATGCTCAAAGGTGACTTCTTGTGCCTGTACTGTGCTATGGACCATTGATGCCAGCATCATCAGGTAAAGTTTGTTGAATGTACGCATATCAACTCCAGAGAAAAACGTTCATAGATTGGTTTAGCAAGGACGGAACATATCCTTGCCAGGTTGATACACAGTGGTTTGGATCTGAAACATACCCAGCAGACTATGAAACAAGTTGTCATGACTGAAACTTTGCTGTTGTTTGGCAGCGACACAGTCTAAAGTCAGGTGTTGTGACGAGGCGTAAGCTTTTGACATCCACCACAGCATAGGAACCTGAGTTTGAGCTTCAGGCGCCATCCAGTAAGGTAAACCATGCAAATAAATGCCATTTTCGCCTAAGG
>Ga0181595_10006151_pt1 | contig 10384 bp, 9 predicted proteins | sample 041ome_7_FD_145604 | JGI IMG/M metagenome (GOLD analysis project Ga0181595, IMG submission 145604) | Coastal salt marsh microbial communities from the Groves Creek Marsh, Skidaway Island, Georgia - 041401AS metaG (spades assembly) | ecosystem: Environmental > Aquatic > Marine > Intertidal zone >... | reverse complement strand
CGAAGTTTTGGTCTGCTTTGAGTGAACTTGAGCAATTTGGACTTAATTAGATAGTCAGAACCTGTATTTTTCTGCTTTATGCTAAAAAATCTAATATAAGTGAAGTTATGAATGCATACATCTATTTTAAATACCTTGGAAGCACTTCAACTAACAAGTCATGAGACCAAGGAAATATATAGTAACTTTACCAGAGACAGAGCGCTCATAGTTTGGAGGGACAGAATAAGTCACGTAATATTCATTGATGGATATTACGTTGGCGACGAAGTTTACACAAACGGTGGGTATCATAAAGACTTGTTAACCTACAGTCATATAAAAAAAAGTAAACAACCCGGTATTGATAACGAAAGGCGGTTTAAACAGTTCTTGACTATGATTAAGGACGCAGAAATCGCAGATTTTGGCTGCGGTGACGGAGAATTTTTGATGAAAGCGAAGCAAGTCAGCCAAAGTGTATTGGGTGTTGAATTGCAAACTTCACACATTAATCATTTACGAAGAGCAGACATCCCTTGTCATAAATCGTTAGATGGAATACGTAATCACAGCCTCGATACTTGCTTCATGTTTCATGTCTTCGAGCATCTACCGGATCCACTACAAACACTGCTAGACATAAAATGCAAATTAAAGAATGGTGGTAATATCGTAATTGAGGTACCGCATGCGCGAGATTTTTTACTAGAGGGATTAAAGTTAGCGGCGTTTAAAGAGTTCACCCTATGGAGCCAACATTTGATATTGCATACACGGGTGTCACTTCATCGCATTCTGCACGCGGCTGGATACATAAACATCAGTGTGGATCCTTTTCAAAGATATCCACTATCAAATCACTTTAATTGGTTATCTCATGGCAAACCTGGAGCAAAAGATGCTCTGTTTGAAAGCTTTAATACCCCTGATCTCTTACAAAGTTATTCAGATGTTATGGCTGATCTAGACATGACCGATACCCTTATAGCAACTGCACAAGTGCCCAATTGCTAATTATAGAAAGAACGTCTTCTTTTTGACATTTTCTGGCATAATTTTTGCTTCCAACCTGGGAAGTTGCAGGAGTGAAGGATGAATCAACTTATAAAAAAATTTGTCACACAATCTGAAAAAATCAATCTTGATAAGATATTGAGAGAAGCAAAGTCTGCTGAACGGCGGGGAGATTTACATGTTGCAAATGAAATTTATCAGTTCATTTTAAAAAAATTTCCGAAAAATAAACGCGCAAAAAAAGCACTTGCCAATCTAATTTCTTCGTCTCCAATGCCCGACTTAGTACCATTAATTAAAGAGGAACGATACGAAGAAGTAGAAAGAATCCTCACTTCTAATATAGACCGTGACAAAGGTAGCCCTTATTTTTGGCGCCTGCTGGCGATTGTATATAAAGAAACGAAACAGTATTCTCTCGCAATACAGTGTTATGAAAAAGCTATCACGCTAGCTCCGACTGATCATGAACTTGTTTTTGAGTCCGGATGTTTATTACTTGAGCTTAATGATTTAAAAAATGCATACAAAGCATTTAAACATGTAATAGCAATGGATCAAAATTCAGCTGGCGCATTCACAAACGTCGGAGAAATCTACTATCGTATACAAAAAATTGAAGAAGCTTCTAAATATTGGAATGAAGCTCTATCTATCGACCCAGCAGACTCAATCGCATTAACAATGTTGGGGCTTACTGCAGCAGATAATCAAGGTGATTACGATTTAGCACTTGATTACTTTCAGAAGGCTCTAAATTTGCGACCGGATGATGTCAACTTATATGTGAACATTGCAACGGTCTATTGCGAAATGGGTCAACCCAAAAAGTCCATTGAAATTTTTGAAAGTTGGGCAAAAAGAAACTGGGATGGGGTGGACGCAGAGAAGCAACACCAGTTTGACTTCAACTACAGCCTAGCTCTGTTTAATGCTGGCCGTTTATCAGAGGCCTGGAAACTCTATAAAAAACGTGTAGATATGGGTGTCAGCATTCATACCCAAGCAGATACGCTTGCGATACCCAGATTAGAAAACTTGCATGACGCAAATGGAGCAAAACTGGTTTTGCTAAGAGAGCAAGGAATTGGTGACCAAATATTCTTCTTAGGCATATTAAATAAATTTTTGGAGCGATGTAATTGTGAAATAATCCTGCAAGTTGAACCTAGATTAACAACAATTTTAAAGAGATCGTTTCCTAATATCCAAATTACTTCAGAAGTTGATATCACAAACATCGATGCAGATTTCTGGCTACCGTACGCTGATATGGCATATTTACTCGAGTTCAATGACGCCGAACAACAGCTCAGTTTTCCCTACATAAGCCCAATGCAAGATAAAGTAGATTACTGGCATTCAGAAATAGATCAGAGTAGGTTGCGTGTAGGACTTTGCTGGAGAAGTGGCCTTATTGATCCTCGTAGAATGCGTAATTTTACATTTCTCTCTGATTGGGCTGAACTTATTGAACATCCCAAGATTCAGCCAATCTGCCTCCAATATGGCGACATAAGCGAGGATCTGGAAGCATTAACTGACTCACAAAGATCCAGATTATTCATGCCGCAAATAAACCTCAAAGATGACTTTGAGGATTTAGGGGCAATAATGAAGGTTTGTGATGTCGTAATTGGGCCCTTTGGGGCGCCTGTATGGCAGTCTAGCGCTATAGGTTGCCGAACTTTAGTCTGCAACCTGAAAGGTTTCGATAACTTTGCATTTGGTAGAGCTCAAACAGATGGTTACGAATACACTAATCCCTGGTATCCGAACTGTTCACACATGATGTATCATCATAATGAAAGAAAACAACTGGTAGGTCGAGTACACGATTTCTTAGTTCGTGAATTTTCAAGCAAAATGACTGGAGAATAAAAATGGAACTGGATTAAATTTAGATTGCGAGCTAGGGTTCTCGTACTAGGTATCGCGAGCTTGTACGAGTTATATGTCCGACTTAAACTCAAAAATTATTGGGAACTCGACACTAGCTGTTGAACTAAAAAAAATGATCCAGCTGGTAGCAGACTCGAATGCACCAGTCATAATAAACGGTGCAACAGGAACAGGTAAAGAATTAGTCGCTGAAGCACTACACGATGAAAGTCGTAGGAAAGGTAAGTTTGTTGCTTTGAACTGTGCGGCGATACCCTCCGAGCTAATGGAAGCCGAGCTTTTTGGTTTTGAAAAAGGAGCTTTCACGGGCGCGATCAAGACTTCTAAGGGGAAATTTGAACTTGCAAATAAGGGTACATTATTTTTAGACGAGATTGGCGATATGCCAGAAAGTTTACAAACAAAGCTTTTAAGAGTTTTAGAGAGTTCAGCGATATCGCGAGTAGGCGCCTCAGAAGAACTTAAATTAGATGTGAGAGTTGTTTGTGCAACCCACAAAGATTTGGCTAAATTAGTTAAAGAAAATATTTTCAGAGAAGACCTTTTCTATCGGCTTAATGTCTTCCCAATTAGAGTGCCAACGCTCAAAGAGCGCGCATCAGACATACCAACATTGATTGAACATTTTAAAAACAAGAGCGCTAGAGCAAGAAATTCAAAACCTCCCATTTTCACTGAAGATGCAATGAGAGCCCTTTCTGAATATGATTGGCCCGGGAATATACGTGAAATGCGTAATGTAATAGAACGGTCTATGGTGTTTTTTCCGGCGAAACAAATTGACGATAACGACGTTGATAATTTTTTAATACGCGTGAACGCCGGAATAATAAATAGAGCGGAAGAGCAATCAGCGATTTGGCACGAATTTAACAATTTAGGTTCAAGTTTGACGACTGCCCGGTCTGACAGCATTACTAAAACTCCACCTTCACCGCAAGATTTTTCATCATGGTTTGATACCAACAATTCAGTAGATTTAAGGGCCCTTTTAAGAGATATTGAAATTGTTTTAATAGAAGCTGCTCTAAATAGAAATTCAAATAACATTAGCGAAGCTGCAAAAGATCTGAAACTTCTACGAACAACACTTATCGAAAAAACAAAAAAATACGGGATTAATTAATCTTTGTTTGTCCATGATGCCACTAGATTTTCTAACAAAGATTTAGTGCTGTTAAATTGCGTCATTGACTTTTCCATAGAACCAAATTGAGCCGTATAACGATCTGTTATTAAAGACTCGCGGACTTCTAGTTTTTCCAAACGATCCTCAATATCAACCCTTAAATCCTTATAAGCCTCTTCGGCACTAATCAAGGATGAGTCAAGAGCCAAGACTTCAGCCGTGAGATCAATAATTTTTTGCGAAAAACTTTTGCCAATATATACATCAAAGTCGGATGGCGTGCGCTCAGTTGTTTCAATCACAAGCCCCGGATAGCTTTCGGAAGCAAAACGGCTGCCACCTGATACCAAATCTTCTTGAGTCAGATTTGTGTCACCAAGTTTCCACTGACCAGAATCGTAAGTAACGGTGTATGTATCTGCAGGTACATTTGTGAATTGAGATTTGGTGACTGTCGCAGCTTCACTGTTAGAACTTAAGTTTGCATCTTTTAAAGCTGAAAAATATTCTGGTGAATTTGTGAGCGTTTTAGAAAATGTTGCTTCATCAAGATAATATTCACCGGAACTATTTGTTTTTATTCCCAATTGAGAGAGATAAATCAGTTCACTTCCGTAACCTTTCAAGGGCTCCACTGCGAGTTTCTTAAAGTTTGACTTTAATATTGTTGCCGCTGTTTCCATCGCCAAAGGTCCGTTAGCTTCGCCTTCAATATCGATGTAAGTCAATCTATCAATCTCTGTTTTGAACTCATTTAACGAAAATATAGTATCGTTTATGCTCTGCCGTATCCTTGTTTCAGAACGTGCAAATGTAACTTCAGAGGATCCTGTTAAGTCCGCCTTAAGAGTAATTAGAGCACCGTCAATTAAATCATTAATACTGTTTGTACTTCGCGAAACAGATATACCATCTAATTTGAAACTCGCATCTCGTGCTAACTGGCTAAAGTTATTGTTGATCATGTCTGATGATGGGATTGCGGTGGTGGCCCAGCGGCCTGCAACTGAAGAAGAAGCCTCTGTGATTTTGAATCCATTGTCAGCACCAGTGTTATCACTAGAAACAATTAATGAATAGTTGCTTCCATCTCCGTTTGTATCAATGATCTGCGCAGACAAGCCGCTAATGCTATTAAGTCTTGCGGCTACCTGAACAATAGTTTCATCTGTAAATGCGATTGCCTCATTACTCGCAACATCAGCATCCGCAAATGAAAACTTATCCGTTTCGGTGATCACCGCACCCGAATTTAGCGTAGTATCAGAAACGCCCGCTGTTACAGTAAAAGTATCACCTTCGTCTACATTTCCTGCTCCAGACCAGTCAGTATAAGTAGAAATAGCGGTTTTATCCTGAACATCAGTGATACTACTATTTACAATGTATGTCTTTCCCGCTTCAAAGGTTGCAGTAGCGGAAGTACTTTCAGCCGCTGTCTTTGTCCATGAACCGAAGTCTATCGTAAGACTGGCGGTAAATGCTGTAGTCAAATCAGTAAATCCACCTAGCTCAAACACCATACTTTTAGCTATACTAACTTCGGAAATGGTTCGATTGGCGCTAGACAATTTTGTCTCATCTGTTGCCGTGACTTCTACCGCACTGGAGTTCGAAGATGTTATGTCGAAAAATGTATCGCTTGAGATAGTTGTAAAATTTATTTGTGTTTTAGACGATTGTGAATTCAAATAACCAATACCGGAGATTGCATTCTCAGTCTTTTCCAATTTATTAGTTTGTAAAATTCGTTTTGGCTCAATTTCAGCAGCAACGAGGGAAGTTACTAGCTCTGAAACGTTAAATCCAGATCCACCTTTATTAACCAAACTAAGATAATCAGGTTTAGACACTTCAGCCATTACACTTCTTTCCACTAGGTGATTAAACGACGCGAATTAAAAAACTTTTAATTAATACGTAATCTCTATCTCGATCCGCCGGTTTTCTTCTCTTCCTAACGCTGTGGTGTTATCTGCAACTGGAGCCATTTCACCTTTGCTCACCGCAGAGAGACGGTCGCCATCTATTAAACCAGTTTGTTCTATCGCTTGTACTACACTAGCAGCTCGACCTGCAGCGAGATCCCAATTATCCCTGAATTGAGCATTGGAAATAGGAACATCGTCAGTATGCCCAGTAACTGTGATCTCGCTATCAGGACTCATCGAAGCTAAAGCAATCCTGTCTAAAATACGCCGCGCTTCATCGGTAAGGTCAGCTGTCCCTGATGGAAATGCCCCACCTGAACCTACAGTAATGAATACAGAGTCCACCCGCTGCTCAATCGCAACCAGACCCTGGTCAATTTGCTCTCGTAAGGCAACTGTCAATTCTTCTGTCGTGCGAGACGCATTTTGGACTTTTTCTTGCATTTCTGCGGAAGACCCACCGGATCCCTCACCGTTCTGCGGTTGTGCCACATCCATGGAGGCTGCAAGTTTTTCTAATTCAGCTTCAATGCCGCCAAATAACACTTCACTTTCCGAAGCGCCTGAATTTTCGCGCGCTTCGTTAAGCGCCTCGAGTGCTTGTGCAATCATAGTTTGCATTTGTTCTGCGGAAGTCTGTGTCTCCGGAAAATTAATGACGACATTTTCTCCTAAGGTCTCGACTGTGACCTCGCCCGTATCAATTGCCTTCTGAAGCTGTTTTGCTAACTCCGTTGCATCAAGCTGTTCGGCACCCTCTCCCCCCGCACCTTCAAAATCAGAATCCTTTTGCTTATCTGCTTCGCTTCCATCTGGTGCGTCATCTTCTTTGGTTTGAAGATCCAATTCAGGTTTTTGAAGTTCCGTTGTGTCCTGACGCAGTGTCGTCGAAAGAGAGGGAGTCGGATTGGGGCTAAATTCCAGAGCGATTATGGTTGTACCCTTCGGCTGCTCAACAACGGGAACAACCTTTTGGACACCAAACGCTTCTTTCAAAGAACCAGAGATCTGCTTAAACTTAGGAACGTTAAATTCTGCGAATGACAAAATTAGAACGAAAAACGCCATAAGCAGCGTGGCCATATCAGCAAAAGTTGCCATCCAAGCGGGTGCGCCGGCAGGTGGGCACTTGGGACACTCTTGCTCGTCCTGTTCTTCTTCTAATACTTCTTCAGCCATTCAATTAAATCCTAGAAAATATAGAATAGATATTGCAGTTGATTATGCGGCTATTTCAAATTTCGCTTGTAATTTAGGCGGCAAGGCAGCTGCCATATTGTCTTGGATATTTCGAGGTGACTCACTGCGTGCGATCCCGCGAAGCCCTTCAAGTACAATCTCACGATAAGTTATTTCATACGCGGTGTAATATTCTAGCTTTCCTTTAATAGGATTGAAAATAACGTTTGCAACAAATGCACCATAAAGTGTTGTCAAAAGGGCAATCGCCATCGCTGGACCGATTGATTTTGGATCGCCCATGTTGCCAAGCATGAGCACAAGACCAATCAACGTTCCAATCATTCCCATTGCTGGAGCAATATCCACCCAAGCGCCCACCACGTCGTGATTTGCCTCGTGACGCGCTTTCATAGAGTCAATCTCAGATTTCATCTGCTTGACAAGCTTCTGCTCATCAGCGCCGTCAACCAACATTTGCATACCTTTTTCGAAAAACTTGTCTGGCACAGGCTGTCCCTCTAAGGCCATCATCCCATCTTTCCGAGCCATACCAGCCAGTTCGACCATGCGCTCTACGGTCTCATCCATTTTTTTGACAGGTGGCATAAACGCTTTTGACATGGCTCCAAAGCTTCCAAGGAATACCGGAAGTGGATTTTGATACATTACGCAAAAGAATGTACCCCCAAACACAATAAAGATTGACTGAGTATCAATGAATGGCGCTACACCTCCACCCATGATCATTGTAGCTATAATCGCTCCAACTGCACCAATGAAACCAATTAATGACGCTAAATCCATTAGAAAACTCCAATATGTTCATGGCCTACATACAAAAATCATACCATTTGATATTTTTCTTATTAAGTTTGTGGCACACATTGTGCATTGTAGCCTAAAGGAGTCGTATTTCAAAATGTTCAGAATCTTCATTTTACTATTTGCGTCCATAATTACGGTGCCAATGGCGACGAATGCGCAGTTTTTTGAAGAAGGACACCTCGTAACAGATGTTAGAAACAATATTGTCTGGCTCCGGTGCTCAGTTGGGCAACGTTGGGACTATGACAAAGGAAAATGTGTTGGGAAGGTGGTTAAGCTTAATCAAGAAGAGATTATAGACGCAATTGAACAAGCAAATAAGCAGCTCGGTGGAAGTTGGAGGTTACCAACGATCGAAGAGCTTGAAACTCTTGTCTGTGAAGACTGTGGCCCCCCCAAAATACGTGAAAAATATTTCCCTAAGATAGAAAGAGAGGCCTATTGGACAGCATCTCAAAACTTTTTTAACTCTAAAATGTATTGGTCTGTAAATTTTATGACAGGTCACTCTTATTCGAGATTTTTTGCCTATCAACAATTACCACTTCTACTCGTTAAAGAACGTTAAGTTAGTCCTACAAGCGTAATTATGATCACAAATAAACAAACCAGCACTGCAGATACTTCAAACACCTGCGATTTTGCGAGTTTTACGTTTTCTTGATAAGAACGCCGGGTCTTATCAAGCAAATCATTGTAAATCCTAATTGCACTTTCGTATGCATCTAAATAATTACTATCTAGGTCATGTAGTCGTAGATCCGTATAATATTCACTGTTCTGCCCCTTCATGAAATATTCAATATCCCTAGCACGCTCATCGGAAAGATCAAATGCGCGCGGTACGGGAACTCCTTTGAAAAATAAGAAAGGCGTTTCTGGATAAATCGGGATTATCGGGTCATAGGGTAACGCTTTTATAAACAAATAAAGGCATTTGAGTTCATCAGCTAAAGAAAAAGAATTCACCAGCTCATAATATGAGATTTCACCCTGATTCATAGATTTTACTGCATTTACCAACTTGAACGCAAAATCATCTGTAACACTGATGGGTACTTCATCTCTCTCATTGTGCAACTCTTCTTCAATTATTTGATTCTGTTCTGTTTCTGCCAACGCATTAATCCATCAAGACGCTTGTGATATTTGATAGTATCGTTCTTCTACCTCACCTGAATAATGCATTAAACATACCGAAAAGTATACATCGAGATGAAAAAGGGCCAAAAAATGGCCCTTTAATTTTCAACAAACATCAATTTTATTTAGAAGAAGTGATTTTACTTAGCTTTGTATCAACTGTAGTAATCCTTGCTGCCCTCTGTTCGCTTGAGCCAGCATCGCGGTCGCGGCTTGTTGAAGGATCTGATTTTTAGCAAGATGCGCAGTTTCCATCGAGAAATTCACGTCATTTACGGTATTATATCCCAACTCATACTGAGCCGTTAAATCCAAAGTGTAATTTAAAGCACTTTCCAAAGCCGCATATTGCGAACCCGCCTGTACACGAGCAGTGTTAAGTTTCGTTTGAACGGACTCAATTCGAGCGGTTAATTCACTTGGGGTAGTAACGCCATGAGAAGGCTTCTTAACCAATGAGCCTGTGGTTGATACATTATTGCGAAGGTTCGTGTAAGTTTGAAGTTGAATTCCAAAGGTCATCTGCGCGCTTCTACCGCCTAATGCAACTTTTTGATTTCCAGCCGTAGCTACGAAAACATTTTTCCCTTTGTACGTGGATTCCTGCATCATTCGATTGAATTCATCAGCAATTGCTTCAGCTTCTGCATCGATTGCAGCATGATCCTCCGTAGTATTGGTCCCGTTCGCCCCAAGAACTGCCAATTCTTGTAAACGAGACAGCAGACCAGAGGCGGCGTCTAATACGCGCATTCCAGTTTCAAGGTAACCCATCACGACCGCTGCGCCCTTGATACCAGCCTTCGTCCCAGCAAAGTCTAAGCGAAATGTGTCTGACATCGCAACATAAGATGATCGATCACCAGCATTCGCATTTGCTTTACCCGTCGCTAAGCGCTCCATACTTTTACTGACTTCGTTATTCGCACGCGTCAGAGATGTCTCCACCTTATAGAACGCTGTAGTTGCACCTATATTTGCCATTCCTAAATCCTTCCAAATATGGATTTTCTTACGTCTCTGCAATCAAGAACGACGAAGAGCAAAATTGTTTAGTATTTGGAGAAACATTTTATTCAATAATGATAATAATAAAAAAGGGCGACTATAAGTCGCCCAAAACCATTTTCTATATACTACTTAGCTTTGTATGAGCTGTAGTAATCCTTGCTGCCCTCTGTTCGCTTGAGCCAGCATCGCGGTCGCGGCTTGTTGAAGGATCTGATTTTTAGCAAGATGCGCAGTTTCCATCGAGAAATTCACGTCATTTACGGTA
>Ga0181595_10006145_pt1 | contig 10391 bp, 3 predicted proteins | sample 041ome_7_FD_145604 | JGI IMG/M metagenome (GOLD analysis project Ga0181595, IMG submission 145604) | Coastal salt marsh microbial communities from the Groves Creek Marsh, Skidaway Island, Georgia - 041401AS metaG (spades assembly) | ecosystem: Environmental > Aquatic > Marine > Intertidal zone >... | reverse complement strand
CATATGGCACAGATACAGTTCTCAGATATTAACCTCGATTTTGAACCACACCCAGTAACTGGCGATGTGGTAAAACTGCTTGACGAAAATGCAGTTAAGAGGTCGGTGCGCAATTTAGTTTTCACAAACTTCTATGAACACCCATATGATAGAAGACTAGGCTCAAACATTCGGGATATGTTGTTTGAAAACTTTGGTCCAGAAGTTGAACAGTCCGTAAAAGCAAGAGTGGAATATGTTCTACAGAAGTATGAACCAAGGATTGAATTGATTGATGTTTATGTTGATGCTTCTGTTGAAAACATCGATAAGAATAGAATGAGTATCACAATTACATTTTTCGTAGGTAGTTCCACTACTCCAACGGAAACAACTATAATGTTAGAGAGAGTTCGGTAATGGCTACTAACGAAAATAAATTTCAGATTTCAGAACTAGACTTTCAGTCAATCAAAGATAACTTTGTTGACTATCTAAGGTCGCAGGACGATTTCAAAGATTACGACTTTGCTGGTTCAGGTATTCAGCAAATTCTAAACATTCTTGCTTATAATACAAACTATAACGCATACTATCTCAACATGGTCGCAAACGAAATGTTCTTGGACAGTGCAGACCTAAGAGAGAGCGTTGTTTCACGGGCTAAGGCTCTTGGGTATGTTCCTCGCTCTACCCAAGCACCAAGAGCAATTGTTTATTTTGAAGTAAACTCAAAAACTGATGAGCCTGCTGGTATCACAATTCCAGCAAAGACACAGTTGAAAACTCGTATTGACGATACCGTTTATCTTTTCACACTTAGAGAATCCGTGCAAGCAACTTATAACAGAACAGACAGTGACGGTAATAGAATTTACAGAACACCAAACGTTTTGATTTATGAGGGCGGTAATCTAACACAGAAATATGTTGTCGATAATAATAACCCAGACCAGAGATTTTTAATCCCTAACCCAGGCGTTGATATTGATTTGATAACAGTAACGGTTCAGCGTTCACCCACAAATACGTTAACTGAAAAATTTGAACGTGCGTCTAACATCACAAACATTGACGGAGACACCCTAGCATACTTCATTCAGGAAGTAGAAGGTGGTCTTTATGAAGTCTATTTTGGTGATGGTAATATTGGTAAAGCCTTAACCCATAACAACGTTGTTATTATTGAATACATCAACACAAATGGACCTGCCGCTAACAAAGCAAATGTGTTCACAACTACAGGTCGTGTTGAGAGTTATGATTTCAAGTGCTACACTGTAGATAAGGCAGCATCTGGTGCCGATAGAGAATCCACAGAAAGTATTAAACTACTAGCACCACTTCACTACGACACACAGAACCGTGCGGTCACTGCAAACGATTATAAGACGCTATTGCTTGAGAACTACGGCAATATCGATGCAGTATCAACATGGGGTGGTGAAGATAACAACCCACCAGTTTATGGTAAAGTTTACATTTCGCTAAAACCTAAAGATGATTTCATTATCTCTGATAGTGTGAAGCAACAGATTATTGATAGTATCATTGGTGAGAAGAACGTTGTTTCTATTACACCAGAGATTATTGACCCAGACTATTTGTATATTGGTGTAACCTCTGAAGTTAACTATGCCAGAGAACTTACAACAAAGTCCGCTGAAGATTTACGGGCTATTGTAAGAAGTAGCATTATCTCTTATTTCAGCACATATTTGAACACTTTCCAAAAGTATCTAAAATATTCTCGTTTTGCTAATGCTATCGATAGTTCAGACCCATCCATTAGTGGTTCGCAAACTAGTATTACAATGAAGAAGATTATTGAACCTGAGTTTGGTTCAGCAAGAACTTATACGTTGAACTTCTCAAATGCGATTTCAAACCCACACGCAGGACATACTGGCTCAGTCAGGTCAGAACAGTTCACACTAGGGACACAAACTAACTGTTATCTAGCCGACGACGGTGAAGGTAACATTAGCGTATACAAGTTGATAGGTCAGACAGTAACAACTATTTCTGCAAATGTTGGAACAGTTGATTACTTAACAGGACAGATAATCATTAACAACTTTGCCCCACTTGCTATGGCAGACGAAGGCAACACAATGGTTATCACAGTTACTCCTGCAAAACAAAACATTTACGTTGTTCGTAACCAGATTATTAGCATTCGTCCCGAAGATGTTCTATTGAGTATCATCGATGAGGCTACTGGATATGAGACTGCAATTTCAGCGACAGAGGTGACTACAGGTGCTTCTGGCACTTCAGGCACTGGCATTATAACAGGATACTAATTGAATGTCAACATTCAACTATACAGTCACCGCACAAGGGAATAGCGCATTTCTCATTAACGGAGAAGCGAATCCTATTCTCACGCTTCAGGCAGGCAATACATACAATTTTATTGTCAATGCCCAGGGGCATCCATTTTGGATTAAGACTGATAGAGTTATTGGTCCCGATGCGAGATATGATGTTGGTGTAACAAACAACGGTGCTGAAGTTGGCACAGTTACAATTACCTTAGAAGCGGACAAGACACCACCAAAACTATTCTATCAATGTGGTAAGCACATTGTTATGGGCGGTGCTTTGACTAAGTTTGAAGTTCCACCTGAGAGTGTTGCCAACCTTATTGTTGACCAACTACCAGACTTTGTTCGTGCAGACCATCCCAAGTTTCAACTGTTCATGGAAGCATACTATGAGTGGATGAACCAGCCTGGGAATCCATGGAATGAAGCAAAGTCGCTTCTCAAATATGCTGACATTGATAGCACCGTTTCAGACTTTCTTCTTCACTTAGAAAAAGAATACGTTGCACTTATCCCTAAAAACTTTGACGGTGATATTCGTCTTCTCATTAAGAACATCAAAGACTTCTATGTAACAAAGGGTTCACCTAAGTCATATGAATTCTTGTTCAACATTCTCTTCAATGAAACTATTGAATTCTATTATCCAAAGAGAGACATTCTTCGTGCCTCTGATGGTAAATGGAATTCAGACATTACAATTAAGATTACAAACCCATACAACTACGATGTGTTTGAACTTAGTGGTCAACAGATTAGACAAGAAGAATATTACTTCAACGATGCTGAACAAAGATTTATGTTCAGAGATAAAGCAACTGCAACAGTTGAACGTGCGGTTCAATTCTTCTTGGGTGGTGAACTTGTAACAGAATTGTTCCTATCTAAAGTATCTGGAACATTCACACCAACTACGACAAGAATTAACAGTTCAGACACAAACGCCTTTGATGCTCTACCAGAAACAGGTAAAATCTATTTCTTTGATGATTTAGGTAATAAGCACGAATATAAAGTTGAGCCAATGCTCACTGGTGTTACTGTAACAGACCCAGGCTCTTTGTATGAAGCGAATGATGTTTTGCCAGTTGTTTCTCAGAGTGGTGATATTGGTGTTAACGCTATTGCTCAGATTAAAACTGTTCTTTCTGGACCTATCACAAGTCTTAATATTGTCAACGGCGGGTCAAACTTCAAAGTCGGTGACGTTCTAGTTTTTGATAACTCAGGAACATCTGGTGCTGGCGCACAAGGCTTCGTAAGTGCAGTTGATGGAAACGGTACCGTTCCCGATGCTGGTGCTATCACAGAAGTTCGTCTTGTAAATGGTGGTTTTGGTTATAAAAAGTTTCCACTAATATCAGTTCAAATTGTAGACCCAGATGCAGAGCGTGTTGGTCTAAACACACCAGTTCAACCTACTCTTACTGCTAATGGTGTTAACATTGGTGGTATTAAAGAAATGCAAATCATCAACTTTGGTGCTTTGTATTACGAAGACCCAGACATTGACTTTACTGCTAAAGGTAGTGGTGATGCTACAGGCTTTTCAAATCGTGGTGGTCTAGCACGATACCCAGGTGCATTCTCAAACGATGACGGTTGGATTTCAGCCGCAAAGTATTTACAAGATAATAAGTTCTACCAAGAATTCTCTTACGTTATTCGAACTGGTTTGTCTATCAATGCTTACCGTGATACGATTAAAACTCTTGTTCACCCTGCGGGTATGGAACTATTTGGTGAAGTGTTCATTTCATCTAAAGTTGAAACAGGTCTATACAACAATGGTGTTAACGATGTAAACGACACAGTATTGACTGGTGGTATTTCAGTCCCACGTTACATCAAACTTCTTCAAGTTTTCCAGTCTGAATTCTCACAGTCTTATTTGAATAACTATCAGATTGAAATCAATGGTATCAAATCACCAAGACCTCAGAACATTGACAGACACTTCCATCACCTAAAGATTACAGATAAACTTGGTGAAGATACTAAGGCAGTTGCCGCATCTATTGGTCAGTATATTCGTTGTAACTTAGAGTGGACAGACGTTTATGGTGAAACACATACTCAGCAAAGACTTTTAACAATCACAGATTATGTTGAGGGTGTATCAATTACTGGTACCCTTTCAGATGGTGCAACAATTACTCTTGCACATACACATTCTGAATATGCTGATTTCCCACCAGATACAAGCGATAATGCAAGTCTACTATATGAAGACTTTGCTGGTTCATACGACAAAGCATTCGATGACCAAGACGGAAAATATTCTGCAACAATCGCAGTAACAGGTAGATACAGAAACGATGGTGTCGGTCTTCTACCAAAACTTCAGTTTCCAAAACAAACAATTGGCAATGTTCGAATTGATATGGCACCAGAGCAATGGCAGTCACCTGCACAGCCTGGCACAATCAATCTACAACCAATTCGTAAGTTGCACCTTGAGGTAGACCCAGCGTTAACTCGTGCAGGTTTCTTGGGCGCCGCAAACGTTGACTTCCTATCTACAGTGCCACTACCATCCAAGACCACATATACGTTCTTGGGTATTATCAACCGCTACTTGGTTGAAGATGGTTTAAGAGAAGAAGAAGACCATGCCGCACTTAGAGGTATTGATGAGTATTCAGTTCATCAACCTCACAGAGAACCATTTGGTTTTCAGATTGGTAACTTAACTGGTTATGCAACTATTGACCAGATTGAAGACCACTACATATACAAGAAGTATGCTGGTTTTACTGGTGTTCGACCTCTAAAGAAAGAACACATTAAGCACCAGAAAGTTTTCAAACTGTATGCAGGTATGTCTGGAGTAACATTTACTACCAGAGATGTTACAGTTGAGATTAAAGCAAACGTTGAGAACAAAGTATCACAAGTAGTTGTTCTTCAACCATATGCAGGATACCATAGACCTATCAATGATGTATTGTTGACGGGTTATAAATACTTCACTGGTAAAGTTGAAGACTATCTTGACCGAGAGATTGTCGATTACTTCGGTGCCCCAATCGTTCCCAACAGACCCGTTGGTGCAAATGGTGGTCCATCATACGGTCAGGTCGCACTTCAAACCTTTATCGACTTAGGACTAAATATTCAGGACTTCTTAGACCATGAGTTTGGAATTTCTGAATATTTCGTGTATGGGGCAAACGTTCAGCGAACAGTTGAATTAGATTTCGACCCATCAAGGATTGATAGAAACGCTCTGAGCGCAACAGAAGTTACTATCATACCAATCAAGGTTAGTGTTTCAGCGATTGAGACGCAATCTTTAGCACGACAGGACAATTATGTGAGTCCTGTAAGTGTTCCTAAATTAGTAGATAACGCTTTTTATAGTGGAAATACTAACTTTGGATTGCAGATAAATATGTTTGATGATTATACAATCGAGGAGATTGAGCGTGGGGTTATCAGAGGATACTTTACAACAGTTAATCCGCAACCAACTGTTCTGTATACTAGGGATAACCAAGACACAATTACGGGAACTTATTAAGTTTGCGTTATAAATAAGTAAAGAAACCAAAACGATTTTTAGGAGTGATAAACAATGCCAGCAATCGTAACTAGCAAGTTCCGTCTACACAATGCGGAACAATTTGTGGAGGCTTTTTCAGAAGCATCCGCAACAAATATGTATCTGTTCATCGGTCGTGTAACGCCATGGGCAGATGATGTTAACCCACCAACACCTGTTGATGATTTCAGCCAGACTGAATTCGACCATTGGCGTGACATGATTTCTGCCAAGCGTGTTCAAGCAGGTGACGTAGCCCACGTTGTTCCAAGATACAACTGGACTTCTGGTACCGTCTACGCACAGTATGACCACGAAGACGCTAACCTCTTCAACGAACAGTTCTATGTTCTAACTGAAGACTTTAACGTTTACAAGTGTCTATGGAATGCGAGTGGCGCACAGTCTACTGTTAAGCCTACTGGTACCGCAACATCACCATTCACCACAGGTGACAACTACAAGTGGCAGTTCATGTATACCATCTCTGCCGCAGAAACATTGAAGTTCGTTACTCCTGAGTGGCACCCAGTAAAAGTTGATGCGACAGTAGCCGCAGCCGCAACAGACGGCGCTATTGACGTTATCGAAGTTACTGCCGGTGGTTCAGGTTATAACGCACCAACTGTTGTTATCGAAGGTGATGGCACAGGTGCTACTGCAACCGCAACTGTAACCGGTGGTGTTATTACAGGAATTTCAATTCAGAACCGTGGTTCTGGATACTCATACGCCAACATAGTTATCAATGACGCAACAGGAACAGGCGCAACTGCACGTTCAGTCATTGGTCCTAAGGGTGGACACGGCACAGACACTATCCATGAACTTGGTGGTTTCTATGTTATGTTGAACTCTCGCCTAGAATACGGCGAAGGCGGCGACTTCCCAACAAACAACGACTATCGTAAGATTGGTCTATTGCGTGACCCAGAAGATGCAACCACATCATTGACTGCAACTGGCTCTACATATCTACAAGCAACTAAAGTAGAATTGACTTCTGCTTCTGTTTCTGGTACCTTTGTAGAAGACGAAGTTGTAACTGGTGGCACTTCAGACGCAACTGGTCGTGTTGTAAACTGGGATGCGACAAACAACATTCTTACACTTATTCGTGTTCAAGGCGATTTTGTTGATGGTGAAACACTAACTGGTGGCACTTCAAGTGCTTCTGGTGATGTTGCAACCACTGGTGTAACAGACCCTGAGATGAATTCATACTCTGGTGATGTTATCTATGTTGAAAACAGACGTCCGATTACTCGTGCGGCTGACCAGATTGAAGATATTAAACTAATCGTTGAATTCTAATAGAGGCGGGCTTTAAGCCCGCTTCAAAAAACGATTACTAGATATTGTTATGGACACATGAGTATGTGTAAAGATAACTTATAATAAGAGATGGACGGAAAGTAGAAGATGCCAATTAATTTTAACATCAACCCATATTATGATGACTTCGATGGAGACAAGGGTTTTCTTAGAATTCTATTTCGTCCTGGCTATGCTGTTCAGGCTCGTGAATTAACTCAGTTACAGACAATTCTTCAAAATCAGTTGTCTGAAGTTGGGACTGGTATATATCAGGATGGTTCAGTAGTTTATGGTGCGCAAACAACTTACGATAGTAATGTTCAATACTATAAACTGCAACCAACTATCAATGGTGTAACAGTCACACGAACAATTCTTGATGGCTTAGTTGGGAAGAACATTGTAGGTCGCTACGATGAATCCTTCAGCGATATTGAGGTTCAAGGTAGAACAGTAACTTCACCTTCACTCACAAGTCGCTTGGTGGTTGGTGCTCAAATTACAGTAAGCACACCTGCGATTGAAAGTCGCAGAGTTGTTGCTATCGCACCTGACGGACAATCCGCTACTCTTAACCTAGAATTTTCTAATGCCGTTAGAACTGGAACTACTGTTCAGAATGGCGTAACAGTTAATGTGGTTTCTGGCGTTGACTTAACTGTTAGTTATGAGACAAGAGCATACTGCATTGCCGCAGACACTGCGCTAGAGGATGGAACTCCTCCCATCCTCTACTTGTCAACCCTAGATGGTCCAGGTATCTCTCGGAACAATCAGATTTTTCTATCAGATGCTAATACAACAATCGACCCACCAACAGTTCAGATTGAAAACACTCCTACTTTTAGTGGTGCGGCAACTGCGGTGCATATCGATGAAGGTGTATTCTTCATTAATAAGTTTTTCGTTCATACTCCTCCTCAGACAACTATTATCGGCAAAGAAAACGATGCCGTATATCCACCAACAAAACGTGTTGGTCTACAAGTAAATGAAATCATCATCGATGACGGTGATGACCAGACATTGCTTGACCCTGCGCAAGGTTCATACAACTATACTGCACCTGGCGCACACCGTTTCACAGTTGACCTAGTTCTTACAACAAAAGAATATTATGATGAGACAAACCCAAATGCGAATGAAATCGATGATAATGCGGACATTGATTTCATCGAATTGATGCGTGTTGAAGACGGTGAACTAATCAAACAAGTAAAGTATCCACTATACTCAGTTATTGGTGATGAGTTTGCTCGTAGAACATACGACATTCAAGGCAACTTTGTAATTGACCCATTCCTAATTGAGATGGGTCCTTTGAACGCTACTCAGTGTTCAGCAAAGTTAGACCCAGGTAAAGCATACGTTAAGGGTTATGAGTTTGAGACTGTTGGTCCATCAACTCTACCTATTGACAAAGCCCGTGAGTATGGTGTAGCACAAGATACAGATATTGGTACCCAGTTCGGTAACTATGTTGTCACAAGAGAAAACATTGGTCGCTTTGATATTCTACAACATGCAACCAGTTCACTAATGCACTTGCATATTGGTTGGGGTTCATATGTTGTAAAATTAGCAAATACAGAATTCAATGGCGATACAATCGCCCAGATTAAAGAAAAAGTAAAACCTGGTCAGTATGTCGCAGTCGATGATGGCGGTGGGCTAGAGGCAGCAAGAATTTATGGCATCATTGAAACAGGTAATAATATCTACCTTTCGCTAGAAGCGAAATGGGATACTTCTGGTGGTCTAGGACTTTACAGAAAACCAACACTCAATGGTCTAAGCGGTGCAACAGTAAACTACAATGTTTGGACACTCGCTGACCCAACAATAGAATACAACTCTTCAACAAACCAACAATCTGTTCGTCTAACAGATGGAACAACTGCTGGTTATGGTGTTGACTTCACTTACACAAGTGGCGCAGATAGATTTATTGAAATCCCTGACGAAGTTTTTGACGCATTCAAAATTGGTAACACTCGTATTCGTCTAGTTCGCTTCTTTGAGAAAGATACAGACGCAACACATCCTCTTGGTGTAGTCATTAAAAATCGTATTCACATCTATGACGTTGCGCTTACAGGTGCATCATTCGATGATGTTCATGCGATTGCTTACACTCAAGCGTCACCAAACACAGGCTTTAGACGTATCGTAGGTTCTGGTGTTATTGACGAAGAAGACGGACGTTCAACAAGACTTGCTAGTGGTCAGTTCGGTGCAACTCGCCTAATCGATTCCGCTTTCAACTCGCTACTATTCAACCTACCATACGAAGTTATTCGTTCTGTTCGTCAAGATGGTTTGACAGACGGTGAAGGTGGCACAGGTAACATTAACTATCGTTACACAAGAACATATACAAACGTTTCTGTAGACCCAGGTTCTGGTGAGACAACACTTGGTACCATCCAAGCACCAACATCATCTACGTTCTATCCTTCTGCCCAAGGTGTTCTATCAACACTTGTGGCACAACAGAACTATGTTGTCTCAATTAACACAGGAACATTCTCACCAACCTCTGACCCAACAATCACTTATGGTCCAGGCGATGTTCTCGACCTTGGCACTTCAGACGTTCTAGTTGATATTCCCGCCTCAAACAACGGCGGTGACTTGCGTGTTCGTATGGACGGAACACTTAGTGCTGGCTTCTCTCTTAACGTTATCACAACATTGAACTTTGATAACGGTCTTGAAAAGCCAAAGACGCTAGTTCAGAAATTCATCAACTTCCCTGATGCGCCAAATACTGACCTACTAAATCTATACACCTCTGACTGCTTCCGCATCATTGGTGCATGGGACAGTGGTGATGATGCTAATCCTATCGACCCAGTTGATATTGGCACATACACAATCAACGATGATGGTGACCTAATTGACACTGACGGTGTTACAGTCGCATATGCAAACATTGCAAATCGTTACACATTCTCAACCGGTCAAACTGACAACTTGTATGATTACGGTTCACTAAAACTTGGAACTGGTGCATCTAAACCAACTGGACAAGTTACAGTATACTTTGAATACTTCCAACACTCAAACGTTGCAGGTAACATTTCAGGTGTATTCACTGTAAACTCATATACTGGTGAAGTTGACTACGAAAAGATTCCTACTTACACCACAACTCGTGGTGCTAAGATTGACTTGCGTGACGTTTTGGACTTTAGACCAAGACGTAGAGACGCAACGAT
>Ga0181595_10006142_pt1 | contig 10395 bp, 8 predicted proteins | sample 041ome_7_FD_145604 | JGI IMG/M metagenome (GOLD analysis project Ga0181595, IMG submission 145604) | Coastal salt marsh microbial communities from the Groves Creek Marsh, Skidaway Island, Georgia - 041401AS metaG (spades assembly) | ecosystem: Environmental > Aquatic > Marine > Intertidal zone >... | reverse complement strand
TATTTAGGTGCGGGTAAAACCACACTGATCAATCAAATTTTGCGCGAACCGCAGGGTAAGCGGTACTTGGTCATGGTCAATGACTTTGGCGCGATTAATGTGGATGCCTCGCTCTTGGTTTCAGCAGATGAGGATACGATTCAGCTTTCAAATGGTTGTGTGTGTTGCACGATGGGTGCGGACCTTTTTTTGGCGATTGGAGATGTGCTGGATGGGGATATGCGCCCAGACCATATTGTCATCGAGGCCAGCGGTATCGCTGATCCCGCAAAAATCGCGAATGTCGCTGTGGCGGAACCCGATCTGGTGTATCAGGGAATTATCACAGTAGTGGATGGTGCGAATATTTTGGATCAGCTTGTCGATCACTTTGTTGGAAATCAGGTGCGTGATCAGATCCGCGTGGCTGATTTGATTTACGTGTCTAAAACTGAATTGAATGATCATCTGTCCATGCAACTGGCCACAATCAGCAAAGCCCCCATTTTGAAAAGTGATGCGGCAACAATTGAAATGTTGCTGTCCCCGAGCACACCCAAAGCTCCGGACCAGATAGCGGCGCCACACGCGGCCTATACCAAATGGTTTGCAGAGGCGGATGTCGAATTCAACCGAAACACCCTGATCTATGCGCTACAGGATCGTCCAAAAGGTGTGTTTCGGATGAAGGGATTTGTGCGCGCCGAAACCCGTATGTTGTCCGTGCATGTGGTTGGGGCGCATATCGATGTGACCACCTTTCCCAATGATGTTGAAACGGGATTGGTTGCCATTGGGCTTGCCTCAGAAATGAACGCGCAGGATTTGGATGCATGGTGGGCCAAGGCCAAGGAAAATGCCCGGACGCCCTATTCAATGCTATAGTTTGGAATGATATTGTCGTCACACATTGTAGGGTGGCCAAAAACATAATCTATAGTGTGAGCTGTATATAGTTTTTTGCTTTTCATAGTAGAGAGCTAAACAGGATCATAACCGGCAATTAAGGGATATCGGGGGTGGTTGAGGATAGTATATTGGCTAACGTCAGGATGTACCCATGTGTTTGAAGAGAGCCTTATCCGCTTCAGATTGTTTTAATTTGACAATATCTACATAATTGTAATCATACCTTCAGGGGTCGCATGATAAGCTATGCCCCGTGGCATAATATGCTTGTGCTTCTGCACTAGGTTGGTCGCCTTCTATGAGTTTTCATACAGAGTATTGTGGTACTCAATGTGCAAATGCAGATCAGGTGACGTGCTCAGGAAGAAGTATAGAGCGATAAATAGGGAGAAAATAATGAAGAGATTGCTACTTTCCACAGCGATTGTGTTAACAGCAAATGCTGTCTGTGCAAAAACTACCGATGTCATAGTTGGCCTGCAACTAGAGCCGCCTCATCTTGATCCTACATCGGCAGCGGCTGGGGCTATAGACCAGGTCTTATACTCGAACGTTTTTGAAGGACTAACACGATTTGGGCCAGATGGGTCCGTGAATGCAGGCCTGGCTGAAAGTTGGAATATTTCTGACGATGGTCTGACATACACATTCAAACTTAGATCTGGTGTAATTTTCCATGACGGTTCAAGTTTTGGATCCGAAGATGTTGTCTTTTCACTAAATCGTGCGCGCGCTGAAGATTCCACTAACGCGCAGAAAGCATTGTTTGCAGGAATTGACAATGTTGAGGCAGTGGATGCTACCACCGTCAAAGTCACGTTGAAGGCGCCACAGGGTAACTTTTTATTTAATATGGCCTGGGGTGATGCTGTTATTGTAGCAGAAGAAAGTATTGCTGATATCAAATCTAGTCCAATAGGAACTGGCGCATTCCGTTTCGGCGAATGGAAGCAAGGTGATAGTATTTCTTTAGAGCGAAATATGGACTACTGGGGAAATGCGGCTGCGCTGGAGTCAGCAACGTTCAAGTTCATTTCTGAACCCACGGCTGCGTTCGCTGCAATGATGGCGGGAGATATCGACGCCTTCTACGGCTATCCAGCTCCTGAAAACCTTGCTCAATTCGAAGCAGACCCACGTTTCCAGGTGCTTGCTGGTAATACCGAAGGAGAAACAATCCTCGCCATTAATAATAAGATGGAGCCTTTTGATGATGTGCGCGTTCGAAAGGCTGTGAGTATGGCCATTGATCGTCAATCAATTATCGATGGGGCTATGTTCGGGTATGGAACGCCAATCGGTTCACACTTCGCACCGCACCATCCAGACTATATTGATTTGACGGGGAATGCGCCATTTGACCCAGGCGCGGCTAAAGCCTTGTTGGCAGAGGCAGGCTATCCAGATGGATTTACAACAACGTTGAAGCTGCCTCCACCTTCTTACGCCCGTCGCGGCGGCGAAATCATTGCCGCGCAGCTTCGTGATATTGGAATTGAAACTGAGATTAGCAATCTTGAATGGGCACAGTGGCTGGAGCAGGCATTTAGGGGGTATGATTATGGTCTCACGATAGTCAGTCATACTGAACCAATGGATATTGGAATCTATGCGCGACCAGAATACTATTTCCAGTATGATAACGCTGATTTCCAGGCGCTTATAAAAGAGCTGAGCATCGAAAGTGACCCAGCGAAGCGTTCGCAAATGTTGCAAAAAGCACAGACCATTATCTCTGAAGATTATGTGAACGGGTACCTTTTTCAATTGGCTCTGACATCGGTTGTTAATGCGAAACTCAGTGGGTTTTGGAAAGACGCACCAACGCAGGCCGTTGATCTTACTGCGGTATCTTGGTCGCAATGATCACTATTAGATGCTGCCGTATCTCATAAAAAGACTTGGCTCGCTCATTGTCTCATTATTTGTAGCGAGCCTTGTTATATTTGCATGCATTGAGATTGTGCCGGGCGATCCAGCGTCCTTTATGCTGGGTGTCAATGCTCAGCCAGATACAGTCAATGCTTTGCGAGAAGAATTGGGGCTCAACACATCCCACACGCAACGCTATGTTTCTTGGATATCTGGATTACTCAAAGGTGATTTGGGGACGTCATATACCTACCGTTCGCCGGTCTCAGATATTGTTGCAGATCGATTGCAAGTATCTGTGCCGCTTGCGCTCTATGCTTTAACTCTGACTATCTTAATAGCTTTCCCGGTAGGCGTTTTAGCTGCTGCTTGGCGTGGATCAGCAGTGGACCTTTTTGTCATGGGTGCGACGCAGCTTGGTATTGCTGTTCCTAATTTTTGGTTCGCGATATTGATGGTAATCGTATTTGCCATAAATTTGGGCTGGTTTTCAGCAGGTGGTTTCCCGGGATGGGATGCAGGCATCTTAGCTGTGATAAAGGCCCTGACACTGCCCGCGGTGGCGTTGGCATTACCTCAGGCTTCCATACTTGCACGTGTGATGCGATCATCACTATTGGACACACTTTCAGAAGATTATATCAGGAGTGCGCGTGCGAAAGGACTTTCGCGACGACAGGTTATGTGGCGACACGCTTTGCGTAATGCAATGATCCCTGTACTTACTATTATTGGCCTTCAATTTTCTTTTTTGTTGGCGGGGGCTATCATCATCGAAAATGTATTTTTCCTGCCAGGTCTTGGACGATTAGTTTTTCAGGCAATTACCCAGCGTGATCTCATCGTTGTTGAGAGCGTTGTCATGCTCCTGGTCTTTGCCGTTGTTCTTGTCAATTTTTTAGTAGACCTGGCCTATGCTTGGGTCGATCCGCGTTTGAGAGAGCGTTCGTAATGATGAGTGAGACAAGATCAAGTCGAACAGCATTAAAATCACGCAACTTGTTTATTGGGGTCGCTTTGACGTCAATTTTTGCGCTTGCGGCGTTACTATCGCTCATATGGACACCCTATGATGTTACTCAGTTGGATATTTCGTCAAAGCTAAAAAGTCCTTCTTGGGAACATCTGTTTGGAACAGATCATTTTGGTAGAGATACATTTTCAATGGTTATGGTGGGCGCGCAAACATCAATCTCAGTGGCCTTCATAGCTGTCGGTATTGGTATGGGCTTGGGTGTACCTCTTGGACTTTCTGCAGCTGCTTATCGTGGTGGATTGCTCGATGAATTCATCATGCGTGGAAACGATCTCATCTTTGCTTTCCCATCGCTGTTAATTGCTATCATGATTACTGCGGTTTTCGGTCCTTCGGCAGTGAATGCGATCATTGCCATTGGGATTTTTAACATTCCAGTATTTGCACGCCTCAGTCGGGGAGCGGCTCTTCCTCTCTGGACCCGCGATTTTATTTTGTCTGCGCGTGTCGCTGGTAAGGGTTCTGCGCGTATTTCCGTTGAACACATATTACCCAACATTACAAATTTGCTGGTTGTCCAAGGTACCATTCAGTTTTCGCTGGGTATACTTGCTGAAGCTGGTTTAAGCTATGTTGGTCTTGGCGTGCAACCTCCGATCCCCAGTTGGGGTCGTATGCTTGCCGAAAGCCAAACACTTATCTCAATTGCACCACATCTCGCTCTTTTTCCAGGGTTTGCGATACTCTTAACGGTCTTGGGGTTGAATCTCGCAGGAGATGGTTTGCGCGACCTTTTGGACCCACGCATTCGGAGGACCAGAAGATGAGTCTTCTGAGTATCCAAGACTTGAGTTTGTCTATTCATGGTCAATCTATACTGGATTGTGTATCAATGGATATTGGGCCTGGTGAAATATGTGGCGTGATTGGAGAAAGTGGGTCCGGTAAATCGCTGACTGCGCTCTCAGTGATGCAATTATTGCCTGAAGGCGCAACGTGTTCGGGTTCAATAGCTTTATCAGATATTGAAATCTTACAAGCTGATGAACAAACACTCTGCAATATACGAGGGCGGGCTGTGGGCATGGTGTTTCAAGAACCCATGACGGCACTAAATCCTGTACAGACTATTGGGCAGCAAGTGGCTGAAACCATACGTATTCATCAACGTGTTTCGCGATCGGATGCTATGGTGCAAGCAGCAAAGACCCTTAGAAAATGCGAACTTCCACAAGAGCGCTTTCCGTTGAGCCGATATCCGCACGAACTTTCGGGTGGTCAACGTCAGCGTGTAGTCATAGCGATGGCAATTGCCTTGCAACCAAAATTATTGATTGCTGACGAACCTACAACAGCACTTGATGTAACTACACAGGCGGAGATTCTTCGGCTGCTTCAGCGTCTGGTAGCCGAAGACGGCATGGGACTGATGCTTATAACGCACGATCTTGCCGTTGTGACAGACATAGCAGATCACATCATTATTATGAATAATGGCAAAGTGGTTGAGCGGGGTCAGGCTAAAGCGCTCTACAGCAATATGAATCATCCCTACACAAAGTCGCTCTTTAAAGCTTCAACCCATCAACCTGAAAGGTTAGGACAGGTTGAGGACACTGTTCTTCTATCTGTGCAGAATGTTGTTCGCGATTATCCAATGGCTCGAAAGTCTCTGATAAAAAAACCTGCCCCTTTTCGTGCACTGAATGATGTGAGCTTCAACATTTACAAGGGTGAATGTCTGGGACTCGTAGGGGAGAGTGGATGTGGGAAATCCACCTTAACGCGTGCAATCATGGGCTTAGATGACATACAGGGTGGTGTGATATCACTTAATGGAAAGGATGTTTTCGCCGATGAGACGGCGCGAGAAAAAATGCAAGTTGTGTTTCAAGACCCCTATGGATCTTTTAATCCGAGACACAAAGTGGGTCGTCTTGTTTCTGAACCCTTTTTTCGTTTGGGACGGTCAGCCACAAACGATGAGATCGTGGAGAGTTTAGTTTCTGTTGGCCTTGAGGCCGAAGATCGGAATAAATACATCCACGAATTTTCGGGTGGGCAGAGACAGAGAATTGCTATTGCTCGTGCTTTAATCATCAAGCCTGAGCTTATCATTCTCGATGAGGCAGTATCAGCTCTCGATGTTTCGATACGAGCGCAGATACTCGATCTGTTGGCAAAACTTTCTACAGAGCGAGGTTTGACCTATCTTTTCATCACTCACGATCTCACTGTTGTCAAAGCCATTTCAGATCGTGTTCTTGTGATGAGAGATGGGAGGATCATAGAGCATGGTGATACAAAAACGGTTTTTCATTCACCGCATCATGACTACACTAAAAAATTGATTGCGTCTGCACCACAAATCCAGCCTGTGGAAGGTATAAACATATGAATGAAAGAGATTTTTGGCGGTTGAGTGCAGTTGAAATATCACGATTGACGCGAGTGGGTGATATTTCTGCGGAACAGGTTACTCAATCGCACGTTGATAGGATGGCGAAAATCAACCCACAACTGAATGCAGTGGTTGAAGACCTCAGTACGGCTGCGCTTGAAAGGGCGTGTTATTTAGACGCCAAAAGAGCGTCAGGAGCTGAACTCGGACCGCTCCACGGTGTCCCGGTGACGATTAAGATCAATGTCGATCAGGCCGGATCACCAACCTCAAATGGAGTATTTGCATTCAAGGATATCATCGCTGAAAAAAATGCGCCCCTCGTGACTAATTTATTAAATGCTGGTGCCATTGTGATAGGGCGTACGAACACACCTGAATTTTCGTTTCGGGCGGAAACTGAAAACAGGCTTCATGGTAGAACTCATAACCCTTGGGGTTTACATGCTTCACCAGGTGGGTCTTCCGGTGGGGCTGGCGCTGCCGTTATGTCAGGAATTGGTGCCTTAGCGCATGGCAACGATATTGGCGGTTCTTTACGTTTTCCTGCCTATGCAACAGGAGCCGTAACCATAAAGCCGGGACTAAATCGCGTGCCTGCATGGAACCCAAGTCAAAAAGTCGAAAGAGGCGTTCTCGCTCAACAGATGTCAGTCCAAGGATTCCTCGCCCGTTCTGTTGATGACCTTAGGCTTGGAATGCAAACAGCTGTACAACCATGCTTGGGGGATCCTTTTCATGCGCCTGTGCCATGGGATGGAGAGCGTCTAAAAACGCCAGTCAAAGTCGCGTTTACTAAGAACATGTATGAATTCAATCTGGACCCAGAGGTTTCAAAAGCGCTTGATGAAGCAAAATCAGCACTTATTGATGCGGGATATGAGGTGGAAGAAGTGGATCTGCCGTTGCTAAGAGAGTGCGCAATGGAGGGATACCGTGCATTACTCACCGAAGTTTCGCATACAATTGGAGCTGATATTCAAACCCATGGTTCACCGGCGATCAAAATGGTATTTGAAGAGTATTACCGACAATTTCCTCAAATGGACAAAGAAGAGTTCGTTGAGGCGCTGGCAAAGCGAACTTACTATGCGCGCATGTGGTCTGAATTTATGGATACTTATCCATTGGTCTTAACACCGTTTCTTCCAAATCCCATCTTTAAACCTGATCGCGATTTAGAAGGGGCAGAAGGGGTACGCGAAGTTTTAGGCGCAGCGCTTTACTCCTATTCAATGAATTATGTGGGACTCCCGGCTGGAATTGTTCCCGCTCGCCTGTCAACACCACAAGGTGGACAGCAACCAATTGGGGTGCAACTTGTTGGACAGCGATGGCGCGAAGATCTGATTTGTAATGCAATGGGAGAGATTGAAAGTCGTGTTGGGCGAATGTCGGAACCGCTGTGGGAGCTATTGGATTGACATGATTAAGATTACGAACACCAGGCGGAAGCAAAAAGCATTTTGCGTTCCGTCTCCAAATGTTGACATAAACTCAACGCATTTGGCGTAATAGAATTGAGAGAGAACAATGACACTTAGACCATTAGGTGCTGCGCCTGAAAAATGCATGATTGGCGGCAGATGGATTTCTCCTGCCAATAATGAGTGTCTTTCACTTATTAATCCATCTGATGGTTCGGTCCTTTGTGATATTGCAAAAGGAAGCAAAGAAGATATCGACCAAGCTGTGTTCGCGGCAGAAAGCGCCTTACGAGGTATCTGGGGTAAAACAACAGCGGCAGAACGGGGACGAATTTTAGCGCGTTTAGGGCATCTTGTTCTTGAGCATAAGGATGAATTGGCAACTCTGGAAGCGCAGGATGTTGGAAAACCTTACAAACAGGCAAGAGCTGATGTACTAGCACTTGCGCGCTACATGGAGTTTTACGCTGGAGCAGCTGATAAGCTGCATGGGGAAACCATTCCGTATCTTGATGGCTACACTGTATATACTCTCCGAGAGCCACACGGTGTAACAGGACATATAATCCCCTGGAATTACCCGATGCAAATCATTGGAAGGTCGGTTGGTGCTGCACTGGCTACAGGCAATGCATGTGTACTTAAACCCGCTGAGGAAGCCTGCCTGACGGCTTTGGCTTTTGCAGAGCTTGCAAACAAGGCAGGTTTGCCTGACGGTGCTTTGAACGTGGTGCCAGGCTTGGGGTCTGAGGCTGGTGCAGCTCTGACGCGACATAAGGGTGTGCATCATATCTCTTTCACTGGTTCCGTCGAAGTTGGAAAATTAATTCAAAGGACAGCAGCTGATAATGTTGTTCCTGTCACGCTGGAACTGGGTGGCAAATCTCCTCAAGTAGTGTTTGAAGATGCAGATCTTGAGGCATCTTTACCGTTTTTGGTCAATGCAGGCATCCAGAATGCGGGGCAAACGTGTTCAGCATCTTCGCGTATTCTTGTGCACCAAAGTCTTTATGAAGAGGTCGTGGTAAAAATGGCCAAACGCTACAATGCACTGCAAGCAGGACCAGCCATGGATGATTGGGACGTAGGTCCACTTGTGTCGCATCGCCAGAAGCAACTTGTTGAGGGATTTCTTGCTAAAGGTAAGGATCTTGAGCTTGTGGGGCGAGGTAAGATTTTGGAAGATGCTCCATCAGGCGGTGCCTACGTCGCACCTAGCTTATTTGCAGGTGTGCATCCTGATCATATTTTAGCTCAGGATGAAATTTTTGGGCCTGTACAAGTCGTCATCCCTTTCCAGGACGAAGATGAAGCTGTTGCGATTGCAAATGGCACGAATTTCGGTCTTGTGGCCAGTTGCTGGACGGCAGATGGGGCCCGCCAGATGCGAATGGCCAAGAAGCTGCGCGCTGGGCAGGTTTTTCTTAACAACTATGGGGCTGGAGGCGGGGTGGAACTTCCTTTCGGAGGTACTGGTCTTTCTGGCCATGGGCGTGAGAAGGGGTTTGAAGCGCTTTATGGATTTACTACTCTCAAAACTGTTGCGGCTCTTCATGGATAGGATATTTAGATGAGACTAAAAGGCAAAAAAGCTATTGTAACGGGCGGAGCCTCTGGATTTGGTGAGGGCATCGTTAGGAAATTTGTGTCTGAAGGCGCAGATGTTTTAATTGCTGACTTAAACATTGAGGCTGCGCAAAAGCTTTCAGATGAGTTGGGGACTGCAGTTCAGGCTTCCGAGACAAACGTGGCCAAGAATGACAGTGTGCTAAAAATGGTTGCTTTAGCTTCAGCTGAATTGGGTGGGGTCGACATATTAGTTAACAATGCTGGCATCACGCACTTACCTGCGCCGATGGAAGAAGTAAGCGATGAAGATTTCGACAAAGTTTTTGCCGTCAATTGTAAGTCGGTCTTTCTGACGGCGAAGCACATTGTACCTATTTTTAAAAGCCAAAGGTCTGGGGTTATATTAAATGTTGCTTCAACAGCTGGAGTCAGCCCTCGCCCACACCTAAATTGGTACAATGCTTCAAAAGGTTGGATGAATAATGCTACAAAAGGTATGGCGGTTGAGCTTGCATCATCCGGTATCCGCGTAAATGCAATCAACCCAGTGGCGGGTGAAACACCACTCCTCAAAATGTTTATGGGAGAAGATACGCCGGAGATGCGTGCTAAATTCCTCTCAACCATTCCATTGGGACGTTTCTCCACACCAGAGGATATGGGTAACGCTGCTTGTTTTCTTTGTTCCGACGAAGCCAGCATGTTAACTGGTGTTTGCATGGAGGTAGATGGTGGGCGCTGCATTTAAGCCCGCATGTCAACTTAGGTTGAGGAACTCCGCAGTCATAACAAATAAGAAACAAAACGGTGTTTACGGAATGTTCAACATTGATGCGGCAAATACATATCTCAGCCTTTGATGGTCAACTATTGTGCGGAGTTATGTGCTGCTGATTTCAGCAGCACATAGCCAAATAGCCCCGATAAAACCGATCCTAAGACCACGCCCAATCGCACAGCATTCATCACATCAGCTGTCGTGAATGCCAGCGAACCGATGAACAAACTCATGGTAAAGCCAACACCTGTTAGGCAAGCAACACCATAAACATGTTTCCACGAAACGTTTTCAGGCAGTCGCGCAATCCCACTTTTGACACCAATCCATGTCGCCAAAAAGACTCCGATTTGCTTTCCAAGGAACAATCCAACAGCGATTCCCAATGTTAGTGGCTGGAGAAGGTCATCAATGCCAATGCCTGTAAAATTCACTCCTGCATTTGCAAATGCAAAAACCGGCAAAATCAGAAAGGCAACCCAAG
>Ga0181595_10006118_pt1 | contig 10416 bp, 9 predicted proteins | sample 041ome_7_FD_145604 | JGI IMG/M metagenome (GOLD analysis project Ga0181595, IMG submission 145604) | Coastal salt marsh microbial communities from the Groves Creek Marsh, Skidaway Island, Georgia - 041401AS metaG (spades assembly) | ecosystem: Environmental > Aquatic > Marine > Intertidal zone >... | reverse complement strand
TGTCACCACAAACGACATAATTAGTATCATGAATGTTGACATTACCAGGCTAAAAATTAAGTGAATTCTTTTATCCATTGGTATCTTTCTCCTTGCCAGAGATTGTAAAGTCCATCTCTTTGGTTTTGGGATTTAGATGGTAATAGTGAAGAGGCTTTTGCTTTCTCTGTTTTTGTTGAGTAACACAGCCAATAGTCTCAAAACCATCTTCGAGTTTAATTTCATCATACTGATTATTAAGACAGATCAAATATTTATCAGCACCCCGCTCTATATATTGCCTAAAGAATATTTCGCCTTTATATCTAATAACGGCATAGGCTCTATTATGAAGTTGCATTCCAGGGTCAATAATGACAATGCAATTCTCGCTGAATTCAGGCTCCATCATGTTTCCAAGATTTTGAAGGGCAAAAGGCTCAGAGTTAGTGGAACAAGAGCTTTCAAAAATTTCTTTAGTGTTATCTACTTCTGACATTTTGGACAATAAAAGGTTGACCTTTGGTTCTGAACAATTCGTTTGATTTTACCATTACAGTTATAACAGTTTTCATTCTCACGACCATAGACAGATAATTCTTGAGAGAAATATCCTGGCTTTCCATCTACCTTGGCAAAGTCTTGCAGGGTCGTTCCTCCGGCTTTGATGGCTTTATTGAGCACCTTTTTTATATTTTCAGTAAGATTAAGATATCTTTGCTTAGATATTTTGTTTGATTTAGTCTTAGGGTTTATACCTGCATTATATAAAGATTCACAAGCATAAATATTACCCACTCCAACGACTATCTTACTGTCCATTATGAATGCTTTCACATTTTGAGTTTTGTTTCTTGAATTTTCAAAAAGATAATTTTTGTGAAATGAATCTTCAAGTGGCTCAACCCCAAGATTGTTTAGCAACTTATGGTTTAGATCTTTAAGATAGAAGATTGATCCAAATCTCCTTGGATCATTAAAGCGCATGACTTGATTATTAAAATATAATAAGAAATGATCATGTTTTTTCAACGGCTCATTTATATCTACTACATTAATTTTTCCACTCATGCCGAGATGAATCATGAGATGGCCTTTATCCAGATTAAAGAGGATGTACTTCCCTCTCCTTGAAAAAGATCGAACAGTTTGATTATTTATCTTCGATCTAATTGCTTCATCAACAATCCATCTGAGATTGGAATTTAGAATTTCAACTTTTGTGATTTTCTTTTTGGTTAGAATTTTTTCTAGTCCATTCTTAGTGGTTTCGACCTCGGGCAATTCTGGCATATATATAAGGTATTAAATTTCACAAATAAAAATACAGTTAACTATAATTATGACAAATTTTCTTAATGGAGAGTAATAATGGGATTTGTTAATTCAGTTAACGGAAAAATTATATTAGGATTTGTCGCTGCAATTCTTGTGATGATTGCCTATTGGGGTACATACAATATGAATATTTATAGTACAGTTGTCTGGTTACATGTGCTGGCAGGTATTCAGTGGATTGGTCTTTTGTACTATTTTAACTTTGTTCAAGTTCCTGCCATGGGAGCAGCCCTTGCAGACAAAGATGGACCTGGTCCTGCGGCAATTGGTAAGTACGTTGCTCCAAGAGCACTATTGTGGTTCAGGATGGCAGCAGCGACTACTTGGATATTAGGTTTGGCCTTATTGGAAATGAGCGGTGTAAGAATTCATAATGCATTTACCTTTGCAGCTGGTCATGAAATCATCGGTCTGGGTTCTTGGCTGGGTACCATTATGGCGTTCAATGTTTGGTTTGTCATTTGGCCTAACCAAAAGAAAGTATTGGGTTTAGTAGATGCTTCTGATGATGAAAAACTTTCTGCCAAAGCGAAAGCTGGTTTAGCTTCTAGTATTAATGTCATTCTATCTGTGCCAATGCTACTAACTATGTTGGCATATAGAATGTAATCTGATGCGCATTAATTTTAAAGGAGGGAATTACCCTCCTTTTTTATTTGTAGTAAAAAAACAACAAATGTATTTTTTTTACAAATAATTGTTGACGAAGTAAATGAAGTATGTATAATTTTGAATATGTTGTGCAAACAGCATATTTTTTAATTATGGAGATTATTATGAAAAAATTAATCGCTGCTGCTGTTGCTACTTCAGTTTCTGCTATCGCTGTTGCTGATGTATCAATCACTGGTAATGCTAAGTATGAGTACTTCAATTCACAAACAGGTACTGATGCTTCTACTAATACATCAAATACAGAAGTTAACCTATCTATTAAAGGTAAAAAAGGTGATACTGGTGTTGTAATGAATCTTGAGTTCAATGGTCACGGTAAGGTTGATACTGGAACTGTTACAGCTACTACTGTAACTTCTTCACAAAATGCTGCTGCTGGTACTCATGTTTCTACTACTACAATTTCTCAAGGTAAAACTGGTACTTTAGATATTGAAGATCTATACATGACTACTAAAGTTGGTGATATCGCTGTTAAGGCTGGTGCTTGGGCTACAGGTACTTCAGCTCTATTAGGTGAAATCGATAACGGTGGCCGTTCTACTAACAAGATCGACCTAAGAACTAAAGTGGGTGGTGCTACAATTTACACTGGTAACACAGGTGCAGCTGGTAACGGTGCAACTGCTCTTAACAGAAACAATTACGCTGGTGTTATCATGAACGTTGGTGGCGCTACAGTTGAACTTAAGAAGAATGATGAAGATACAGATAGTTTCGGTATTAGAGGTTCTGCAGCTGGCGTTGACTACCGTTTCGAGCAAAAGTCTGACACTGCTGCTAATGGTGACGTAACGTTTGGTGAGGTTAAGACATCTATGAACGGTGTAACTCTAGGTTATGCTTTCGTTGATGCTGATAAAGCTGGTAAGATTACTGAAGATGATTCAGCTATTTTTGCTGTTGAAGCTGCTACTTCATCTGGTGCTATTTCTACTGCTACAGGTATTAATCAGATCATGGCTTCAACAAATTTTGATGGTAACAAGGTTACATTCAAGAACGGTTCTGTTGAGAAAGGTATTAATGCATCAACTGACCTAGACTTTACACAAGTTTCAGTCTCTCGTGCTCTAGCTTCAGGTGCTAATGCTGTTGTAACTTACACAACTAAAGATGCTACAGCATCAACTGATACTGATACTTTAGAGGTTGAATTAAACGTTTCATTCTAATATATAGAAAATTCGTTTAAATCAGTTTACTCTGAGAAAGAACCCCGGCGTAAGTCGGGGTTTTTTTATATAATTAAAAAGTTATGAAAACAAGCATATCAAAAATTCCAATATTATCTATTTTGATGATTTTCATTGCAGTTTCGATTGGTGCTGCATGGAATACTGATTACTTTGTAGTTGACTCAATAAGTTTTAAACTGAATCTTGTAACACCTCTGTTATCGATAATCGCATTATCGATGGTTATGTATGAAAGTAGAAAGCCATCAACAGAATTTGCTATATCGTTATCACAATTATTATTATTAATTTATTTCTTATTCGGAACCTTTTCTTTTATTTGGGCAGAGGATAATTGGATTTTCTATGAAAAATGGATCATAATTTTTGCAGGATTGTTTATTTTTTACCTTGCAAATAAAATAGAGCACAATGAAAAAAGTTTTCTAAATATTGCGACAATATTATCAGTATCAGCATTTTTGGTTTCTATTATTGGCATATCTCAATATTTATTCTCATTCCCAGATTTTGACCTCCTCCAATACAATAATATTCCAGCATCAACATTTGGCAATAAAAATGCCGCCAATCAATTTTTAGTATTTTTATTCCCATTCACTTTGTATTTAACCTTTTTTAATAGAATAAGGATTTATCAAATTATTGGACTTATTTCTCTGGTGACACTGATATTTTATATGTTGTATTCAGTCACTAAAGGTGCCTGGATTGCAGTGACAATTGAATCAATAGTTTTTCTATTTTTTGCCTTTCTTAAGCCTTTAAGATCTAAGATTTTTTTTGATAAGAAGATTATTTTTTTATTGGTTATTTTTGTTTCCTTTTTCCTAGTTTTACAATCTTTCTCTGGAAAGCAACCAACTTCTTCGTTTGAGAATTCATTTAATACTGTCAAGGAGAGGTATGAGAATTATGACAGTCCTCGATGGGAAATATGGAGAAGTGTGCCAACTATTATCGAGGATTCCCCTTATATTGGACATGGTTTAGGGAACTATAACCATTTATCGGTCAATCAAGGCATTCATCAAAAACTTCAGAGGGTCCACAATGATTTTCTAGAGTTATTTGTAGAGCTTGGTTATTTTGGTGTCTCAATATTCATATTTTTAATGTTTGCGCTTATACGTGATTTCTATTTAATCTATAAAAATAGTTTTGTGTCTACAGCATTTTTCACTGCTCCAATTCTTGCTTTAATGGGGAGTTTTATTCATATGATGGTTAGTTGGCCTTACCAAACTGTACATGGGGTAATAGCTGGAGCTTTGATGTTGTCACTTATCATTAAAGAATCTAAAAAATATCAAAAAAGTTTTCTCCAATTTAGGTTTGATACAAAAAAAATCATCATCATTTTTGCTATTTTTAGTTTTTTTATTTTTTCTTTTTCATCTTATAAAACCAAGACCTGGAGTGATGCAGTCAGCGAGTTCTATGTTAACTCAGGTACCCAAGGGTCTATATTTAACTATGAAAAATTGAAAGATGCCTCAACAAGGCTTCTTCGAAAAGATTTGAAGGTTTTAAATATAGCCAGTGAGTTCTGGAGAGAAGACCATCCTAATCGGTCTATAGAGATATACACTTTAGCCAGTGATAACAATACGCTTGCCCTCTATAGAGTATTTATTTTCCTGTTGGATAATAATAAGATCGATGAAAGCAAGGCTGTTCTTGAAAAGATGCAATTGAAATCCAAGAATAATCCATTAACTTTTGCGGCAACGATGACTTTTTACAGAAAAACTCAGGATATGAAAGCTGCCAAGGATGCTTATTTTGATTTCAAAAACTATGTTCTTAATCGCTCAAGTTTTGACTTTCGAGCCTATCTTTATTTACACCAATGGTCCATTAGTTTGCAGCTCTATGAGGATACTGAAAAGTTATATGAGATACTCAGATCTAATTGGAAAATTGCAGATCATGTTGAAACTAAGATGGTTAATTTTTATGTTTACACGAATCAGCATGAAAAAGCCTTGCCTCATCTTAAATATGTGTTAGAGCAAAATCCTGATCTAGTTAACCCTATAGTTTTAAAAGCTTTGATAGATAAAGGGCTGGTAAAGTTATCAAATGGTAGTAAATCTTAAATCTAGAGACCTAATTCTAGTATCTGGCAAGGATTCTTTGTCCTTTCTGCAATCTCAATTTTCTAATGATATTTCGAAGATTCTAGATAATCAATTACAAATTAATTGCTATTGCCAACACCAAGGTAAAGTACTTGCAATTGTTTGGGTCATTAAGATTGACGGACTTTATTATCTGAGCATTCCCAGTGAATTATGTGATCTAGTGCTAGAAAAGTTAAATTTGTATAAATTGATGTCAGATGTGAATTTTGAAAATATATCTGAAAAAATCTACCAATATGGATTAATTGATGAAGTTATCGATGGCTCCTTAGATATCAAAAACAACATAGGGCTCCTTCTATCTGAAAAAGAGCGTAATGACCTAGAAGATATTTTGTTCTGGGATAAGGCTTGTGTTGCGAATATGCTCCCCGAGGTTCAATTAGCAACTACCGAAAAATTTATTCCTCAGGCATTAAATCTTGATATTGACAACCTTGGGGTTTCTTTTACCAAAGGGTGTTATCCAGGTCAGGAGGTAGTTGCGCGGATGCACTATTTGGGCAAGCCCAAGAGAAGACTCTATTCTTTTAAAACAGACTCAATTGTTAAGGTTGGTGATAGTCTAAATGTATTTAATTCAAAATCATTAAAATCTGCTGGGATAGTTATAAGAGTCCACCGTCAAGATAAATATACTCATCTTTTAGCAAGCTTTGAGACTTCTCTAATCAATGAAAAAATTCATATAAATGATAATACCTCCACGTCTGCTACTCTAATCAATGTTTAAAGAAGTTTTTGTTGATATTGGCAATACCAATATCAAGTGGAAATCCAATAATCAATACTCTCAAGTAAAAACTACTGAATTTAGTTTTTCTATGTTGCCAGATGCCGACAAAATATGGGTTTCTGATGTCTCTAAAACATTTCACAGTGTCAAAGAAGATAATATTTTTTTTGTCGAAGTCTGTGAAAAATATAAATCCTTGACTAATGGATATCAAGTGCCTAGTTCATTAGGTGTCGATCGCTGGTTAGCAATGATTGCCTCTTATGAACAGAACCCTAATGAAGACCTGTTAATAATTGATATTGGATCAGCTGTCACCATTGACATAGTCCTTAATAGTGGAAAACATATAGGAGGTGAGATATTTCCCGGACTTGATAAAATCAGGAATACATTCCCTAGTTTTCCTGTTGTGGATTGCTCGAATAATAATGATTTAGGAAAAAATACTGATCAAGCTTGGTCATTGGGAACTTATAGAATGCAAGTTAATGCAATTAATCAAAGAGTTGATCATTTCTCAGAGACCATTCCAAAAGTAAATATATTGGTAACCGGAGGGGGGTACCAATTTCTCCAATCAGCACTGAATTTTCCACATAAATATTATAAAAACCTTGTATTAGATGGTTTGGCGTACTACGCTAAATATATGGGATAATTAGACAGTTAATTAATTTATAAGTGGATTTCTTGTGCAAGATTTAAGAGTTTTATCTGGTATGCGACCAACCGGTCAGCTTCATCTAGGGCATTATCACGGCGTATTGAAGAATTGGATTGATTTACAGAATGAGTATGATTCATATTTCTTTGTGGCTGATTGGCATGCATTTACAACTCACTATGCTGACAAAGTTGATTTAGAGAGTAACGTTTGTCAGATGGTTATTGACTGGCTTGCCTCTGGAATTAATCCCAATACTTCCACTATATTTGCACAGTCTAAAGTGCCAGAACACGCTGAGTTGCATCTTCTTTTATCTATGACCACTCCTCTCAGCTGGCTTGAAAGGGTGCCTTCATACAAAGACCAACAAGAAAAACTTAAATCAAAAGATCTTTCTACTTATGGTTTTTTGGGCTATCCACTTCTTCAAAGCGCCGATATCTTAATCTATAAAGCAGGATTAGTGCCAGTTGGGGAAGACCAAGTTGCTCACATTGAGTTGACTAGGGAAGTGGCAAGAAGATTTAATTTTATCTTTGGACGTGAGTCTGATTTTGAGGAAAGAGCTGAAGAAGCAATAGTAAAGATGGGTAAAAAAAATGCTAAGCTTTATCGGTCTTTTAGAAAATCTTTTCAGGAAAACGGAGATGTCGAGGCCATTGAGAAAGCTGTTGCTCTATTAAATAGTCAGCAAAATATTACCATTAGCGACAGAGAACGTCTCATAGGATATATCGAAGGCACAGGAAAGATTATCTTACCTGAACCAGAGTCACTTTTGACCAAAGCATCAAAGATGCCAGGCTTAGATGGTCAAAAAATGAGTAAATCTTATAACAACACTATTTCATTAAGAGATTCCGATAGTGAGATTGAAAACAAAATTAAAAGAATGCCAACTGATCCTGCAAGGGTTAAACTCACTGATCCAGGCAATCCGGCTAAATGTCCTGTCTGGCAATTTCATGAGATATATTCTGATGAAAAAACATGTCAATGGGTAAATGAAGGTTGCAAAAACGCAAAAATGGGCTGTATTGATTGCAAAAAGCCTTTGATTGATTCAGTTCAAAATGAATTGGCTCCTATTCAGGAAAAGGCTACAGAATATGAGAAAGATATTGATCTGGTAAAACAAATTATATTTGACGGAAGTAAAAAAGCTCGTACTGTTGCGAAAGAGACTATGGCTGAAGTTCGAGATGTCATGGGAACTAACTATTAAATTCTCCTGTAATGCCTGAAAGAATTCAAAAGCTTATTGCCAACGCGGGTTATGCATCAAGAAGAGAATCTGAGAGATTAATCGAGAAAGGGCGAGTAACCCTTAATAATAGACCTGCAAAGCTAGGAGATAAGGCATCCTTATCTGATTCTATTACCATAGATGGTAAAAAAATCAATCTTCATCGTTTTAAAGAGAAAGAAACAAAAGTTATTCTCTTAAATAAGGCAACCGGAGTTGTTTGCACTGCAAAAGATGAAAAAAATAGAGACACCGTTTTTAATTATCTTCCCGAGGGGCATCGTTGGATTATGATTGGAAGATTGGATATTAATACCTCAGGACTTATCCTATTTACCAATAATGGCGAATTAGCTAATCGTTTAATGCATCCCTCGTATGAAATTGAAAGAGAGTATTCTGCTAGAGTGCTTGGAGAGTTAAATTCTGATCATGTTAATCAAATGCTCGATGGGGTTTCTTTAGATGATGGAATTGCAAAGTTTGACCGGGTTCAGTCTGGAGGAGGAGAGGGTGCAAATAGATGGTACAAAGTGGTCATCAAAGAGGGTCGAAAAAGAGAAGTGAGAAGAGTATTTGAATATTTCAATCTTCAAGTTTCTCGCTTGATTAGAATTCGTTTTGCAGGAGTTGGTTTGAAACAGAATTTAAAACAAAACCAAGTTGAAGAATTAAAACCACATCAAGTCAATTCATTATTAACTAGAGTAGGTTTAAATAAGGTCAAAAAACACATACAGAGATAAGCTTTCAAAGGAATCAGGCAAACTGATTGAAGTATAATGACTCAATTTTTTATTCATAAGCTCCAGTGACAGATTACAAGTCAACTTTAAACTTGCCAGCTACCAATTTTGCAATGAAAGCAAATCTTGCTGGTCGCGAGCCAAATTTTTTAAAAGCTTGGAGTGAAAATAATCTTTATCAGAAGGTTCGGGAGGCTTGTAAGGGTCGACCTAAATTTATTCTTCATGATGGCCCTCCATATGCCAATGGCGATATACACATTGGACACGCTGTCAATAAAGTTCTAAAGGACATTATTGTCAAATCCAAAACACTTGCAGGATTCGATGCGCCATATATTCCTGGTTGGGATTGTCATGGCCTTCCTATTGAGCATAATGTTGAAAAGAAGAAGGGTAAGGTTGGCCACAAGATTGATGCTAACTCTTTTAGAAAAGCTTGTAGGGAATATGCGGACACCCAAATTAATAAACAAAAAGTTGATTTTCAAAGGTTGGGGGTTCTAGGTGATTGGAATAACCCATATCTCACTAAAAACTTTTCTTACGAGGCCAATATTGTTAGAGCATTAAGTGAGATTGTTAAAAATGGTCACTTGTCAAAAGGATTCAAACCAGTTCATTGGTGTACGGAATGTGGATCAGCTCTGGCGGAAGCTGAGGTTGAATACAAGGACAAAGGCTCTGAAGCTATTGATGTTAAATACAGTGTTCTTGATGCAGATATTTTTCAAGTTGATAAGCCAGTGTCCGTTATTATTTGGACAACGACAACCTGGACACTTCCTGCGAGTGAGGCGATTACTCTTCATCCAGAATTAGATTACACTCTCTTAGATGCTGGAGATGAGTATTATTTAATTGCTGAAGAATTATTAGAGTCTTGCTCAGAGAGATTCAAACTAGACAAAGATAAAACCTTGAAGAAAACCTTTAAAGGGTCTGAGCTTGAGGGTTTGAAACTCCAACATCCTTTTTACGATAAGCATCTTCCTATAATTCTCGGAGATCATGTCACAACTGATGCAGGTACGGGCGCAGTTCATACAGCACCAGCTCACGGACCGGATGACTATGCAATTGGACTTAAATACAATCTACCAATTGAATGCCCTGTAAATTCGGAGGGTGTTTTCTTTGAGGGAACTAAACTTGTTGAAGGGGAGTTCGTTTTCAAAGCCAACAAAACCATTATTGAGATTCTTAGATCTAAAAATACTCTTGTACATGATGAAGTTTATCAACACTCATATCCGCACTGTTGGAGACATAAAACACCAGTAATCTTTAGAGCAACACCTCAGTGGTTTGTTTCTATGGATAAAAACAACTTACGAGGAGTGGTTGATAAAGAAATTCCAAACGTAGAGTGGATTCCTGATTGGGGACAAAAAAGAATTCAGTTGATGGTGGATAATCGTCCAGACTGGTGTATTTCAAGACAAAGGTATTGGGGTGTTCCAATTACACTTCTGATTCATAAACAAACGGGTGAATTACACCCAAATACAGATGAAATTTTTAGTAAAGCCGCAGATTTAATCGAACAGTCCGGTATTGAAGTTTGGTTTGATCTAGATATAAACGACCTAGTAGATAATGCGAATGACTATGATAAGGTCATAGATACGCTTGATGTTTGGTTTGACTCTGGAGTGAGTCATTACGCTGTCTTAAAAC
>Ga0181595_10006117_pt1 | contig 10417 bp, 8 predicted proteins | sample 041ome_7_FD_145604 | JGI IMG/M metagenome (GOLD analysis project Ga0181595, IMG submission 145604) | Coastal salt marsh microbial communities from the Groves Creek Marsh, Skidaway Island, Georgia - 041401AS metaG (spades assembly) | ecosystem: Environmental > Aquatic > Marine > Intertidal zone >... | reverse complement strand
GCATCGGCAAAACTGCCAGCTTCGATGGCAAGTCTGGCGTGGATGACTTCAACGTTGAAAAGTTGCGCTACCACCGCATCATCATCATGACCGACGCCGACGTGGACGGCGCTCACATCCGCACCCTGCTGCTCACCTTCTTCTACCGCCAGATGCCCGAGCTGGTGGAACGCGGCCACATCTACATTGCCCAGCCACCGCTGTACAAGGTGAAGGCGGGCAAGGAAGAGCTGTACCTGAAGGACGGCCCCGCGCTCGACGGCTTCCTGCTGCGCATTGCACTGAACCACGCCAGCGTGAGCACCGGCGGCGCCAACCCGCAAGTGCTGACTGGCGACACCCTGGCCGAACTGGCACGCAAGCACCAGGTGGCCGAGAGCGTCATCCACCGCCTGTCCAACTTCATGGACCAGGAGGCCCTGCGTGCCGTGGCCGACGGCGTGGTCCTGAAGCTGGACACCGTGGCCGAGGCCGAAGCCAGCGCAGTGGCCCTGCAGGCCAAGCTGCGCGAGCTGAACACCACCGGCACCCCCGCCGAAGTGGCGGGCGAATTCGATGCGCGCACTGACAAGCCCATCCTGCGCATCAGCCGCCGCCACCACGGCAACGTCAAGAGCAGCGTCATCACGCAAGACTTTGTGCACGGCGCCGACTACGCCGCCCTGGCCGAAGCCGCTGAAACCTTCCGCGGCCTGCTGGGCGAAGGCGCCAAGGCCCTGCGCGGCGAAGGCGACAAGCAGAAGGAAGAAAAAGTGGGCGACTTCCGCCAGGCCATGAAGTGGCTCATCAGCGAGGCTGAACGCACCACCAGCCGCCAGCGCTACAAGGGCCTGGGCGAAATGAACCCCGAGCAGCTGTGGGAAACGACGATGGACCCCAACGTGCGCCGCCTGCTGCGCGTACAGATCGACGACGCGATCGAGGCGGACCGCGTGTTCACCATGCTGATGGGCGACGAGGTGGAGCCGCGCCGGGACTTCATCGAAACCAACGCCTTGCGCGCTGGGAATATCGACGTTTGACGAAAACGATTCACCATGAAAATCGAAAACGCCATTTTCGATTTTCATGGTGCGCGTGGCTTTTACACCGTTGGCTTCTCCGTTAGTCGGGCAGTCCAGTGCCCTCCTGTCTCTTGTTGGACCTTCAACAAGTCGTAGGTCTTGAGCATGTCGAGCAGTCCTGAGTGACCATAGCTCTTGGGAGAAAACGACGGATCCGCGCGCTTGAGGTAGGAACCCAAGCCTCCCACGCTCACCTTGCCTTCCGGGGTGTCTGCTGCCAAGAGCGTAACTGCTTCCACAATGAACTTGGGGCGCAGCTTGGGGGCTGGCTTGACTAGCTCAGCCTTGCTGGGTTGCTTGAGCGCGACAGACTCTGCTGCCGTAAGCTCGGATTCCGGCGCAGGTTTCACCCATTCAAAGAACTGGTCGCTCGCGTTGCGCAGCGCATCGGGCGACTTGGCCTCACCCACGATATGCACCGTCGCGCCCCGTTCTCGCAACTTGCGGCACAGATAGGCAAAATCAGAGTCGCTGGTGACGATGCAGAACGTCGTCGCGCGGCCGTCGAACAGCGCTTCCATGGCATCCAGCGCCAAAGCAAGGTCGGACGTGTTTTTCCCCGCCGCGTACTGGTACTGCAGGCATGGAGTGAACGCCAGGCGCACCAGCGCTTCCTGCCACTTGTTGGCCAGCGTACTGTGGTTGCCATAGCCCCTGCGCAGAACTACACGACCAAACTGCGCCACAACGCGCAGCGCGTACTCCAAAATCTCAGGGCTGGTGTTGTCGCAGTCCACCAGCACTGCGACACGCGACTCCGCATCGCCCATGTGATTTGCCATCGTGTGTGTCCTCCCGTGTGAAAAGTGTTGAATACTTGGCGCAAGCCATTGGAACATCTCCGGCTTCACACATGCCCACCCTCAACCAGCAGCGCACCCACAAATACATCGCAGCCCGCCAGCAGCACCCGGCATGGCTGCTGCTGGCCTCGCGGCGGGCACCGCTGGTGCTCAGTTGCCTGGACGCGCTGTTTGAACACCAGCGCGATGGCGTGCCGTTCGATGCAGCTGTGCAGGCATTGGCGGACATGCTGGCCGTGCATGCCAATGAGGTGGACTTTGAGATCGACAGCACCGACACCCTGAGTCAGGCCCGGCGCGAGGTGCGCGAGTGGATTCGGCGCGGGCTGGTGGTAGAGCGCGAAGGGCGGGTGTTTGAGACCGATGCGCTGAAAACCGCGCTGCGTTTCATCGCGCAGCTCGATGGGCGGATGATGACCTCCACCGCGTCGCGCCTGGCGGTGGTGCAGCGCGAGATCGACAACCTGGCCGCCGCGCTCAACCCCGACCCGCAAAGCCGCGCCGAGCATTTGCAGCGCCGCATTGCCGACCTGCAGCAGCAGCTCGACGATGTGCAAGCAGGGCACATCGCAGAACTCACGCCCGAGCAGGCCGTGGAAGGCATTCGCGAGGTGTATGCGCTCTCCGTCAGCCTGCGGGCGGACTTTCGGCGGGTGGAGGATTCGTGGCGCGAGGCCGACCGTGCGCTGCGCGAGGCTATCATCAGCGCCCGTCACCACCGGGGCGCGGTGATGGACCAACTGCTGGACGGTCACGCCAACTTGCTCAACACGCAAGAGGGCCGCGTGTTTGACAGCTTCCACCAGCAACTGTCCAACCAAACCGAGCTGACCGAGATGCGCCAGCGCATCCGCCAGATCCTGGCGCACCCGGCTGCGGACGAGGCGCTGGATGGCCTGCAGCACAGCACGTTGCGCTTGCTGGTGCAGCAGCTCATCAGCGAAGCCAAGGCCGTGCAGACTGTGCGGGCGCGCAGCGAGCGCGAGGTCAGCCAGTTCATGAAGACCGGCCAGGCGGCCGAGAACCAGCGCGTGGGCCAGTTGCTCAACGACGTGCTGGAGCAGGCCCTGCGCATCGACTGGCAGCGCCAGGCGGTGCGTCGCCAAAGCGCGCCGCTGCCCCCGCTGGGCGTGGCCCTGGGCAGCGTGCCGCTGGTGGAGCGGCTGCGTACCAAATCACTCGACGGCGGCGAGCAGGCAGAACTGCTGCTGACCACGGCCTACGCCGACCTGGGCCAGATGGACCGCGAGTTTTGGCAGGCCTTTGAAGGGCTGGACCGCGACGCCTTGGTGCAGCGCACTTTGCAAACGCTGGCAGACCGTGGCCAGCCCATGACCTTGGCCGAACTGGCCGCCGCGCTGCCACCGGGCGAACACGACCTGGAGACCTTTGCACTGTGGCTGGCCATGGCACGCGAGGCGGGGGTGGAGTTGCAGCCTGGTGAGGAACACATCGAAACGCAGGATGGCGACCAGCACTGGCGCTTCACGGTGCCGCGCGTGGCACTGGATGGCGCGCAGTTGGCGCACAGGCAATGGGAGCTGTGATGAGGCAAGAGCCGGATATTTTTGACCGCATGGCCGCGCAGGCGGCAGGTGTTGGGGTACCGCAGTCACTATCAAAAGAGGAGCTACCCGCGCTTTCTGAAAGCGCCTTGGCACCACAAACCACATCAAAAACCCCGCCCAACGTGCGCCAGGCGCTACAGTTTTTGCTAGCACATGGCTGGCTTGAATCTGCCGCCAAGCCCAAACTGTTCCACCTGATTGCGGCGCAAACGGCACTGTTCGATACGCTGCTGGAGCCCCTGGACTTGCGCGTGGTGGTGGACGACGTGCGCGGCCTGGCCTTTTTGGCCGTGGTGCCCGGCTACGCGGGCGACGACACCGATGAGAGCGAGCAGGACGACTGGACGCACCCGCTGATGAAGCGCCAGCGGCTGACGCTGGATCAATCGCTGCTGCTGGCCTTGTTGCGGCGCGAGTTTTTGCAGCGCGAGCAAGAAAGCGGCACCGGCGCGGTGGTGCGCATCACGGTGGACAGCCTGCTGCCGCAGCTCGAAACCTACCTCGGCGCCATGGGCAGCGACATGCAAGAGCGCAAGCGCCTGGGCCAGTTGCTGGAGAACCTGCGCACGCACGGCATGGTGACGGAGGTGGATGCGCAAGACTGCATCACCATCCGCCCCATGATCGTGCACCTGCTCAACCCTGAGAACCTGCAAACCCTGCTGCTGCGCCTGCGCGAGTTGGCTGAACAGGGCGGTGCAGCCAAGCCAGAGGGCACGCCATGAGCGCCGATGCCTCCTTCATCCTGCAAGAGCTGCACCTGTACCACTGGGGCGCGTTTGCGGGCCGCCACCAGGTGGCGATTGACCCCGGCAACAGCGCCATCATCGGCCCCACGGGCAGCGGCAAGACCACGCTGGTGGATGCGCTGATGACGCTGCTGTGCGCCAGCCCGCGCTACAACCTGGCCTCCACCGGCGGACACGAGAGCGACCGCGATCTGGTGAGCTATGTGCGCGGTGCCAGCGGCCAGGGCAATGACAGCGGCGACCACATTGCGCGCGCCGGGCGATGCGCCACGGGCATCGCGGCGCGGCTGGTGCGTGGGGCTGAGTCGGTCTGGCTCGGTGCACTGCTGTGGTTTGACGGCAGCAGCCAATCCGCCGCCGACATGCAAAAGCGCTGGTTCTTTGCGCAGGGCACAGGCCACAGCCTGGATCTGTGGCTGGAAGAGCAGCACAGCGGCGGTGCCAAGGCACTGACGCGGCTGGCCAAAGACACTGAGGGCCTGCAGATGTTCAGCAGCAAGGCGCCGTACCTGGCCAGGCTGCACAGCTTTTTTGAGGTGGGGCCCAACGCCTTCACGCTGCTCAACCGGGCGGCGGGCCTCAAGCAGCTCAACAGCATCGACGAGATTTTTCGGGAGCTGGTGCTGGATGACCATTCGGCCTTTGACGATGCGCAAAAGGTGGTCGATGGCTTTGCCGAGCTGGCCTCCATCCACGCCGATCTGGAGTTGGCCAATGCGCAGTGGGTGTCGCTGTTGCCGCTGCGCGAGTTGGCCACGAGAGAGCAGCAACAGGCCCAGCACCTGTCGCATTTGCAGACGCTGCAGCAACAGCTGCCGCACTGGTTTGCCGCCCAAGGTGTGCAATGGTGGGGCCAGCGCATAGCGCAGCTAGAGGCCCAAATGGCCGAACGCACCACGCAGCTACAGGCCGCACAGCAGCATGTGGATGCAGCACGAAAGCGCGAACAGGACTTGCACGGCCAATACCTGCAAGCCGGAGGTGCCAACATCGACGTGCTGCGCGAGAACGTGGACCACGCACGCAAGGAGCTGGCGCGCATCGAGGGCAACTTGGCCCAATACCAAACGCTGGTGCACAACCTGGGGCTGGGCAAGAACGCCAGCGCCAACGACCTGGCCCGCCACCAGGCGCAAGCCCACGCAGCGATGGAGCAGATCGACGCAGAGCAGGCAGCACTGCAAGCCCAGGCCGAGCACGCCATTGCCCAGGCCCACAACGCACACACCCGCCTGCGCGAAACCCAGGCCGAATACGACGCCGTGCGCCAGCGCCCCGGCTCCAACCTGCCGATGGAGTTTCAGCGCTTTCGCGCCGAGCTGGCCGACCACCTGGGCCTGCCCGAAACCGACCTGCCCTTTGCCGCCGAGCTGGTCGAAGTGCGCCAAGCCGAACAAGCGTGGCGCGGTGCAATTGAGCGCGCACTGGGCAGCCACCGCCTGCGCATTCTGGTGCCCCAAGCGGCCATGCACACTGCACTGCAGTGGGTGAACCAACGGCACAACCGACTGCACGTGCGTCTTTTAGAGGTCCGCGATGCCACGCCCGCAACGTTCCTGCCCGATGGCTTTGCGCGCAAACTCAACCTGAAACCCGCCACACCCGCCGCCCACCTGAACACGCTGCGCCAGCTGCTGTCTAACCTGGACCGTCACTGTGTGCCCGATGTGCAAACGCTGGAGCGCACACCGCACGCTATGACGGCGCAAGGGCTGATGTCCAGCCAGTCCGGCCATTTCGACAAGCAAGACCAAAAGCGGCTGGACCAAGACTGGATGACGGGGTTTGACAACCGCGACCGGCTGGCGCATTTGCTACAAAAAAAGGAGCTGCTGGCGCTTGACCATCAAGCGCTAGAGGCCCAAAAGACCCAAACTTTGCACGCCCAGCGCCGCGCGCAGGAGCAGCGCCAGCTGTGGGCCGCGCTCCAGGCACTGCGGACCGAAGACCTGGACACCACCGCCGCCCAAACGCAGTTGCAGCACAAGGAGCAGCAGCTGCAGGCGCTGCTCCACCCCGACTCCGGCACCGCACAGGCCCAGCAGCGCTGGGAGGCCGCTCAAACCCACACCCGCGCGGCAGAGGGGCAACTGCGCGATCTGCAAACGGCCCAGACGCAAGACGAAACCTTGAGGGCGGCGGCGCAGAAGCAACACGGCGCGTACCAAGCGCGCAGCACCGACACATTCGCCATCGACGCCGACTTTGCCGCGCAACTGGCCCGCGCCGGCCACCGCCTGCCGCCGCTCGATGGCGACAACCTCGAAGCCCAGGAGCGCGACGCAGGCACTGCGGTACAAGCCAAAACCACCGAGGCCAGCAAAAAGCTGGGCACCCTGCACCAGGAGATCGTGCGCCAGATGGGCAAGGCCAAAAGCGAAGACCGGGGCGCACTGGCCGACCATGCGCAAGAGGTGGACGCGCTGCCCCACTACCTGCAGCGGCTGCAGGTGCTGGAGGAAGAAGCCCTGCCGCACAAACGCCAGCGGTTTCAGGAATACCTCAACAACACCTCGCAGCAGGGCGTGGACACCCTGCTCAATGGCATTGCCGCGCAGGTGGCCGACATTGAAGAGCGCATTGCCCAGCTCAACCACACGCTGCAGCGCGTGGACTTTCAGCCCGGACGCTATCTGCAACTGGAGCCCCGCGCCGTCGTGCACCAAAGCCTGCAAGAGCTCAGCCGCGCCCAGGCCCAGTTGCGCACCGAGAGCCTGCGTGACGACGGCGGCCAAAGCCACTACCGTGCACTGCGCGCCATCGTGGAGATGCTGCAAACCCACGCCAGCAACCGCCGCAGCAAGGCCGCGCAGGCCCTGCTGGACGCCCGCTACCGCCTGCAGTTTGCCGTGTTGGTGCTCGACCGGGCCAGCGGCCAGATGCTGGAGCGGCGCACCGGCTCGCAAGGCGGTAGCGGGGGCGAAAAAGAGATCATCGCCAGCTACGTGCTCACCGCATCGCTGAGCTACGCGCTGTGCCCCGATGGCGCCAGCCGCCCGGTGTTTGGCACCATCGTGCTGGACGAGGCTTTCTCCAAAAGCTCGCAGGCCGTGGCCGCGCGCATCATCCAGGCGCTGCGCGAGTTTGGCCTGCACGCGCTGTTCGTCACGCCCAACAAGGAAGTGCGCCTGCTGCGCAACCACACCCGCAGCGCCGTGGTGGTGCACCGGCGCGGCGCACAAGCCACGCTGGCGTCGCTGCGCTGGGAGGAGATTGATGCATTCAGAAAAAATGCACCCCCTGAGTCGCCTGCGGCGTCTTCCCCCTCTCCTGCGGGAGGGGGACGCACCCGGTGGCCTGGCCAAGCCAGCTCCACGGGTGCACTGGTGGGGGGCGCGACGGTTTCAACGGTGGCGGACGATGCGCTGGACGGTGCGCCACCGGCATGAAATCGCCCCAAGCCCTGGCAGCCAAACTGGCCCAGCAATGGAACAGCGCCGACTGGCGTGAACGCCAGCTATTGGGCGGTGGCACGGCATGGCCGCTGACCCTGTCCATCGGCCAGCCCGACCCTGCAGTGTTTCTGAGCGACGCCACCGCACTGCGCAGCCATTTGCAGCAATGGCGCGCAGTGGAGGACCTTGGCCTGGGCAACGTGCAATGGCAAGAGCGGCGCTACCGGGGCAGCAGCGATGCGATTGCTGTGCCCACACACTGGCAACTGGCCAAGCCCTCGCAGTGCATCGCCGCCATCCGCCACTTCAAGGTGCCGGGCCATGCGCAAGTCCACAGCGACTATGCCCGGCTTAGCACCCTCATCGCCGGGGTGGATCGCCCCGGCTTTCAGCGCCTGCTGGTGCGCCGCCTGGTGCAGTGGCGCGATGTGCCTGTCGATGCCGTCATCGCCGCCGCCAAGATGGTGCTGCAACTGGAGCCCGGCAGCGCCCAGGGCAAGCCCCTGCGAGCACTGGCCATGCAGGGCAACGACACCAAGTTCTTTGAACGCCACGCCAGCCTGCTCACCGCCTTGCTGGACGAACGCTTTGACGGCGAAGCCAGCCGCCAGGGGCTGGTGGGGTTTTTAGGCGCACTGCCCGAAGACGACCACTGGCTTCTCATCGCCCCGCTGGCGCCCGGCCTGCTGCCCTTTGCGCAGATGCGCGTGCGCGCCAGCGAGCTGCTCACCACCCCGCTGCCCGCACGCCGCATTCTGCTGGTGGAAAACGAACGCTGCCTGCACCAACTACCCCAGCCCACGGCGCAACCCCTGCCAAGCACCATCGCCGTACTGGGCGCGGGCCTCAACCTGGGCTGGCTCGCCGCACCGTGGTTGCAAGAGCGCACCGTGGCTTACTGGGGCGACCTGGACACCTGGGGTTTGCACATGCTCGCCATCGCACGCGGCCATGTGGCGCACTTGCACGCGCTGCTGATGAACGCTGCTACCTTCAGCGCCCACCAACACCTGGCGGTGGTCGAACCGGTGCATGCCCCGGACACCGTTGCAGGCACATGGACACCCGAGGTGGAAGCGCTGGCCCTGCACCTGCGTGCACAGGACAAGGGGCGACTGGAGCAGGAGTTCTTGCCCGCAGAGGCCGTGCACAGCGCTTTGCGTGCCTGGGTGGATGAAGATTAGGCACAATCCCACCCCCATGCGTTCCCCCATCGCCATCGTTGACGTTGACCGCCTGGACACCTGGACCCGCTACCGTGCAGGCCTGTGCGACACCTGCGCGGCCAACTGCTGCACGATGCCGCTGGAGGTGCAGCTGTCGGACCTGGTGCGGCTGAGGCTGGTGGCCCCGTTCGAGGCCGAGCATGAAGAAATTCGCCACATCGCCAAGCGGCTGCAGAAGGCGCGGCTGATCGATCACTTCAACCACAAGAACGCGATCTTCACGATGGCGCGGCGAGCCAGTGGGGACTGCAATTTTCTGGACCCCACAACGCGGCGGTGCACGGTGTATGACCAGCGGCCCGAGACCTGCCGCCTGCACCCGCAGAAGAAGAGCCCCAAGCCGGGCTACTGTGCGTATGGTGCGCGTGCGCGCTCATGAGGCAGCAGCCAGGGCCTCCGCCGCCTTACACCGTCTCGCGCGGCACAAACGCCTGCGGTGCCTCGCCGCCGTCCGGCACGTTGCCGACCACCACGCGGTCCACACGCGCATGGGTGGGCCCCTGGCGCGCCCAGTCGATGAGGGCCTGCACGGCCTGTTCTGAACCCCAGGCACAGGCCTCCACGCGGCCGTCCTGGCGGTTGCGCACCCAGCCCGTCACGCCCAGGTGATGGGCGATCTGCACCATGGACCTGCGGTAGCCCACGCCCTGGACCAGGCCGGTGATCAACAGATGGCGGGTGATGGGGGAGTGCGGTTCTGCGTTCATGGGGGCACTGTAGCGCGCCTTGTGCAGTGCGCGCTGCGGCGGCACACTGCCCACCACACAACGCGCCATGACCTCCACCGCCCGCAAGGCCCTGCCTGCCATCGACCCCCAGCGCTGTACCGGCTGCGGCTGGTGCATTGCCGTGTGCCCGCCGCATGTGCTGTCGCTGCAGGTGCAGGGCACGGAGCCCTGGGGCCCCAAGTGCTCCACCCTGCACGATGCGCCGGGCTGCACCGGGTGCGCGCTGTGTGCGGTGCGATGCCCGTTTGATGCCATTTCCATGGTGCGTGCGCGGGGCTGCGGCGTGTAAAAAAAGCCCATGCCACGGTAGCGGCGTTGTCCCAAAGGCGTGCAGCGGCGGGCATGGTGAGATGGCGGTTTCGTGCATTAGCGGCCGCCGCAACGATGCCGTTGTGGGCCTGCAATGCAAGTCCATTGGCTGCAACCACCCCACCATCCGAAGGAGACCCCCCATGTCTGAAAAGAAAGCCAGCGTTCACTGGGAAGGTGCCGGCAAGTCCGGCCAGGGCCAGATCAGCACCGAGACCGGCGCGCTGGACAAGTACCCCTACGGCTTTGCCAGCCGCTTTGGCGACGACCGCAAGGGCACGAACCCCGAAGAGATCGTGGGCGCGGCGCATGCGGCCTGCTTCACCATGGCGTTTTCGTTTGCTGCCGACAAGGCAGGGTTCAAAACGGAATCCATCGACACCACGGCCGCAGTGCGGCTGGCCAAGGAGGGCGATGGGTTTGTCATCGACCGCCTAGTGTGGTGTCTCAAAAATAGATAGAACTATTTTGACCGGTGTTGGTCGAATCAGCTTCCTTATAGGAGACTACGCTGATGGCCCACCCTGGACGCCCCGCCACGAAGCTGCAGATCACCGATGCCGAGCGCGCAGAGC
>Ga0181595_10006108_pt1 | contig 10426 bp, 8 predicted proteins | sample 041ome_7_FD_145604 | JGI IMG/M metagenome (GOLD analysis project Ga0181595, IMG submission 145604) | Coastal salt marsh microbial communities from the Groves Creek Marsh, Skidaway Island, Georgia - 041401AS metaG (spades assembly) | ecosystem: Environmental > Aquatic > Marine > Intertidal zone >... | reverse complement strand
ATCGCAGTCGATAATGTAATCGGGGTCTCTCAAATGCCCGGCAGAGACATTCTGAAAGGCAGACACCACCTGCACATTACTGCCGAGCACTGCCTGTGCGACAAGGGCTGCACATCCTTCTTCGGGCAATTGCACCCGCATCACCTTGGGCGGCACCAGGGGGACGGTCACATCAACAAGTATCTTCCCCTGCAGCCCTTCCCGCAGAGCGGTCAGGGTCGCACGCTGTGCAGCATAGGGCACCGTCAGAACGGCAATATCACAGGTCGCGACAGCTGCTGCATTGTCCATACCTTCCGCGCCGATCTCGGATGCTGTCGCAGCAGCGCTCTCTGCATTCCGCGATCCGACGATCACGCGGTATCCGGCACGGGCCCACCGGGCGGCTAGCCCCGAGCCCTCAGCACCGGTGCCGCCTATAACCGCGATAACCGGCAATTGATCTGTCATTCTGCTGCTACTCCATGGGCGAACTTGGCCGCCGGTGTCTGTACCGGTTCGGTCAGCGGTTTGGCTTCTTGCGATGCCGCCTGCCTGTCGGCTGAAACATCTCCGTATAAAGTGCTGCGCTGGCGGGCTTTGCGTCCAAGCCCGTGAATAAGGTCACGAATATTTGCGGGCGAGAGCTCCTGGCCGTGCGCAGCGCCGGCGGCTCGCGAAATTGATTCATTCATCAATGTACCACCCAGATCATTCGCACCTGCCGTGAGGCATTCTTTTGCACCGGCAGTGCCGAGCTTCACCCAGCTTGTCTGAATATTCGGAATGACCGGATTCAACGCTAGCCGGGCAACGGCATGGATAAGCACTGTCTCGCGGAATGTTGGCCCCTTGCGCGCAATACCCTTGAGATAAATTGGCGCCTCCATATGAACGAAGGGGAGCGGTACGAATTCGGTAAACCCGCCACTCTTCTGCTGCTGGTCGCGAATGCGCAAAAGATGACGTGCGTGGTGGATCGGGCGCTCCAGGTGTCCGTGCATTATCGTTGCTGTTGTCCGCAACCCGACCTCATGTGCGGTCCCGATGACCGCCAGCCACTCATCGGTAGATAACTTATCGGCACACAGAACGGCCCTGACCTCATCGTCCAGAATCTCCGCCGCTGTCCCCGGCAAGGAGCCCAGCCCGGCTTCTTTCAGGGAAACAAGATAGTCGGCCACCGACATACCCAGCGTGGCCGCACCCTGTGACACTTCCAGCGGTGAGAACGCGTGAATATGCATCCCCGGCGCCACGGCTTTTACAGCCCGGACGATCGACAGGTAAGTGTCGCCGGTATAATCGGGATGGATTCCCCCCTGAAGACAGACCTCCGTCGCACCCCGCTCCCAGGCTTCAGCAACCCGCCGTGATATTTCATCCAGCGCCAGGTCATAAGGTGCTCCGCGCAGGTTGGCGCTTAGCCGTCCCTTCGAAAACGCGCAGAACCCGCAGCGATAGCCGCAGACATTCGTGTAATTGATGTTGCGGTTCACGACATAGGTCACAACATCCCCACTGACCGCCTGCCGCACCGCGTCTGCGGCCGACACGACCTCGCCATATGCTTCGCCGCGCGCGGTCAGAAGTGACGCTATAAGGGATTCATCCAGTCGCTCACCAGCCACGGCAAGGTCGATGGTGTGACGGAGACGCCGACCATCCCCACCCGTCACGGCTGGTGCGACAGGTAGCTTGTCGGCAACGCCCGGCGCCCATGCGTCATCCCGCGCAAAACCATCGCCATCCATTGCCCGCAGCACCGCCGGACGGACGGCATCGTCAAGCCACCCATTATCGAAGATATATCGTGGGTAGACCGGCAGCCTGGCCGCCAGCACCTTCCCTTTCGCGGCGGTCCCTTCTCGCAACCGAACGACTTCGGGCCAAGGGGCTTCAGGATTTACGTGATCCGGCGTGACCGGCGAGACGCCGCCCCAGTCATTAATGCCGGCATCAATCAACGCACCGAATTCTTCGCCACTGAGATTGGGCGGCGCCTGGATCGACATTTCAGCACCGAAAATGCCGCGCGCAGCGGCGATAGTCCAGCGGAGCTCATCGATATCCGGTTCCGGCGCAGACGCCATCTTCGTACCCGGCTTGGCACGAAAATTCTGAATGATGATTTCCTGGATATGACCGTAACGGGCATGCAGGTCACGTATATCCCCAAGTGCCGACAGGCGGTCTTCGCGACTTTCGCCAATGCCGATCAGAATACCCGTGGTAAACGGCACCCGCGCCTCGCCTGCGAGACGGATTGTTTCCAGCCGTCGCTCCGGGTCCTTGTCTGGCGAGCCGAAATGCGGACCGCCCCGGGCGAATAGAGAAGGCGATGTGCCCTCCAGCATCAGCCCCATCGAGGCCGATACGGGCCGCAGCAGCGCAATATCTTCGGCCGTCATCACCCCCGGGTTCAGGTGCGGCAGCAGGCCGGTCTCGGCGAGGACAAGCTCCGCCATCTCGCCAAGGTAGGAAATCGTGGTGTCGTGTCCCAGGGATGCGAGTTCGTCGCGCGCCACGCGATACCGCAATTCCGGCTTGTCCCCCAATGTGAACAGCGCCTCGGTACACCCGGCAGCCGCGCCGGCCCGCGCTGTTTCGAGGACTTCTTCAGCGCTTATATAGGCCCGTTCGCCGGCGACCGGCGGGTGCGCGAAGGTGCAGTAATGGCACACGTCCCGGCACAGCTTGGTCAGGGGGATAAAGACCTTCGGGCTGTATGTCACGACATCGCCATACGCCGCATCGCGGAGGCGCGTCGCCGTTGACAATAAATCGCCGGTATCGACGGATGGGGAGATAGAATTCATGGGCTATACAACACGGCCACTGCGTTGAAGTGATTGACTTGATCTCTGCTGCCGTCGCCCGCACCGGTAGGAAAGTACGCGACCTTGTTGCAGCATGTAATGGACAGCGAAACGGGCGCGCGGTCAAGACCACGGCAGATTTCCCACGCCGTCCGGCAGATATCACAATGCAACTTTGCGACACTGTGCGATCCCGCTTTTGTCCCGGTGGCAGCGTTTCTGTATAAACGTCGGTGATCAACCGAATTCATCACTGGCCGCTGGCTGGCCAAAGACCGTTCCCGTCAGCAGAGGAGATCGTCAAATGGCACGGCTGCAAAACAGGGTCGCCATCATAACCGGTGGCGCGCAGGGAATCGGCGCCGCCTATGCACGCGGGTTTGCCGCGGAAGGCGCCAATGTCGTCATAGCCGATGTTGCCCCCGCCGATGCGGTGATCGACGAGATCAAATCTGCAGGCGGCACCGTGATCGCTACCCGGACCGATGTTACCGACGAAGCTGCCTGCGCCGACATGGCTGCCCGCACGATAGATGCCTTCGGGCGCATAGACATCCTGGTCAATAATGCGGCGCTCTGGGTCCATATCGCCCAAAAGCCGATCATGGAGATCAGCAAGGCCGAATGGGACCGGGTGCTGGACGTGAACATCAACGGGATGTTCCTGTGCACCAAGGCGGTCGTGCCGCAGATGACGCAGCAGGGATATGGCAAAATTATCAATATTTCGTCCGGTCGTGCCCTGAAGGGGCTTCCGAACCTCCTCCACTACGACACGTCCAAGGGGGCCGTGATCTCGTTTACCCGATCCGTCGCCCGCGAGCTTGGCGATGCCGGAATTCGCGCCAATACCATCGCGCCCGGCGGTATCATGACCGACAACGTTGTCGCACAGGAAGAACTGCGTGACTTTATCGCGCTGGGTACCGCTGGCCGCGCGATCAAACGCGAGCAGGTGCCGGAAGACGTCGTCGGCGCCTGTATCTTTCTTGCCAGCGAAGAAAGCGATTTCGTCACCGGGCAGGTGCTGGCCGTCGATGGCGGGTCGGCAATGAACTGACACCGCAGCTAATGATTTCTCGAACGTTCGGTGGCCTCATCCCCCTCCTGAGGGTTGCCGCATCGACCGCATTGGCGTAGGATTGTTGCTATCATTTGATATCGATTTACGAGGGCAAGATGGCAAAACAGTTAGATTCCAGCCGTCCCATCGAAGACACCAGGATCTTTGATGCAGAGCAGACGCGCCTCGGATACCGGCTGAACAAATTTGCCATGTCACTGGTGAAGCCGGAGAACCGCGATGCTTTTCTGGCAGACGAAGAAGCTGCACTCTCGGCTTCCGACCTCACAGAACAGGAAAAACAACTCATCCGTGACCGTGACTGGCGCGCCATAATGGATGAACACGGCGGCAATATTTATATGATCATGAAGATCGGCGCCGTCATAGGCGCAGGCCTCTACCAGATCGGCGCGCATCAACGCGGCGAAACCTTCGAAGAATTTCTAGCGACGCGCAATGCCGCGGGCGCAAAGTAGAGGATCCGAAAAATGGGAAAAATCATCGCCGGTATCGGCACGTCGCACGTCCCGTCCATCGGTGTCGTCTACGATCAGGGCCGCACCCAGGAACCAGACTGGAAACCTCTCTTCGATGCGTATGAGCCCGTCAAAGACTGGCTGAAAGAGATCAAGCCGGATGTCGCCATCGTGGTCTATAACGACCATGGCGGAGATTTTTTCTTCGACAAGTACCCGACCTTCGCGGTCGGCGCCGCTGACATATACCCGGTCGGCGATGAAGGCTGGGGCCGCCGCCCCCTGCCGGATTTCCCCGGCGACGCGGACTTCTCATGGCACCTGTGCAATGAGCTGGTCTATAATGAATTCGACATCACGGTCTGTCAGGAAATGGCGGTTGAACACGGCTTTATGGTGCCGATGCACCTGTGCTGGGATCACCACCCGGACTGGCCTGTCAAAGTTGTACCCGTCGCGGTGAATGTCATTCAGCATCCCCTGCCCACAGCCCTGCGTTGCTGGAAACTCGGGCAGGCCCTCCGCAAAGCGGTGGAAAGTTATCCGAAAGACACGAAGGTTGTGATCCTGGGCACCGGCGGTATGTCCCATCAACTGAACGGTGCGCGTTTCGGATATCTCAACAGCGATTTCGATCGGGATTTTCTCGACAAGATCGAAACCGACCCGATGGCCCTTACCGAACTTACCCACCAGCAGATAATGGAAGACGCCGGCGCCGAGGCGGTGGAGTTGATCATGTGGCTCACCATGCGCGGCGCGCTTGATGGTGCCCCGTTGCGTCAAGTCCACCGTAACTATTACGCGCCGATGACAACCGGCATGGGCCTCATCGCCCTTGAAGAAGCCGTCTAGACCGACCCCACTGTAACCGGCTCAGCAAACGGGAAGATATCCATGGAAAAGACACGCGTTGTCATTATCGGCGGCGGCCCCGCAGGCCTGTTGCTGTCCCATATTCTAGACCTTAACGGCGTCGATAATATCGTGCTCGAACAGCGGAGCCGGACCTATGTGCTCAGCCGTATCCGCGCTGGCGTGCTTGAAGCCGGGTCGGTCGAAATGCTCCGCTCGATAGGGCTCGGCGAACGGCTGGACCGTGAGGGCAAGCCTCATGACGGCTCTTATATCGCCTGGGCCGGCAGTGAAAAGCTGCTGATCGACACCCGGAAATACACCGGCCGGGACATGACCGCCTATGGCCAGACGGCAATTACCGAAGACCTGTATGCCGCTCGCGACAAGGCGGGCGGACACATCATCGACGAGGCTGAAAGCGTTCAGCCCCACGACATGACCACGGATGCCCCCTATGTCACCTTTACAAAAGATGGCAAAGAACACCGCATCGACTGCGACTACATCGCAGGATGCGACGGTTTTCACGGCGCCAGCCGCAAGGCCATCCCCGCTGATCTGACGCGCGTCTACGAGAAAGCCTACCCCTTCGGATGGCTGGCGATCATGTCGGAAACCGCCCCTTTGCCCGACATCATCTATGCCAATCACGAACGCGGTTTCGCGCTGGCATCCCAGCGCAATGAGCGCCTCAGCCGCTATTACATCCAGTGTGACCTGAACGACAAAATTGACGCGTGGTCAGATGACCGGTTCTGGGAAGAACTGAAAGCACGTTTTCCGAAAGACATTGCCGATGCCATCGAAACCGGGCCCTCGATCGAAAAATCCATCGCTCCGCTGCGCAGTTTCGTTGTCGAGCCGATCCGGCATGGTCGCATGTTCCTCGCAGGCGATGCCGCACATATCGTACCGCCGACCGGCGCGAAGGGCCTTAATCTCGCGTTTTCGGATGTTTACTACCTGTCACGCGGACTGATCGATCATTACAGCAAGAACGACGACGGCTATCTCGACAGCTATTCGGAAATGGCCCTTCGACGCATCTGGAATGCGGAACGGTTCTCCTGGCACCTGACCTGCCTACTGCACAAATTCCCGGACGACGATCCGTTCGATCAGCGTACCCGTGAAGACGAGCTTGCCTATCTTGCCAAATCGGAGCGCGCGATGGCGGCACTCGCCGAGCAATATGCAGGCCTGCCTTTCGAAAACTGACTTCACAGCTGACCGCTGCGTCATAAAAAAAGGGCCGGTAAATACCGGCCCTTTTAAATTCCGACGGACGCGTCAGCTTTAAGCGACGGCCTCGTACTTGTCGCGCTTCACACCAGTCAGATCCTGACCTTCAACGCGAATCAGCCGCGTCGTCGCAGTCCGGCTCGGCGAATGCAGATCGCCTTCATTGTAAAGATACGCAATACCTGGGGTCATGTCGTAATCCTTGACCTTCTTGACCTTGCCGGGTGTGTCGCCGCTCGGCTCGGCGACCTTTTCCCAATCGGTCATCGTCGTCACGCCGACCGCCTGCCCGTAGATCGCCCAGCTGGGACCATGATCATGCGGGTTCGATCCCTTGGCGCCTTCATAGACATGCGCAAGGATGCAGAACTTGTGTTTGTCGTCTTCGTAAATCACCTGGCGCGGCGTCATGTTGTCCGGCCCGAGATATTCAGCAACAAAGTCGCTGTCGGCGCAGACCTTGGCGATAAACTTCCGGACTTCTTCGCGCCCGGCCGGACCTGGGTCCTTGTCCATTGCGGCGCGGCAGTCAGCTCCGAGTTGTTCAAGCGTGTAGGACATATTCGTTTCCCTTCCTGTCTGTGTTCCCTGAACCAAAAATAGGCTCAATCGTATACGAAAAAAAGTCACCGGCTACCTTGATGCCGGTTAACCTCGCTCAATCAAAAACCGTCTCGGAATAATGGGCGGAATCCACAACAGCTTCGATGACAGTCGGCCCTGTGGCCTGCAACGCAGCCTCCAGTGCTATGCGCAATGCTTCGCCGTCACGGACGCCGACCGCGGGCACACCGAAATAGTGTTCCGGCGGTTCCCGGTACTCTTCCGCCTGCAATTCCGTGCCGTAAATCGACAACTGGCGGCGTTCCTGCTTCACACGGATCAATCCGAGCCAGCGATCGTCGAGCACAACCACGGGCAATGTCAGCCCTGCCCGCTTCGCCGTTGCCAGCTCGCCGCATGTCATCTGGAAACACCCGTCACCGATCAGGCACACGACCGGCAAGTCCGGCCGTGCGATTTTTGCAGCAATCGCCGCCGGCAGACCGAAGCCCATCGATGACCAGCCATTGGTGATGTGGCACTGTCGCGGTGCGTGGGCCGTCCACTGGCTCGCGATCTGATGGGTATGGGCGCCCACATCGTAGGTCAGAATGCCGTCATCTGGCAGGACATCGCGCACCACATCGATCACATGATGCGGTGCGAAATTCGCTACTTCGGGACGCAACGCCGCCTGGAATGCCACCTGATGAGCCGCGACATCACTTTCCTGCCAGTCATTGGCGATACTGTCTGCATCGGTCAGTGTTGCGAACGACGTATCAAGGTCACCCGTCACTTCTGCCTTCAACTGGACCGATGGCGCGATATCAACTTTCTCGATATCGATCTGCAGCAATGGCGTATCGCCAATCCATGCCTCGTACTCGACCTCGATCGTGTCATAGCCGAGCCCGATGATCAGATCGGCACCGCGCAGGAATTCCCTCTGGATCTGGCGCTTCGCGCGCTCGATACACCCGACAGAGAGCGGGTGATCCTCGTCGATCAACCCTTTGGTCATCGTCGTGCTGGCGAACGGGATACCATGGCGCTCGACAAAACGGCGCAACAGATCAATATCGCGCATCCGCATCGCGTTGGTGCCGAGAATTGCGACAGGGCGTTTCGCGGCAGCCAGAATCTCGAGAGCCGTCTGAATTTCGGAATCATCAGCAGCTTTGACAGGAACCGGCGGCGTCAGATCCGGAAGAGTCTCCGTCGCCATCGCAACGGCGACATCTTCCGGCAAATCCAGATGGACCGGTCCCATTGGCTCGGTGAGCGACAGCCGCACGGCCTCGGCAACCGTTTCGGCAACAGTGCCCTCACGCAACACCAGACTTGCTTTGGTAATCGGTGCGAAAAGCTGCTGGTGATCGATATACATCTGGATTCGACGACCGAGCTGGTCAGTATTCAGATTGCAGGTAATGGCAATCATCGGGGACCGATCAAGCCAGGCATCGCCGACGCCGGTGGCGAGATTCGTCGCCCCCGGGCCAAGCGTGGCAATCCCGAGCCCGGGCGCTCCGGTCATACGTCCCATCACGTCAGCAGCAAATCCGGCTGATCCTTCATGCGCTGTGAGGACGAAAGGCAGGTCATGCTTGCGCATCGCGTCCATCAGCGGGAGCACATTGCCGCTTGGTATGCCGAAGCCGTGAGTTACACCGGCCCGTTTGAGTATCTGAACGATCAGTTCCGCGTTATTCATTTCCGTCCCCGATGAATGACCTTGGTCGTCAAGTCGTGGCATACTGCAATGCGATGCAAATTCATATCCCCTGGCACTGGACGTGCCGTACATTGGCCGGCCGGTGCCCCCGGTTATTTAATACCGTGTTCGGCGCGATCAATGACCGGACGCGTATCGTCCGTCCGGATACAGGCCTGGTCATCGAGGGCTTTCCCCGGTCCGCGAACAGTTTTTCGGTATTCGCGTTCCTGAATTCCGGCGCAGGCGATATGGCCCTGGCCCATCATGTGCATTCGCCGTCGCAGATCATTCTGGCGGCAAAATACGGAATTCCCGCAATTTTGCTGGTTCGCACGCCCGAAGATGCCGTCATCGCCGGTGTTGCCAAGATCGCAACCCATACTGCGCCCGACCTTTTGCGCGCCTACGCCGTTTATTATGAAAGCCTTCTGCCGTTGCGGAAGCACTACGTCATCGCCCCGTTCGAGACGGTCACGTCGGATGTAGGCCGCATCGTGTCTGCCGTAAACCGCCGGTTTGAGACCTCATTTGCACCAGTCACGCCTGACCGGCATACGCAGCTCAGCAAGGCGTTTCTGGCGCAGGAAAAACTCGACGGTCTCGCGAAACCTCCCCCGAATACACCGGAGTCTCTTCCGCCCCCATTACTCTCCGGGCGCCTTGTTGATCGGGCCCGTGCGGCCCATGAATGCATGCTGGCGGCGGCCGCAGAAGACGGCACCATATGACTATCAACCTGAATGACTATCAACCTGACCGGCAAATTTGCGGAGCCGCCCGGCACTTCAGTGCATTGACACCACCCGGCATAAATTTAAACGTATCCTGATGGAAAAACGGTCCTCCTTTATCGGGCCGGCAATCGCGTTGATTGCCGCAGCCCTCAGCATCTTCCTGTGGTTTCAACCCCCGCCGGAGGGCGCACCGCCTGAAATGATGCGCGTCGCCGCCGTTGTCGGTATCGCGATAGCGCTTTGGGCAACGAGTGTATTCCCCGAATATTTCACGGCAATCATCTTCTTTTTCCTGGCGATGGTGCTGACCGATGCCGGCGCTCCAACGGTATTTTCGGGTTTCCATTCGGCTGCCGTCTGGATGATTTTCGGCGGCTTGATAATCGGTGCGTCGGTGCAGGAAACCGGGTTCGGCAAGACGCTGGCAAGCGTTCTACTGAAATTTTTTCCACGCAGTTACCTTGGAATTTTGTTCGGAATCACCGTCGTCGCAGCGGTTCTTGGGTTCCTGATACCCTCGAATACCGGACGCATTGTGATCATGATGCCGATATTCATGGCGCTGGCCGACCAGGTCGGGTTCGCAGCGGGCAGCCGCGGGCGCGCCGGACTTGCGCTGGCCGTCGCGGCGGGGTCGGTCTATCCCGGCCTTGCCGTCCTGCCGGCAGCGGTGCCCAACCTCGGCTGGCTGGGAGCGGTCGAAAGCATTCACGGCATCAAAGTGACCTACGGCGAGTACCTGATCGCGAATTTCCCGCCCATCGGCGTCATCTCCATCATTGCCATCCCACTGATCTGCCGTTTTCTGTTTCCCGATAAAATTGGTCCCGGCAAAACAGACATTGAAGCGGCGAAAACATCGGCTGCCCAGACCCGCCTGATCATGGTGCTGACGGCGGCGCTCGGGCTCTGGCTGACTGATTTCGCTCACGGAATTTCTCCGGCGTGGATCGCGCTGGGTGCCGCGGTATTCTGCATGCTGCCGCGGG
>Ga0181595_10006106_pt1 | contig 10430 bp, 9 predicted proteins | sample 041ome_7_FD_145604 | JGI IMG/M metagenome (GOLD analysis project Ga0181595, IMG submission 145604) | Coastal salt marsh microbial communities from the Groves Creek Marsh, Skidaway Island, Georgia - 041401AS metaG (spades assembly) | ecosystem: Environmental > Aquatic > Marine > Intertidal zone >... | reverse complement strand
CCAGTTATTTGGAGAGAAACAACTCCTTTATTTAGTTATGGTATAATCACTGGCGGTCTTTTTTATTCGGTGGGCGCAATTGTTTATGCATTAAAAAAACCAAATATTTTGCCTAAAACTGTTGGCTTTCACGGGCTTTGGCACGTTTTTGTTCTAGGAGGAGCATTGACGCACTTAATGTCACATTTATACTATTTCAGTAGTTTTTTAGAGAAATGAGAAACGTTTTCAATCTTCGTTTTTTGGTGCTAATCGCTAGCTTGCTTACTAGTATTGCCATACTATCTTTATTAGATAATAAAGTCCTTTTTGCTCAAACTACCACTCCTTTTTATTCTATTGAATACAGGCCTTACAAAGGGAATTGGTTACAGCTTACCACCCCTCATTTTCGCATTATATACCCTGAAGGGCTTGACTCTATTGCGTACAATAGTGGCCGTATTTTAGAGCAGCAGTACCCTTTAGCGCAATCTTTAACCGGTGGCTCATTAACAAACTTTCCCGTTGTAATTACTAATTATTCTGATCTGAGTAATGGTTATGTACAATCCTGGAACTTCAAGTCCGAAATAATTTTAGCCCCCATAAAAGGAAAAGCGATGAATCCCCGAGGAGGAGACTGGTTAGAAACCGTGCTTTCTCACGAGTTATTGCATGCCACCCATGCTAATATTAAAGGCCGCTTTCTATTGAATTCTTTCGGGATTCTTTTTGGCCCAGATTTTACTCGTAGTATTAATTTTTACCCACCCGTTGGTATTCATGAGGGCCTAGCTGTGTATCATGAGGGTAAAAACGGCCTTTCTAGTAGTGATGGTGGTAGAGGTAATTATGGTTATTTTAAGGCAAAATATTGGGCAAATTTACTCAGTGATTCTCCCTGGAGTATGGGGGATGGCCTTATTCCTACAGAATATCATTACCCTTTAAACAGACATTATATTGCTGGATATTTTTTTACAGAATGGCTACAAGAAGAATATGGTGAACAGGTGTTTAGTAAAAGTTTTGAACGTCACTATAATCGCTTTCCTTTAGGATTAGGTTTTGCCCTGCGGGGTGTTACCTCTGATTGGCCAAGTAAAATGGCCCCAATCTATAGAAAATGGGCCTTGGGTGCGTATTCAACAGCCCATCATGGACGAAAGAAAACTCCTATAAAACTCACTGATTATATAAGCCCGCTTACCAAAGAAGTTGATCAGCGAAGACCTCTATGGATTAGCCCATCAAAATTCCTTTATGTTGAGCGAAAATATCATCAACAGCAAGGGGTCTACCTTTTCGACACCGAGAGTCATAATACCCGTTTAATTATCGAAGATTTTTTTGTTGAAGATTATCTCTTCGCTATTGACCAAACATCAAACGAACTCATTTATTCCGCTTATAAAGGAGGTTCATTTTCTTTTGATGAAATCTACTCGTACTTATATCGAGTCTCCTACACAGAAGCAGGCTCTAAAAGCACCCTTATTCCGGGTTCAAAAAGAATGTATGCTCCCACTATAGACCCTCATAGAAAAAGCCTTTGGGCATTAAAAAACGAGCAAAATAGTGCTCAAATATATGAATACCGAAACAAGACCTGGTCACCTTGTTCTCAATTTCGTGACACACGACCCGTCTCAATAGCCGTTCATCCCAAAAAAGAAAATACTTATGCTTTTTTAATGCAAAAAAGAGGATTTCAAGGAATTTGGCTGGTTGATGTATTTTCAGATTGTTCAGAAATTATACCCATACTTGATGGATTTGCAGATATTGGGTTTAATAACGCCTCTATTATCGATGTACAATGGCATCCAGTAAAATCAACCCTTTTATTAAGTGTAGACAATAAAGACGGGGTACGGGTTGTAGAATATGATATTGAAACTGGTCAAGCTATTATAGTTCTAGATACAGACTTTGCAGCTTATGAAGCTTCATACTCAGCAGATGGCGCATTAATAAGTTTTGTTGATGAGCAAAACCAAAAAAATATTATTGCTGTAATAGACTCTACTAGAAAGTTTTCTAATCCCGTCGAGTTATCGACGATGAATTCATTAGATATTAAAAAAAGTTCAACGAATCCTTTATTAGGTTCTGAACTTTTAAATAGCTCCACTAATTGGACTATAAAGAAGTATGCCAAGGATCACTCTTGGTGGTCTCCTAGAGTAGTGCTTCCACAAATCATTGATCAATCTTCTTTTGAGTCCGATGATTTTTCTGCGTTAGAAGTAGGTTTATTTATGCAATCTACTGACGTATTACAAGAACAAGGATATCGTTTTTCTGGGACGTATTACAAGAATAACCTATGGTATCAATTAAATTATACAACCAAAAAATTTTGGCCTGGTTTAGACTTTACCCATTATAGACAACCCAACTACTTTATTTTTTCTCCCGATGGTGGATCTTATATAGATTTAATATCTGATGAAAGAGGATGGTCTATCGGTATTCCTTTTAGTTACCGTTTTCGATCTTTAACTCGTTTTTCTTCGTTACATATTACCCCGACATTATACTATGAGAGATTACGATATATAGATGGTACAGGTAGTGTGTTGTCAGACTATGTTACTCAAACCAAGTATGGTTTTTCTTCCTTTCTTCAACTACGTGTTCAGCAATTAACTCGTGATATACAACCTAGAAGCGGATTTATTACTTCTATAAGTAGCCAAAAAACACTTCAAGCATCCAAAGGTGATTTTTCTTTAAATAACATTCGTTATACCTATAGTTTAAATGATAAATATGCCGTTTATGCCGAACAAAAAGTGTACATACCCATATGGAAAAAAAAGAATATCTCCACTTTAGTTAACGCAGCAGTACTAAAACAAAGTGAAAATTTATTATTTAGCACAAATAACATTAGGAGTACTGGTTTTTCTACTCCTGTTTTTCCAAACAGCTCATATATAGGGCGTTTTACAACTGAAACAATTATACCTATTTGGTATATAGATCAGGGATTTTTCACCGTACCGAGTTCACTAAAAGCTGTTTATGTTAAGCTTTTTACACACCGTATGTATGATTTAGCAAACAACACTAATGCCGGTTATCCAACCAGAACTAGTTTTGGAGGGGAACTGAATGTACTATTTAAGGTATCAAATATTAATTTTTCAGCTGGAATAGGATGGTATTATGACGTATTAGAAAAAAAATCTGACTTTTTTATTGGTTCTTTTTAACTCTACCTATTTCATACCCTTTTTCACCAAACTTTTCAGCTGTCTCCAAAACCTTATTTACTACACTTTTATCTACAATTGCAATAAGACCAATACCAAGGTTAAAAGTTGCTCTCATATCTTCTTCAGGTACGTTGCCTAAATCTTGGATAAGTGAATAAATAGAGGGTCGCTCCCATGAATCCCATTTAACATCTAAACCGAGTCCATTTGGTACTATTCTTTTTGTGTTACCTATTATTCCCCCACCTGTGATGTGAGAAAAACCTTGCACAAGCTTAATTTTTTTTAGTTCTGTAATAAGACCTAGATACGATTTATGAACTTTTAAAAGTTCTTCTGAAAGAGTGGTACCTAATTCGGTTATATAATCATCAATTTTATAGGTTGAAAATAATACGTTTCGCGCCAAAGAATACCCATTGGTATGTAGACCAGAACTTTTAAAACCGATTAAAATGGAATCTTCTTTTATTTGATCACCGTTAATAATTTCATTTTCATCCACTATTCCAACAATAGTACCGGCTAAGTCAAACTCACCTGGTTTGTAAATATCAGGCATTTCAGCTGTTTCACCACCAATTAATGCTACATTATTCTCTTTACAAGCCGTCGCAAAACCTTTTATTACTTCTACACCTGTCTTCTGTTCTAACTTACCTGTTGAAAAGTAATCAAGAAAAAATAATGGGGTAGCTCCACAAACAGCAATATCATTTATACAATGATTTACAAGATCTTGACCAACCGTGTCATATTTTTGAGCCTTATATGCTACGATGAGTTTTGTTCCTACACCATCAACAGAACTAACAAAAACTGGATTTTTAATTGTGGTCAGATTTGGTTTAAAAAAACCACCAAAGCCACCAATATTACTCAAAACCTCAACCCCATGTGTATCTTTTACAAGATCTTTAATCGAATGGACTAACTCTTCTCCGGCTTTTATATCAACACCTGAGTCTTTATATGTAAAGGTCTTTTTTTCCATGTATTTCAAATCAGTTTTTTTTCAGTTCCTAAATATAGCATCTTTCAAAATCTTCTTAGAAAGGGATTTTCAGTTTTTTTCCACAGGGTCTTATTAATAATGATTAGATGTATATATATAGTAGTATATAGTAGGCAGTGTGGACATGTTGATAATACATTTATACATACTTACTTGATCAATGAGGATAGATTGTTAATAAAAAAGTGGAGAACTTTCAATTAAATAAAGTTCATTAAGCTTCTTAAATGAGTATTTTTCATAAACCACAATACTCTTGACTAAACTTGTACACTTTAGTACCTGTTTTGTACATATATACCTTCATAAAAAACTAACACAAAATTTAAACGGTATAAGTAGTGGATAAGTAAAATAAAGTGTGGAAAGGAGTGGATAAATATAATTACTTTGAATTATCCATTACTTATGAGAAAGATATCCACACCCCTATCCACAAAGTGAAAGACAATGAAAGCTCTAATACAGCGCGTCACAGATGCAAAAGTTCATATAAACGGAATAACAAAAGGCTCTATTAATAAAGGCTTGGTTATTTTTATAGGTTTTGCTGATAATGATACGTTTGAAAAGATTGAATGGGTTGTTCAAAAAATTGCAAAGCTACGCATCTTTTCAGATCAAGAAGGAAAAATGAATAATTCAGTAGAAGACATCCAAGGAGAGTTATTAATTATATCCCAGTTCACATTATATGCCTCTGTAAAAAAAGGAACGAGGCCTAGTTTTATTGAAGCAGCGGAACCTGTATTAGCAGAGAATCTATATAACTACTTTATAGATTATGCCCGTAAACAAACTACATTAAACATAGAAACGGGAAGTTTTGGTGCTGATATGAAGGTTGAATTAACCAATGATGGACCAGTAACAATTATAGTGGAAAAAGAGTAATTGGGAATGAAAAAAGTTCAACTCGTTTTAGGTAGCGGCGGTGCTAGAGGGATAGCACATATAGCTATAATTGAAGGGTTAGTTAATGATGGTATAGAAATAGAGGCTGTTTATGGATGTTCTATGGGTGCGGTTATAGGTGGTATTTTTGCTGCGGGTCATTTGGAAGAATATAAAGAATGGTTGCTTGGCCTGAGTAAAAATGATGTTTTTGATTTAATGGATTTTACCTTAACAAAAGAAGGTTTTATTAAAGGTGATAAAATATTTGATAAGCATCGAGAAATGACGGGCGAGTTGTTAATTGAAGAGTTTAATATTCCTTTTACCGCTGTGGCTTTGGATATTAAATCAGGGAAAGAGATTTACTTTACCAAGGGTGAGTTATACCAAGCATTACGTGGCTCCGTTGCTATTCCCGGATTTATTATCCCTCATAGAACCGAAAGCTATGTACTTATTGATGGCGGCGTGACCAACCCATTACCATTAAACCTAGCCGTTCAAAAAAAAGAGAGCGTCGTTTTAGCCATTGATTTAAGCGGACCAGAAGACCCATTATTTATACTAAAAGAAGGACATAATGAGGAAAAACCCCTTATTCCACATTGGTTTGAGCAAATTATTCCAAGTTATTTACAACAAACGAGTAAAGAAAAGCAAGATTATAAGATAGAGGAGGAGCAAACCCTCTCTTTGTTACAATTAATGGAAACTACATTCATATTGTCACAAACAAGCTAAATGAGTTAATTATTGACAAATATGAACCTGAATTATTAATTCGATTACCCAGAAAAATGGCTCAAACTTTAGATTTTTTTAGAGCAAAAGAAATATACGGCTTAGGCATTAAGGCTTATAAGAAACACAGAAAACAGATTTTAGAAAAAATCGAATCTAATTAAATCACTTTTTTAATTCGTTCAAATACAGATTCAACCGAACCTGTACCATCAATAATGTTAACCAATCCTTGTTTTTCGTAATAATCTAAAACAGGTTTTGTTTCGTTTTTATAAACGGTCAATCTGTTTTTAATACCCTCTACTGTATCGTCAGAACGACCCTGTCCACGAGAAAGGATTCTATTTATTAGTTCTTCCTCAGGAACCATTAACGATATAAGAGCATTAACAGCGGCGCTTTTATTGGCCAGCATTTGATCGAAAGATTCAGCTTGGGCCACTGTGCGCGGAAAACCATCAAAAACACATCCTGCAAGATAAATATCTTTAGTAGTTTCTTCTTGAACAAGGTCTACCACGACATCATCAGAAACAAGTTCCCCCGCGTCTAATATAGATTTTACTTTAATTCCGAGAGGAGTTTCGTTTTGTATTGCAGATCGAAACATGTTTCCGGTAGATAAGTGGGCTAAACCGAAGTGGTTAACTATATATTCGGCTTGCGTACCCTTTCCTGCTCCTGGTGGACCAAATAAAATAATATTCATGAGTGAGAGCTATGAATGTTAATAAAGAAAGGTTTCAACCCGAAACGAGTTGAAACCAAGTAGAATAAAAGAGGTGTTATTTAGACTCTTTTTCTTTAATACGAGCAGCTTTACCTCGTAATTCACGTAAATAAAAGAGCTTTGAACGCCTAACTTTTCCGTGCTTTTTCACTTCTATTTTTGCAATAAAAGGAGAATTCATTGGGAAAATACGTTCGACACCAATACTTCCGCTCATTTTACGAACGGTGAAAGTTTTGTTTGGCCCGCTACCGCGTTCCGATAATACAACACCTTCATACTGCTGAATTCGTTCTTTTTCACCCTCACGTACACGATAATGCACATTAACGGTATCACCTGCAGTGAAAGCTGGCATATCGTCATTGATTAGGCTTTGTTCAACTAGTTTTAGTTTGTCCATAATAGTACCAATGGTATTAAATAATAGGTTTGAACCTATTGTTAAGTTAATAATCTTTTTAGTCGTCTTTTAATAAATCTTTTCGTCTAGACTTTGTCTTTTCAATTGATTGCTCATCTTGCCACGCTTTTATTTTTTTTGGATCGCCCGATCTAAGAACATCTGGAACAAGCCACCCATTAAAATCAGCGGGGCGTGTATAGACCGGCGCTTCAAGCAACCCATCTTGAAAAGAATCGTTAAGCGCACTACCCGCATCACCTATAGCTCCAGGTAACAGTCGGACAATAGCATCGACAATCATCATTGCGGGCAACTCACCCCCTGAGAGAACAACATCACCGATGCTATACTCTTTTGTTATGAGGTGCTCTCGGATTCGCTGGTCAATTCCTTTGTAATGACCACAAAGAAGGATAATATTTTTTTTAAGGCTTAAGGTGTTTGCTTCTTTTTGAGTAAAAGCGATACCATCTGGCGCTGTAAATATTACCTCGTCATACGAGCGTTGTTCACAAAGGTGTTTTATACAATCAAAAATAGGCTGGGGACTTAGTACCATCCCTGGATCACCCCCGTACGGGTAGTCATCTATTTTTAAATGCTTATCATTTGTAAAGCTTCGCAAGTCGTGAATATGAATATCCACGAGGCTTTTATCTTTAGCTCGTTTAACAATACTGTGGTCTAAAGGGCCGCTTAATAATGCGGGGACGGCCGAAATAATGTCGAAGCGTATCATAAATCTAAGAGGTTATCTACGTTCGAGAATTGAATCGTTTGTTCAGTGGTATTTATCCCTACTAGGTAGGGCTCAACTAAGGGTATGAGTAGAGACCCTTTAGTAGTAGCTACCTTAACCAAGGGTTGAACACTTGGTATATCAGTAGGAATAACGGTACCAATTAACTCACCGTTTTCGTCTAAGGCAGTAAAACCATCATAATTATTGTTTTTTTCTGGAGCACTATGCGTCCAGTCATCATATAGATGAGTATCAATAAATAAACGATGATGTTGGATAGCCTCGGCTTGCGACCGATTAGCAATTTGATCAAAAGTGACAAAGAACAAAATGGAGTTCCGTTTATTTTCAGTTCGGATAGACAGAACTCTCAATGGATATAAATCACCTCTATTATTTTTTAGAAAAACGACTAAGTTTTCCTGATTGTGAATAACAGAGGGGTCTGGAAGCTCCCAAACAACCTTAACCTCCCCTTGAAGGCCATGGGCGCGGTCAATATGACCAATGCTCATAAATCCAGAAGGGCTTGGGTTGCTCATGGGATTAACTCAAAGGTTAACTACGCTTCTTTTTTTGCTTCCCAAGCAGCCAAAACTGTTTTGCGCTCTTCACCATCAGCTACAAAGCCCTCAAGGTCTTCTAAGGAGGTTGCTGCTATATGATCAGCCGCATCCTTGGCCGTCATATCGGCGGAGCTTTTTACGGATGGCTCTTCTGTTTCAGCGTTAGTTTCTTCTGGCTGTTCAACAGGAGTTGCCTCTTCAGCGGTCGTTGATTCTACTTCCTCAGAAGCCACCTCTGTTTTTTCTTCTGTCTCGGCTTCTGCATTAGGACTTGCTGTTTCTTCCGTTGCAACCGCATCATCTTCAGAAGAAGTCTCTTCGGTGATTACTTCAGCCTTCGCCTCTACCTCTACTTCTGGCGCAGATTCTTCTGACACTTCATTTTCGGTAGCTTCAGCAACCTCTGTTTCAGCAGCTTTTTCGGCTTCTTGTGCCATTTCAGCAGCAGCAGCGCTAGCTTTTTGCTCTATTTGCTTCTTTACTTCTTTCTCTTCAGCAATTAGTGTAGCACGAACTTGTTCTTTTCGAGTGACTTCTGTTTTTGCTTTTGCTTCACGAGCCACTTTCCACTCTTCAAGTGCTGCAGTAATTTCTTCTTCACTTTTGCCCCACATTTGTAGGTGACGCTTGTAAAGAAAGCCTTCATGACGCAGAATTTTTTCAACCGCATCGGTTGGCTTAGCGCCATTGTCTAACCAATAGCTAATGCGCTCTTCGTTAATGGTGGTTTCTTTTTTTTCAGTTACCCCATCATAACGGCCAACTTGCTCTATTATTCGACCATCGCGTGGTGAACGGCTGTCAGCAACTACGATATGATAAATAGGACGCCGAATACGTCCCTTACGTTGTAGTCTAATTTTAATCAATGATTTATCCTCAGTTGAGTTGTTGTTTAATGCTTGTTATCGCCCAAGAGACATATTTTTGAGTCCCTGAAGCGCACGTCCTGTTTTTCCCATTTTTGACATGGTTTTCATCATTTTCTTCATCTGGTCGAACTGCTTTATAAGATCATTTATTTCTTTAACAGTTCTACCGGAACCCTTAGCAATACGTCTACGGCGAGAGCCATTTAATATTTCAGGATTCCGCCGCTCCTCCGGCGTCATAGAATAGATAATGGACTCAACGGGCTTAAAAGCATCATCATTGATTTCTGCATCTTCTATTGCTTTGCTGGCGCCGGGGATCATTTTGACGAGATCACCTAAGTCTCCCATCTTTTTCACTTTTTGAATTTGATCGAGAAAATCTTCCAAGTCGAATTTATCGGAGCGAATTTTCTTTTGAAGCTGTTGTGCTTCCTTTTCATCAAATTCCCGTTGAGCGCGCTCAACTAACGATACAACATCTCCCATACCCAAAATTCTTTGGGCCATTCGATCAGGGAAGAAGGGGCTTAAAGCATCTAACTTTTCACCCGTACCCACAAACTTGATGGGTTTGTTGACGACCGATTTAATAGAGAGCGCAGCTCCCCCTCGGGTGTCCCCATCTAATTTTGTAAGCACTACTCCATCGTAGTTAATTCGCTCATTGAACTCTTTTGCAGTATTGACCGCATCTTGCCCTGTCATTGAATCCACAACGAAGAGGATTTCTGAGGGGTTAATTTGGGCTTTTATTTCTGCAACTTCGTTCATCATCTCTTCATCCACGTGTAAACGCCCAGCGGTATCAATAATAACAGTGTCCATAGCTAAACTACGGGCCATTGATACAGCTTCTTTAGCGACTCGAGCGGCATCTTTTTGCTCAATCGAGTACACGGGAACATCCACTTGTGATCCAAGTGTTTTTAACTGGTTTACGGCAGCAGGGCGATAAACATCGGCGGCAGCAAGAAGCGGATTCCTTTTATGCTCCTGCTTAAGGTATCTGGCTAATTTACCTGCAAAGGTAGTTTTACCAGAACCTTGTAATCCAGCTATGAGAATGACGGTTGGAGGGGTGTCGGCAAAGTTGATTGTAGATGGATTTCCACCAAATGTTTCGACTAGTTCGTCATACACAATTTTGGTGAATTGCTGGCCAGGATTAACACTGGTCAACACATCCGATCCCAAGACCTTGTCTTTTACCTCCGCGGTAAACGTTCGGGCAACCTCATAGTTGACATCA
>Ga0181595_10006096_pt1 | contig 10440 bp, 9 predicted proteins | sample 041ome_7_FD_145604 | JGI IMG/M metagenome (GOLD analysis project Ga0181595, IMG submission 145604) | Coastal salt marsh microbial communities from the Groves Creek Marsh, Skidaway Island, Georgia - 041401AS metaG (spades assembly) | ecosystem: Environmental > Aquatic > Marine > Intertidal zone >... | reverse complement strand
AGCTTCAGTTGGCATGTCAGTACCTCCGGTAAAATCCCCGGCTGTGGTATCTATTTCTATCCGACGCCCAGTGGTGGTCGCTGCCACATTCAGTAACCATGGCGAAGCGTGATCGATATAAGCACCGTATTCAATATCGCCATCACCACCGGCATTACCAGCAGAAGCAGCCACTGCAATACCAGCCTGATGCGCACCTAAAAATGCCAGTTCTACCGCATCCTGCCAGGGCGATGTCACATTGTTGACGTTGCCTATAGAAAAGTTAATCGCATCAACACCATCGGTAACCGCATCTTCAATAGCCGCCACCAATGCTTCACCCGGACAACCATCCAGAGGTAAACAGACCTGATATGAAATAATATTGGCGTGTGGCGCCACACCAGATAACTGAGTGAACAAGCCTGCTTTTACCACAACACCATCGCTGGCCTCGCTGACAGCAGGTACCACATAATCGACATTATTCAGCACGTTACCCGCAGCGGTAGAAGCTGTATGGGAACCATGGCCTGATACGTCTTCCCCTACTGCAGGGTAAATCCCCTGATAGGTGTCTGTGATCACTTTGTAGCTGTGTACACCTATTAGTTTGTCGTTACATCTGTCTGCAAACTCATCTGTGCTGCAATCACCAGCGTAATTGCCTGTTCCCCATGGGTTGATGTGGTTATAACCGTCGCCACCTATATCAGCAAACGAAGGGTGATCCGTATTCACACCTGTGTCGATAATGCCCACTATGGTGCCTTCACCTTTAAAAGCAGTATTTTGACTGGTCGCGCCAGTCCAGACCTTATCTGCCGCAATACGTAATGGGCCTGTATCTGTATGCAATTGATAAAGTTTTGAACGCTGTACCGAAACAACTTCAGGCAGCCTGGAGATTTTTTCCGCTTCTTCCTGAGTCAGTTTCAAACTAAAACCGTTCAAAGCTTTGGTGTATTGCTGCCTGAACTCTTTGCGTCCGACTTGTTTTTGAATAGCCTGCAGCACAGTCTGTTGTTCATTCAGCAATCGTTTTTGATAAGAGGCAACCGCAGGCTCTGCAGCCTGACCCTGCACATATAATTTCTGCTGAGTTCTGACCTTTGCCTGAGATGCTAACTGCTGGTTATAGACACTGACTGAAGGTGCAGCCAAACGTACTATGTACACCTGTTCACCTTGCAGATCAGCTTCGTGTACAAATTTTGCTTTAGGTTGTATCTGAACGTTGAGTCCGTCATTCACCAGCAGCTTATTTTGCCCCGCCTGAACTGTCTGGCGCTTTTTCTGCTTAGGGTCTGAAACTGAGACAGCTTTCAACTGATGTGGATTGGTTGTTGCCTGAGCAGGTGATAAACCTGTTGCAGCTTGCGCCACTGCAGCCCCATATAGGGCAGCAGCTATGGCACAACATAATGTTTTAATTCTCACTGGATTCTCCAACTTATTTTTATTGTGATCTGCCGGTTACTTTTCCACCGACTTATCCATCTAAACATCCATCAGAAGCAGTGGTCGATTGCTTTGCTGTAGCATTTTGTAGCATTTAAACTTTGAAGCAGATTTTCAGTAACAGACTTGATAAAGTGCAAAACATAAAGCTCAGACTATGATGTAAAAGTGATGAAACCGCTGTTGTTGTATGTTGTTTTGCTGTGTTTCAGCCCCCTGCTTATGGCCAGCCAGCACGCCGAACAAGGCTGGAGTTTTGCGCTGTCTGCTGGCAAGGGCGCAATTCAGACGCCTTTGAGCTTCAGAGATGATGTTGAAGGCAATCTGCTGCCTTCTGTCAGCTATTACGGCGAACGCTTTTATCTGGAAAATTCGTTTCTTGGTTACTCATTGCTGGAGACTGAGGACTTTTATCTGGATGTCGTGGGTCAATTGAATGACGATGGCTACTTTTTTGTGCTTGATGGCATCAATAAGTTTGGCTGGTGGGACGCGCTCGGAATGACTCGTTTTGATGGCCCGGTTTATTCACCCGGCTATTTTGACCCCATTAAACGCCACTTGTCCTATATGACCGGATTGAGTGCAACCTGGATCACTTCCCTGATGAATATCCGCAGCCAATGGCTAAAAGATATCAGTGCAGGCCATCATGGTGCTGAGCTGCATCTGGCGTTACATCGTGATTTTGTATGGCAGAGTTTTACATTGCGCTTAAATGGCGGCTGGATTTATAAGGATGCTGACCTGCATAACTATTACTACAATGTGCGCCAACATGAACTGGGAAATAAACCCAGCGACTTTTATCTGAGCTCCGGCTGGAGCCAACACTACGGCCTCACTTTAAGTTATAGCCTCAATGATGAATGGGCTTTGCAATGGCACTGGCAAAAAACCAACTTGCCGCACAGCCTGGATCCAAGCCCCCTGCTGAGACGTTTGAACTACAAAACCCAATTTGTTGGAGTGAGATATCAATTCTGATGAAACAGTACTGGCGTTTTTGTGGCATAGTTTTGAGCTTGGTTGTCGCACCAATGGCGGCAGCGGAACTATTAGCACTGGAGCCGGCCACCTGTGTGTTAAGCAATGAAAGTCCCCGCTGCCAAATCCAGTTAAAAATCAGCTTTGTGACATCAAAGGCTGGGCGCTATTGCATAGAAACCTCTCAAGACCAACACAGTTATTGCCTTACATTGCAATCGAAACAAAACAACCAGTTGGAACTGCCTATAAACAGCGAGCAGGATGTGAAAATTCTGCTGCGTGGTCCTGATCAAGAATTGTATGCACAAGCCAGCCTGAAACTTGCCACTTATAAACCCAAACGCCATAAACGTGGCTACTTATGGAATATGCTCTGATGCACGAAGGTAGCAGGTTACTACTGATTGAAGATGACAGCGGTTTAGCGACAGTCATCACTGAATATTTAACGGAACAAAAAATCAGGGTCAGCCACGCCAATAGTGCAGCGGCAGCCTTAGGCAATCAACAGCAATTTGACCTGATCCTGTGCGACATTATGTTGCCGGATGCCAGTGGCCTGGATTTATTGAAACAGCTTCAGCAACGCTGGTCATGCCCTGTATTGTTTTTAACAGCCCTGAGTTCAGAACAGGATCAAATTTTCGGCCTGGAAGCAGGAGCCGCGGATTACTTATGTAAACCTATAGACCCCTCTTTACTACTGGCCAGGATCCGCAGCACCTTGCGTCTTGCCCGTAAAGAGTTACACCAAAGCATCAGGTTGCATGATTTAGTTCTGGATCGAACCTTAAATCAGGCATTTTTAGCCGGACACTCCTTGCAGATGACTAATCTGGAATTCGATATTTTGTGGTTCTTTGCCAGCCATCACGGCAAGGTCATACACAGAGATTTATTGTTTAAACATATTGTAGGCCGTGATTATGATGGACTGGACAGGGCCATTGATTTAAAGATCAGCAGGCTAAGGCGCAAAATTGAAGAACTGGCGGTGCAAGGACTGGCCATACTGACGGTCAGAGGTCAGGGCTATCTGTTTCATTACCATAAAGACCTGATGCAGAATTAAGGATGGATCACTGATGCGCAAACAGTTTGTATTACTTTATTTGGTTCTGCTCTGTTCCAGCGCTCTGCTGTTGTGGTCTTTAAGCCAATTTTACCAACATCTGATTGAAGACAGGCTCAGTTATCAACTCGATATAGAACAGGTATTTGATACCCGCTCACTACAGCTACAAAGCCTGGATAAATCCAGCCTGTATTTGCCCCCAGAACTGGACAGCTTGCTGCAACAAGGCGAAGTCATAGCTGTGGATTTTCCCTCAAGGCAAAGCCTGTACTACAGGCAAGGAGCAAACGCCAATCAGGTACTGCAACTAGGCCCTCTGGCTGCCACTCAACAGACCCCTTTACCCTGGTTGGATTTGCTGATTTACGGTGGCTTAGCTTTGTTGTTTTTGTGTCTGTTGTTACCATTATTCAGGGATATCCAGAAATTAAGTTCTGTGACTCTGGCTTTTGCTGAGCAGCCATCACAGTTAAAAGCCGGGATAGATAAACACTCCAGTTTGTACCCTTTGGCCTCCAGCGTAGAAAAAATGGCCGGTCAAATTCATAGACTACTGAGTTTTAATCAGGAAATGTCGCGCACCATAGCCCACGAAACCCGCACTCCTTTAGCGCGGATGAAATTCACTTTGGGTTTAGCGCATTCTCAACTCGACGAAAAACATCGGCTGCGGTTAATACAGGACATTGAGGAAATAGACGCTTTAGTTAGTAACTATCTGGACTTTTCCAGACTCGAAGTATTTAAGGAACAGAAGCTACAACAGATTCAATGCTCTGTCTGGTTAAAAGAATTGGCTGGCAAATTTGACGTCTATCAAAGTGAACTACAGCTAAGTTTTGAATCATCATTAGAACACTTTGAAGCTTTACCTGCACCTCTTCTATTGGCGGCACAAAATCTGGTCAGTAATGCGCTGCGTTATGCCCATTCTACAATCAAGGTCACACTCTGTATCCGAGAACAACAATACTGTTTACAGGTTGAGGATGATGGTCCTGGCTTATCTGAGCACCCAGACATGCTGCAACGCTTATTCCGGCGCGGCGATAACAGTTCAGGCTTTGGATTAGGTTTATACATAGTGGCAAAAGTGGCTGAATGGCATCAGGGTAAGCTGGATATGAGTAATACTCCCGGAGCCTGCATCCAGCTATTCTGGCCTCGAGTTCAGCCAGCCATTGATTTCAGAACGTCCCACTAGCTTTTCCAGCGCAGGTTTTGCAAAAAAATAGCCCTGAAACCACTCTATACCCGACTGAACCAGGTAATCCAGCTCTGCTTTTGTTTCAATACCTTCGGCCAGGACCTTAGTGTTCAGTTCGTCACAAGCGTTCAAAATCCCCTGCAACACCTTTTGTTTTGTTGAGTCTGTATCTATATTCCTGATAAGGCCCATATCCAGTTTTAACACTGCAGGTCTCAAGGAGGTTAACCAGGCTACACTGGCATAACCTGAACCAAAGTCATCTATAGCAGTGATAAAACCACGTTTGGAGTAACTTTCAAAAATGCGTTTGAGTTTGGCCTGATCGATAATTTGCTCACCTTCGGTCACTTCAAACATGATTTGGCTTATATCAAAGCCAAACAAATCTGCAGCTTCGATAGTGGCACGAATGCAGGTTTCAGGGTTATAAACGGCGTTAGGCAAAAAGTTGATGCTCAATAGCTTTTTAAGCCCTAGTTTCGAAGCTGTTTCTATCGCTTTGACCCGACACGCCTGATCAAAATAGTATTTATTGCTGTCATTGATATGCTCAAAGACCCAGCCTGCGCCTTGCCCTTCAGGACCGCGCACCAGGGCTTCATAACCAATAACATCTTGTAAAGACCAGTCGATAATAGGCTGAAATGCCATCCGGATTTCAAATCCAAGTGACCTGCCACTTAAGCAATCCATACAACTTTGTTGTTTAATTTGCTCTGGAAATTCCATAAAACGGATTCCGGAATGAGTTCTGTGTTTCACCTTAGATGACAGTACATTAAAAACGCAAGTCAGTTGCGTTCAGCTCAGGCAGAGATCTGACTATATCTGGTGGGCCAGCAAGCTCTTTGCTCCGTATAGAAAAATTATGCAAAACAGCTCAGGCTGGTTTGCCCAAATCAGCCATGTATAATAGCCCCACACCAAGCTGAGCCCGAGCCTTATGAAATACAAAGACCTGCGTGACTTTATCAGTCAGCTGGAGCAACGTGGATTGCTCAAACGAATTTCGATGGAAATCGACCCTTATCTGGAAATGACCGAAATTGCCGATCGCACTTTACGTGCTGGTGGCCCTGCTTTGTTATTCGAAAACCCTAAAGGTTTTGATGTGCCTGTGCTGGTCAACTTATTTGGCACAGCAGAGCGTGTGGCTTTAGGTATGGGTCAGACTGATGTTTCAGCCTTGAGGGAAGTGGGTAAACTGCTGGCTTTCCTGAAAGAGCCTGAGCCACCAAAGGGCTTGCGGGACGCATGGGACAAGCTGCCGGTGTTTAAACAAGTGCTGAATATGCCAGCAAAGGAAGTCAAAAAGGCGCCTTGTCAGCAGGTGGTATTGTCAGGAGATCAGGTCGATTTAACTAAACTGCCGGTGATGACTTGCTGGCCGGGTGATGCTGCCCCTTTAATCACCTGGGGTTTAACAGTGACCAGAGGGCCGCATAAAGAACGGCAGAATTTAGGTATTTACCGCCAGCAAGTGCTGGGGAAAAACAAAGTCATAATGCGTTGGTTATCGCATCGTGGTGGAGCTTTGGACTTTTTAGAATGGCAAAAAGCCAATCCGGGCCAACGTTTCCCGGTGTCCGTCGCTTTAGGCGCGGACCCTGCCACTATCTTAGGTGCTGTGACGCCAGTGCCTGATACTTTGTCTGAATATGCTTTTGCTGGTTTATTGCGTGGTGATAATACCGAAGTGACCCGCTGCATCAGTAACGACTTGCAAGTGCCTGCCAGTGCCGAATATGTGCTGGAAGGTTATATAGAAGCTGGTGAAATGGCACCTGAAGGCCCTTATGGCGACCATACCGGCTATTACAATGAAGTGGATTCTTTTCCTGTATTCACTGTGACCCATATCACCCACAGAGAAAATCCGATATATCACAGCACTTACACTGGCCGTCCACCGGATGAACCCGCTATTTTAGGTGTGGCCCTAAACGAAGTTTTTGTGCCTATACTGCAAAAACAATTTCCGGAAATTGTCGATTTTTATCTGCCGCCAGAAGGTTGCTCCTACCGTATGGCCGTAGTGACTATGAAGAAACAGTACCCTGGCCATGCCAAACGCGTAATGATGGGGGTCTGGTCTTTCCTGCGCCAGTTTATGTACACCAAGTTTGTGATTGTTTGTGATGATGACATCAATGCTCGTGACTGGCAGGATGTGATCTGGGCTATTACCACCCGGATGGATCCGGCACGGGATACTACTTTAGTGGAAAACACTCCTATCGATTATCTGGATTTCGCTTCGCCTGTATCAGGTTTAGGCTCAAAAATGGGCATGGACGCGACCAATAAATGGCCGGGTGAAACCACTCGTGAATGGGGTGAGCCGATAGTGATGGATCCGGCAGTGACAGCCAAAGTCGATACGATCTGGGCAGAACTGGGCATAGTGCCTGCAGAGCGAGCAGCAACTGTTTTAAAGGTTCCGGGCCAAAAATGAGTCATCAGGTGACGGTATTGCCAAGTGGCCTGAGCTTTCAGGTGGAAAGTAACGAGACTATTCTCGATGCAGCTTTACGCCATGGCATCGACTTTCCATTTCGTTGTAAGCAAGGGGTTTGCACCTCTTGCGTCTGTCGTCTGCGCTCTGGTTCAGTATCCTATTTGTCACCTGAGCCTTTGTCTGATCTGGATAAATCGCAAAATTTTACTTATTGTTGTCTGGCTTATGCCGAGTCAGATCTGACCTTACACCACCCTTTTATTCGTGGCTAAGCCGCAGGATTATTCATGACCAAAGTGATTTGTACCGTCGATAAAATTCAGCCGTTAACCTCTGGTGTGCATCAGGTGTTGCTGACGCCACAACAAAAAGTGGAATTTAAAGCCGGCCAGTATTTACAGCTGTGTTTAACAGAACAGGATAAACGTCCTTTTTCTGTGGCTTCAATTCCGGGTCAAACTCAACTGGAGCTGCAAATTGGCGGCGCTGTGGCCGATCAGTATTCAGGTCAGGCCTTAGCCCATCTGCAAAGCAACGATGAAGTGACAGTAGAGGTAGGTTTAGGTCAGGCCTTCTGGCGCGAAGATAGCCATAACCCCATTTTATTACTGGCTGGTGGCACAGGTTTTTCTTATGTCTACAGCATCGCACAGGCGATAGCAGCAGCAGGCGTGAAACGACCCGTGTTTTTATACTGGGGTGTACGTCATGAAGAAGCTTTGTACCATATGCCTGAACTGCAACAATGGGCCTCTGCTCATCATGACTTTAAGCTGATTCCTGTAGTACAAAGCCCAACAGATAACTGGCAAGGCCGATCAGGTTTGGTGCATCAGGCAGTGCTGGACGATATTGTCTCGCTGGAAGCTTACGATATTTATATCGCTGGTCCTTTCCCTATGGTCGGTGTAGTACGGGACGCTTTCCTGCAACAAGGCGCAAAACGTGAACAAATGTTTGCCGATGCTTTTGCTTATATCTAACTAAATTCCAACTTAAAAAAGGCCGCTCTAGCTGAAGCGGCCTTTTTTACAGCTAAAGCATTCTACTTCTTATATTTGTTAAACCAGTAGGTGATATAAGCTGGCTTCGCCATCATATTGCTGGGTCTGATATGGATGCCGTGTGAAGCACCAGGGATCCGCACCATAGCAGTTTCCACCCCACGCAACTGCAGCGCCTGATAAAACTGCTCGGTCTCAGAAATAGGCGTTCTGTGATCGGATTCACCCGTCATTAGCATGGTTGGGGTTTTCACATTACCGACATAGCTGATTGGTGAATGTTTCAGGTAGTGTTCTGGTTTCTCCCATGGCATGCCGGGAAACCAATACTGGCTGAAGTAGTTATACATATCTGCATTCAGTACAAAACTAAACCAGTTAATCACAGGATTGACCGCCACAGCTGCTTTAAATCTGTCGGTATGGCCGACGATCCAACTCGTCAGTAAGCCGCCACCACTGCCACCAGTCACAAATAACTGCTCCGGATCGATAAAACCTTTAGCGACAGTGGCATCTACAACATCCATCAGATCGTTATAGTCTTCACTTGGAAACTTATGGTGAATTAAGTTGGCGAATTCCATGCCATAACTGGTACTGCCACGAGGGTTGGTGTACAACACCACATAACCCTGAGCCGCCATTAGCTGTAATTCCATCGCAAATACAGGGCCATAGGCGGTGTGAGGACCGCCGTGGATTTCAAGAATTAACGGATACTTTTTAGTTTTATCAAAATTTGGCGGCAAAATCAGCCAGCTTTGTAACTTGCGCTGATCAACAGAAGAAGTCAGCCAAAACTCTTCTACTTCTCCAATATCACGGGATAACTGCAAGTCTTTGTTTAGTTCGGTCAGTTGCTTCTTTTTACCATCCTGCCAAAGGCCCAGTTCGGCCGGCGCCTGAGTCGACATTTGTGTATAGGCTATATCCCCCTCATCAGACACACTGAAGCTACCGCCTGTATAAGGTCTGCTGTAGGAGGTACCACCGACTTGCTCAACCAGCACTTTACGTTTGCCATTCAGAGGTTGTAAGGCAATTTTACCCTGAGCCTGATCATCGTACTGAATATAAAGCGCATCGCTATCGCCATCCCAACTGAAGCTATCTATGGCCCGGTCTAAATCTGCAGTAAGAGCTTTGATCTCTCCAGACTGCAGATTTTTCACGTAAAGCTGATCGGCCTGATGCGCCAGTTTCTTATCGTCGTAACCCAGATAAGCCAGCCATTTTCCGTCATCGGACAAAGCCGGCGCATGATCCGGGCCAAAACGATCCGTGACTTGCGTCAGGCTTTTATCTGCAATAGTCAGCTTATAGAGGTCGCTATTCTGCGCCTGAGCCCTTTTGTCCGACTGACGATTGGCTGAAAAATAAAAGGCTTTGCTGTCGTTTTGCCCGCTGGTCAGTTGTATAGGTGTACCACCATCAGCTGCCATCAGATAGATATGTTTGTATCCGGCAGGTAAATAACCGCGGCCATCTGCACGGTATTGCATAGTATCGATATAAACAGGGGATTTGGCCCAGTCATTTTTCTCAGGCTTACCGGGCAAAGTCACAGGATTCGCTGCTTTTTTCGGCGTAAACATCGAAAAAGCCAGCCATTTACCATCTGGTGACCAGCTTAAATCGGAAGGAGAAGCAGGCAAGTGGCTCACCTGACCACTTAGACCGCTGTCCATCCAGCGAATATGGATCTGTGGTTTACCAGAAGCCGATGAGATAAAAGCCAGTTTTTTGCCATCAGGTGACCACTGAGGGGAACTAATATCGGCCTGCTCTGCTACTAAAGGCCGCAACTGGCCACTTTTTGTATCGCTCAGCCATAAAGAGCCGATACGTTTGTCCAGTTCCTGGTCAAAACGATTACGCACAAAGACTACCTGATCACCTTTACTGCTGATTTGCGGATCGGATACAAACTCCAGCTGGAACACATCTTCATACTGCAGTGGTAGTTGTGCTGCTATTGCGCTCAGACTGATACCTGAAATGGCTGCAAAAACAGCAGTTTTGATGATTAAATGCACCTGAACCTCGTTATTCTGATTATGGGTTGAGCAGATACTAGGTTTAGTTGAAGCTTTATTACCAGAGTGATGCGGCTAATGGGGGAATTGGCGGGGTATTTTGGGGATGATTGTAGGGTGCAATCGCCGGAGGCATTGCGCCGCTGGTTAGTTTAAAAGCAGATTTGTTCTGAATTCGGGAGCGGTGAACTACATTAGTGCGGGTAGTGAGGCGACAGCAG
>Ga0181595_10006066_pt1 | contig 10483 bp, 8 predicted proteins | sample 041ome_7_FD_145604 | JGI IMG/M metagenome (GOLD analysis project Ga0181595, IMG submission 145604) | Coastal salt marsh microbial communities from the Groves Creek Marsh, Skidaway Island, Georgia - 041401AS metaG (spades assembly) | ecosystem: Environmental > Aquatic > Marine > Intertidal zone >... | reverse complement strand
ATTTTGCGTCTTGTTTCCATGAATAGATTTTGAATTAATATTAACTTTGTCTAGCTGTTTTTGAAGTCTATCAGCACCGTGCTTAGTTCTAGTGAACACCAAAGCTTGATCCCATTTTTTAGTCTTGATAAGTTCAATTAATAATTCTGCTTTTCTAGACTTATCAACGGGGTGGATATAGTGGTTAATGTTCTCACCCGTTTCATTATCGTTAGTGACAGAAATCTCAATAGCCTTCTCAGCCATATTCATAGCTAATGATCTAAATGAATCTGAAAATGTTGCAGTGAACATTAAGTTTTGTCGTCTATCCGGTAGTAGATTGGCTATCTTTTTAATATCATGAATGAATCCCATGTCTAACATTTGATCAGCTTCATCTAGCACTAATATCTCAATATTCTTTAAATTCACTGATTTTTGATTATGTAAATCTAACAATCTTCCTGGAGTAGCTACTAAGACATCTATACCTTTTCTTAGCTTTAATTTTTGGTTATGTATTCTCGCACCTCCATAAACCGCAGTTGAGCGTATACTTAAATATTTGCTGTACGTATTAACACTCTCTCTTACTTGAGCTGCTAGCTCTCTAGTAGGCGTTACTATTAAAGCCCGTAACTGATGACCTTTATATTTGTATTTTGGATTGGATAATTTTGATAAAATTGGTAAAACAAATGCTGCAGTTTTACCAGTTCCAGTTTGTGCAGCAGCCATGATGTCACTGTTATTTAAAACTGCTGGAATAACTTCTGCTTGAATCGGTGTTGGTTTTTTGTAATTTTGATCTTTTAATGATCTTAAAATTGGGTCTGATAAGTTCAGATCATTAAATTTCATTTAATCCTTAGTAATTGATTGACGAAGGTTACAGACTTGACCATGGATGGTCAACAGATATGGGCTAATTAAACTGAATGCAGCTTTTGTTGTGGAATAGAATTTTTAATGCCTGTTACATTATTTTCTTTATCAAAATAAACAAGGGTTGGTTTGTGTTTAGCAGATTCAGCTTCATCAAATTCGCCATAGGTGCAAATTATAACAATATCGTTCAAAGATACTTTGTGAGCTGCCGCACCATTAACTGATAAAGTCTTTGATCCCGGCTCAGCTAATATTAGATATGTTGAAAATCTTTCACCATTAGTTACATTATAAACATCGACTCTTTCGTATTCCTGCATTCCTGCAGCATCTAAAAAGTCTTGGTCAACAGCACATGAGCCCTCATAGTCAAGCTCTACTTGAGTGACGTTGATACGATGAAGCTTTGATTTAAGCAATGTTTTTAACATAACGATGCGAAGTATAAGTAATTATTTAGGATATTTAAAGGATATAGCTAGTCAATTAATATATTATCGATGAGCCTAATTCCACTAATAGAAGCCGCAATAGCAACCAAAATTGGCTTCGAATTAAAGTCTTCAAGATCTTTTAAGCTTATCGGGTCGCAAACTGATAAATAATCAACGTCAAAGCCTTTTTTCGTTAACTCATCTTTGTAGCTATTAATGATCTCCTTAGACAAGTTACTTGAATTGTCTTTGATTAAAGAAAGAGTTTTATAAAGTTTAGAGGCCTTCTCTCTATCAGATTCAGACAGTCTGTTGTTTCTAGATGACATTGCTAATCCACTTAAGTCTCTAACAGTATCAACACTTATAATTTCTATAGATAAGTTATTTTCTTTTACAAAATTCTTAATTAGAGTTAATTGCTGAAAGTCTTTCTTACCAAAAAATGATCTTGTGGGTTTAGTTATTTCAAATAATTTATTAACAATAGTCAAAACCCCATCAAAATGACCTGGTCTATTCATTCCGCATAGATATAAGGCTGTATCAGGTGCTTTTATCTCTCTAATATTCTCAAGTATTGATGAATCAGGAACAAACAAAGAATCACAACCATGTTTAGATAAAAGAGCAATATCATCATCTAAAGATTTAGGATAATTTTTAAAATCACTAGCATCGTTAAACTGAAGTGGATTTATAAATATGGATGCACTTACATGGGAATTATAAGACTTTGCCTTATCAACTAAAGCCATATGACCTTTATGTAAATTTCCCATTGTTGGCACAAATGAAATTGATTCAATAGTGCTTCTAAATTCTTTAAATTCTTGATATGAGGTTATAATTTTCAATATATCTTAATAAAAAGTATGCTCTTCTGCAGGAAAATTTCCAGATTTTACCTCTTTAACGTAATTAGCTAGAGCTTCTTGAATTGAACTAGAGTCTTCCATAAAGTTTTTTACAAATTTTGGCAGTTTGTCTAAGCATGAAATACCAAGCAAATCATGCACAACCATTACCTGACCGTCAGTTGATGATCCAGCACCAATACCAATTACAGGAATTGATATTTCATTCATGATTAGTTTAGTCAGTCCATCTGGCACGCATTCAAGAAGTAACAAAGAAGCTCCAGCTTCTTCGAGAGATTTAGCTTCATTAATAATTAATTCATGTTTTTCAGGATTTCTGCCCTGAACAAAGTTACCACCTATTCTATTTATAGCCTGAGGTGTTAGTCCCATATGAGCACATACAGGTATTCCTCTATCCGCTAACATAGATGCCATTTTAGAAATCCACTCTCCACCTTCAATTTTTATTGAATTAGCACCTGTTTGCATGAGCCTTTTTGCATTTTCAAGACCCATATCATCAGTTGCATAACTCATGAATGGCATATCAGCCATTATATGAGCCCCGTTATTACCTTTAACCACACATTCTAAGTGATAGACCAGCTGATCCATTGTTACCGGCAATGTACTGTCATGACCTTGAATTACCATACCAAGACTATCACCAACAAGCACAACATCTACTCCTGCATCACATATTTTTGATGTTAGTGTAGATTCATAAGATGTTAAGCAAGTGAACTTTTCTCCCTGCTCTTTCATCTTTTTCAATGAAGATAATGTAGTTTGTTTTTTATCTGATTGTACTGACATAGTTAAGATTTAATATTTAGAGCGATTATATTTAATATTTCACGAGCAATTTTAATTTTTTTATCTTTTTTTAGAAAAATAGTTTCATTTTCTGTAATCACATGAACTTCATTATCATCAGAATCAAAGCCTATAGTTTTATCTGATACATCATTAGAAATAATCATATCAAGATTCTTTGAATTCAATTTTTTGCTTGCATTGTCATTTACATTTGAAGTCTCGGCAGCAAACCCAACAATATAAGCTGAGTTATGGCGTTTAGATACCTCAGATAAAATATCATGATTTTTTTCTAAATTGATTTCAAGATTTTCTGAATCTTCTTTTTTAATTTTTGTATCTGAATAATTAGATGGTTTGAAATCAGCAACAGCTGCGCAAGATATGAAAATATCAGATGTTTCCATGCATTCAAACACCTTTTTTAGCATTTCAGCAGCAGAATTGATTTTAAATAGATTTATTCCTCTATTAGCTGTTAAAGATACTGGACCACTAACTAGATTCACATTTGCGCCTTGAAGCTTTGCTGCTTCTGCAAGAGCGTAACCCATTTTTCCTGAGCTATTATTTGATATATATCTAACTGGATCTATTTGTTCTCTTGTTGGGCCAGCAGTGATGGTTATAGTTTTTCCAGACAAAGGACCTTTAAGCAAATCAGACTTAATTAATTCAATTATCTTTTCAGGTTCAACAAGCCTTCCAGGTCCTACATCACCGCAAGCTTGCTCGCCCTCATCTGGACCAATAAAATTCATACCTCTAGATACAAGTGTTTGAAAATTTTCTTGGGTACTTTTATCAAGCCACATAGTTGTATTCATTGCAGGTGCTATATATGATTTTGCATTTGAAGCTAGTATTACAGATCCCATTAAATCATCTGCTCTGCCATGAGTTATTTTTGCTAAAGATTCAGCTGTACAAGGTGCAATTAAAATAATATCTGCCCACTTAGCTAACTCTATGTGGCCCATTGCAGACTCAGCTTTTACATCTAATAACGAATCATGTATCTCATTTCCAGAAACAGCTTGAAGGGTTAACGGAGTTATAAATTCCTTTGCTGATTCTGTCATTACAACTCTTACATCCGCTCCATCTTTTTTAAATAAACGAATAATTTCAGCAGACTTGTATGCAGCTATACCACCGGTAACGCAAAGAAGAACATTTGTGTTTGAAAAATTAAGCATTTTCTTAACTATTCAGAATTAATTAGAGAATGATACCAATTACGCGGTCTATAAACCAATAAAAACCCATACCGCCTATGCATAAGCTTGCTGTTATTTGCAGATAATTCTGAAAATTAATCTTTGAAGCAATATAAATCAATATTAGAGGAATTGGGATAAGTGCTATTTGCGCTAATTCAATACCAACATTAAAAAACAGCAATGACAAAAGCATTTGATCGTTGGCAATACCTATATCGCTTAATGCTCCTGCAAAACCTAGGCCATGGAGCAAGCCAAAACTAAAAGCCATTAACCAGGGTGTTTTAAGCTGTTTATCACTGTGATTAATTTCTAAGGCCAAATAGACTATTGTCAGTGCAATAAGAGCCTCTACAGTGCCTTGAGGTAGATAAATGATGTCATAGACAGAAAGACCTAAAGTAATGCTGTGAGCGACTGTGAATGCAGTTATGGTTTTAATAATATTTACTAGACCGCTAATACAAAATAATAAACCAAATATAAATAAAATATGATCAAGCCCATCAAATAAATGACCAACTCCGAGGTACAAATATGCTGTTGGATAATATTGCTCAACTAATGGGATTTCTATTTTATTTCTTTGAACATTAACCATTCCCTCAAAGGTATCTTCTTTAAAATTTATAGTAACTAATGCATCGGTTAAAACGCTTAGATTAACAATTTCTATAAATCTGCCTTTAATGGACTCATTACATTCAAGAGAAATTTTTTCAATAATGTACTTTCCTTGAACAAATGGATCTGAACCTGTTGGCGTGCATATATCTGGAAAGATCACATCAGCTCTTTTTCCTATATTTTTAACAGGATACATCCAAGTAGCTTCATAGCTATTTGAGTTGTCATTTGATTGATTTATTATTAAATGAGCTGGATTAAACTCATGAGAGTCGGCATTTAAGCAAAAAAATAAAATAAACAAAGAAAAAAATTTTTTCATTAAAACTTTAATTCTGGATTAATAAAAATAGTGTATTCAGATCTCCTACTGTTTAAAAATTCATTAACTGTTTGATCTCTTTTATGCTGTAGATAATCCACTTCAACTTGCCTAAAAACATCTTTAATATCTGGTGTGTAGCCTGGATTAATGTTGTTAATAAATACAAGGTGATGTCCAAAGGTTGATTTAATTGGACCAACCCACTTGTTTATGGATTGGTCAATAAAATTAGTAGCAAAAGCAGGACCAAAATTATTTTCAATATTTCTAAAAGGCTCGTTTGCAAAGCTTTTGCCAAGATAAAAGGGATCAGATAAAATTTCTTGATTTAGGGCTAGATTATCTAGGGCTTTTTTTGCTCGATCAAGAGAATTATTGTTATCTGAAAAAAAGATATGGGTGAAAGTAAAACTTGGTTGAATAAAGTATTTTTCTTTATTATTTTCAAAAAAATTAATTAACTCATCTTTTGTTGGTATATCAGGTATTGATTCCTCTTTTAAAAAAGTAATTTTTTGTGAAAGCCTTCTTTTTATAATTTTATCTTCTTGATCTAAACCTAAAACAAGTGCTTCTCTATATAGGATCTCTTCGTCAATTAAATTATTTATTATTCTTGCTATTTCGTCATCCGTCGGATCTCTTCCAACTTGAGATTTCCATGCGTTGATTAAACTTAGAATTTCTTGATCAGAGACAAAAATATTTTTATCTTCATTAACATTTATTACTGTATCAATAACATACAAACAAATTCCGATTACAAAAAATATTAATACTTTGTATTTCAACTTATTATCTAAAGTTATTAAATTTAAGTACTTAAATTCATCAATCTTACCGTTCCTCCAAGAGGAACAACATCAACATCACTTGGTGGTGGAATGAACCATATAGGAGATGACCATGCTCTTTCTTGAATAGTGTCATGTAAATCTTCACGGGGCTTGAAGCCTCTGCTTATTGCATCCCATGTACTCCATCTACAGGAAGGATTTTCCAATACTCTTGCATAATAAAAAGATTTATTTTCCTTATCAAAATCTGGGTCAATCCAGTTTGCTTTCAATTCTGACGAGCCAATATTTTGAGTGATAGAGCAATCATTAATATTAACTTTAGCTCCATTATCTGGGCATCTGTTTGTTACAGGATCTACTTGAAGACCATCGGAGCAAGCTACATCATAAACTTTTTCATGTGTTCTTCCTGAGGCATCTGCCCAACCCTTTATGATCTGCACTCTTTGAAGCGGAGCACCATTTTTATCTCTTTGCGCCCAAACAATAAATTCAGGAGTTTTATCACCATCACCTAATAGATCAGAACCCATAGTTACTCCCTTTTGATAGGCTTCACTAACAAGCATCTCAGAGTTTAGATCGATACTAGATAAGTTATAGCCACCAAAAAAACGGACTGCAATCCGAGTTCCTGTTGTTGCAAAGGTTTCTTTTCTTTTAAAAGCTTTAAAAATTGAATCTCTAGTATTTTCTTCTGCCCAAACAGCAGCCAAGCCAGAAGCACCCCATTGTGTAAAGCCAGTATTTGCATACTCTCCCTGATCTAAAGTCACAGTACTTCTAGGTTGATTAAATGCTCTCATGTAATTATCCAGTCTTTCAATATTTTCTTGAGCAAGTGGTGCGGAACCCCTGTTTTCAGGATCACCATCTAAGATACCTACTTTTGACCAATAATTTGATTCATCAAATGCCCCAGCACCGGTATGCGTATCTGAGGAACCTATAAGACCAAATTTATAAGGGTTGCCTTGCTTAGTAAATTCTAATGTCAATCCATTCAAATAAGCTTCTCTAACATAACTACCAGATGGCTTGCTATAGGTTGGCGGTCTACTACCTACTCTTACATCCATTATTTCAAAATCAGCCCATTCATCATCTGGAGAAAGCAACGGATGCGTCTCTGAAGTACCTTTAACTTGAGTAACCTCAACTATAGGTTCATTTCGCATTCTTTTTTCAGCGTATTCTTTATTAATTGGGTCAGAATAAAATGTTTCCATTTCAAACATCTGACCATTTGACCCATTTGGATTATGAGGGATTGCAACTGTATCAACACCCTTATCACGTAATTTATCTTGCCATGTCCATAGATCTTCAGGGTTTATTGAATCAATTCTTGTCCAAGGCCTAATAGGAGCCTTTGATGAATTAAAAATAACATTTCTATGTAAATTACCGCCTTCAACATTTGTTGAAGTTGTAAATTCATATCCAATAAAAGTTGTGAAATGGCCAGGATCATTATGCTCATTAGCTGATCTAGCAACATCCTCCCAAGCAGACTTATGAATATCATAATCAAAAGACTTTAAAGCTTTTTGTGTATTTTTAGTTAACCAAGCTTTTAAGGTATTAGGATGAAAATTTCCATGAGTTGTGGCAATAGTGCCAGCCAAAATTGTGCTAAATAATGCTGATCTTGGTCCAGCAGATTCAACTGTTAAATTTTCTTCTTTGTTTAAATTATGAAAAGGTAGAGCAAAATCATTTTGTGAGATATCAGTTGTAGTATCCGCCCAAGCATTCATCATACCCATAAAGAAACCATGATCAGTCACTGAGTAAAAGTCTAATGGTTCTTTTAATTTCATCTCATATCCCATGGGATGCATAATCCCCTCTCCTTTAGCATATCTATATGCATCATTTGGAGTTGCAGTAACACCAAAAATATAAGCATCAAAAGAATGCTTAGTGTGAACATGAAGATCACCATAATAAGGATTTCTATCTTTATTTGGTTTTGGTTTTGGTTTGGATAATTTTTCTTTGTCAGATGAAAAGTCAATAATCTTGGTAGCACTATCTGATCTCATCATATCCAAAAGACTAATTATCGGTCTGGTATCTGATACTGATGACCATAAACCAATGAATAAAGCTAAATAGATTACAGGTATTGCTATTAAGAGCTTTATAAAAATTGATTTCATTATTTTTCTCCCCAAATATTTGTAAATTAATTAAATCAACTCAACTATCTATAGTCAATCAATAAAAGCGCAAATTGCTTATGCTCAAATGCGCAATTGCACTAACTTGATTTAATCCAAATTGGTGATGACCAAGCTCTTTCTTGAATAACTGAATCAATATCCGATCTTGGTTTCTCTCCGTTTCTAACTGCATCCCAAGTTGACCATCTACATGATGGATTTTCTAAAACACGAACATAATAAAAAGCATTCATATCAGAATTAAATTCTGGATCTTTCCAAAAGGTTTTAAGCTCTGAAGCCCCCATACTTGCACTTGTTGAGCAATCATTAAGATTAACCTCTGCCCCGTTGTCTGGACAGCGATGGGTTATTGGATCAACCTTCAAACCATCTGAACATGCTACATCAAAAACTTTTTCATTATGCTCACCATTTTCAACCCATCCTTTAACTACTTGAGATCTTTGTAATTTATTACTAAGCGGATCTGATATCGTCCATATTAAAAATGTTGGGCTCATTTGATTAAGTGTATAAATATCTCCACCCATTGGTGTGCTTGATGAATAAGCTTTTCTAATAAGATTTTCATCTGAAAGATTATAATTCTCTAAATCATAACCACCAAAAAATCTTACCTTGATTCTCGGGCCTGATGTTGCAAAGGTTTCTTTTTTTCTGAAAGCAGCAAAAATTGACTCTCTGGTATTCTCTTCAGCCCAAACACCTGCAAGACCAGAGGCACCGAAATAAAAAATTCGGTCTCCAGCATTCAAATAATAATTATTATCAACATATTTCATAGGGTTTGCTATTTCGTCTATGGCAACCTCTTCTGAGCCAGAAATCTTGCTTATAATAAATCCAAAAGTTTTATTAAATGGCACTGAACCCCTTAGCTTAGGAGTGCCATCTATCATCCCAATTTTAGAAAAATATGTTTCTTCATTATATGATCCACCAGCCACATGGCTATCACTAGAACCAATAAGGCCAAATTTATATGGATTAACAATTCCTTTTTCTTCAATTGCAAGACCTCTTAAGTATGCATTTCTTACATATGAACCCTTAATATTTTTCATTTCATTTGATGGATACCTAGATGGTGTGGCTGTTTCAAATGAAGCCCATTCATCATTTTTTGAAATTAATGGGTGAGTTTCAGAGGTTCCTTTAGCTTGCGTTATTTCAACTAATGGTTCATTTAATAACCTATTAGACGCATAGGAATCATCAATTGGTCCGCCATTAAAATCTTCATTAGAAAAGGCAGAACCACCAGAAATATTTGAGTTATGAGGAATAGCTAAACTATCAACACCTTTTTCTCTAAGGCTATTCATCCATTCCCATAACGGCTCAGGATTGCGACTATCAAGTCTTGAAAAAATTTTATCAGGAAGATTTTTAGTATCCTTAAATATTACATTACGATGAAGGTATTTGTTATATAGATCTTCAGACGAGGTGTATTCATAACCTGCAAATGTTGTAAAGATACCAGGCTTGTATGCATCATCAGCAGCTTTTATTGTTTCTTTCCAGACACTTTCTTGAACATCATCTATGAGGTCTTTATCAATTGTTCCATTTCTAATGCCTTCAATAGTCGTTCTGGCAAAATTTCTAAACAATCCACCTCTTTTAATAACTTCTAAAAATCCATCAGATCTGGATTCATTTAAATTATGGAGTGGTTTTGTATACTCATATTTAGAAAACAAAGAATTAGTATCTGCAGCAGTTGGAAGAAGTCCTAGAAAAAAGCCATGATCAGTTACCGCATAAAAATCAAGCGGTCTTCTCAATCGAATATCATATCCTGTTGGATGAGGAATTGACTCTCCTTGAGCATATTTATAGGCCATTTCAGGATCACTTAAAGACCCAAATGTGTATGCATCAAATGAATTTGAAGTATGTATATGCAAATCACCGAAATATGCATTTTTATTTGGATTAGGCATAGATAAAGAATCGGCGTCCAATAAATCAGCTACTTGATAATAAGAGTCATCTAATGAGGTTTGGACTTGTTGTTCTTTATCTACGTCAAGAATAAATAAACCATAAAAAATAAAACCGCCAAGAATAAGTATTAATATTAATACAACTACGCCAATCTTTTTTATCATTAAATAATCCTAACACAGTGTTTAAAAACAGGTGCTTTTTTTAAACAAACTGATTGTTACTAAACTTTTCTTTCCATGGGGTTAAGTCTAAATCACTGCCGTGTGCTTCAGGGTTAAAATCTTTATCAAAAAAGGATTTATAGTCTGCGTAATTAACTCTTAGTGCTCCATTCTTAGAAAAGAAGAATTTAAACATGCTTTTAAATGTAGATA
>Ga0181595_10006060_pt1 | contig 10486 bp, 9 predicted proteins | sample 041ome_7_FD_145604 | JGI IMG/M metagenome (GOLD analysis project Ga0181595, IMG submission 145604) | Coastal salt marsh microbial communities from the Groves Creek Marsh, Skidaway Island, Georgia - 041401AS metaG (spades assembly) | ecosystem: Environmental > Aquatic > Marine > Intertidal zone >... | reverse complement strand
GCGTGGTCGTCCACCAGGCATCGTTCATCAAGCGCGTTTTCGCACCCAATTCGAGACCGGCTAAGAGCGCATCGCCCTCGTTACCGGGGTTCCCTGCTGACCAAGTGGTATTGGTCGGAGCCGGCAAATACTGCTCTCTGAGCGCCTGATTTTTCTCAAAACCGCCCGACGCCAAGATCACGCCTTTGGCGGCGCGAACACGCTGACGCTGACCGTTGCATTCAATCACCGCACCCAGCACCGTGTCCCCTTCTGCAATCAGCTCAACCATTTGCGTGTTGAACTCCAGGGGGATCTCTCGTTTCAAGACCGAGAGATACAGCCGAGCAACCCCCGCTGAGCCACAGGCCAAACGACGCGAGATCGGTGTTTTGAATCGCCATGGGATATCGCGAGCGTAATCCCACATGAGTCGCGCTAGAAGTTTTTTCCAGCCGGGCAACTGCACCATCAACAAGTGAGCTTCCACCTGAGTGAAGTGGATACGATTGAACATACGCATCATGAAATGCGTCCACGTCATGTTCTTCCAGTTATCCCCCAGTTCTGAGGCCATGATGGGGGCTGGCTCGAGCGACCGGTGACCTGCTCGGGCACCTGCCATATTGGTGTAGTAGTCAGGGTATTCAGCAAGTGACTCGTAACGAACATCGGTGCGATCGTGCAGGAACTTCAGCATTTCGGGCGACTTTTCGAGATAGATATCGATCATCTCCTCGGGCACGTCTTCACCAAATAGCGTATTCATTAGGTAGGCCTTGGCGTCCTGATGATTGTCCTCGGCACCCGCCTCTTTTGCATAATGACTGTTGGGAATCCAGATACCCCCACCGGATGTTGCGCTGGTACCCCCGACCTTGTCCTGTTTCTCGATGATCAATACGTCTTTAGTGCCCATCTCCCAGTTGCACACTGCCGCGGTGAGTCCCCCGTTACCAGTACCTACTACCAACACGTCGACTTCGCGATCCCAGTTCATTTGACTCATCTGTCCTGCCCTCTGTGTCTCTCTTACTTATCTTCTTATCGTTCGATTGATTTGTTATTTCGTAGACGACATCAAGCGTGCTGGCTTGATACCGATACCACCTCACCCGTCATGTAACTCGAGTAGTCCGACGCCAAGAACATCATGACGTTGGCCACCTCCCACACCTCAGCAGCACGACCAAAGGCCTCTTTTGAGGTAAGCGACTCAAGTAGCTCGGGTGATGACGTTTTGCGGAGGAAATCATGCATCGCAATGCTGGGCGACACCGCGTTAATTCGAATGCCGAACTCGGCCGCCTCCATGGCTGAACAACGGGTCAGAGCCATGACACCTGCCTTTGCCGCCGCATAGTGACATTGCTCTTCCTGAGCGCGCCAACCAAGGACAGAAGCGTTGTTCACGATGACGCCCCGTCCGCGAGGTTCCATGCATCGCAGCATGGCTCGACTCATTCGCATGGTGCCCGTAAGCGTAATATCGAGTACCCGAGACCACGCTTCATCTGTCATATCGGTCAACCGACAAGAGCCACCCAGGCCCGCGTTGTTAATCAAAACATCGACACCGCCGGTTTCCATTTCCGCAAAGTCCACCAGCGCTTGCACCTGGGCCTCGTCAGTCACATCGCAAAGCTGAGAGCTCACCTGGCACGCATCCGAAAGCCCAGCCAGTGTCTCTCTAGCCTGACTCAAACGCCCTTCGTGGACGTCACTGATGACAACCGCCGTTGCTCCCTCCTCGACCGCGCGCTTTGCGGCGGAGAACCCAATACCGGCACCGGCAGCAGCTGTGATCAGCACTGACTTGCCCGCCAGGAGGTTGTGACCTGCAACGTAATCTGGAATCTCTCTACTCATCTTGGTGTCATCCTCGAATTACTTACCTTGTCCGCGGGGTTCTTTAGGCATCCCGAGTGCGCGCTCGGCAATGAGGTTACGTTGAATCTGATTCGTCCCGCCATAGATCGTATCAGCGCGGGTAAAGAGAAAGAGCGACTGAAGCTTATTGAGCTCATAGGGCCCACTTTCTATCAGTTCGGCCTCAGGGCCCAAAACGTCCATCGCCAGCTTACCGAGGTTACGGTGCCAGCTTGACCAATACAGCTTATAAATCATGGCTTCACGGCTGAGACTACCGTCCTCGCCCCCCGACAACATGCGCATACTGTTGTAGCGCATGGTCTTCAGACCAATGTGCGCTTCAGCGATACGCTGCCGGATATCGGGGTCCCGGGAGGCACCGTTTGCCCTCGCAATGCGGATAATTTCATCGAGCTCAGTCTGAAACAGCATTTGCTGCCCCAGCGTGGAGACGCCTCGCTCGAAGCCCAGGAGTCCCATGGCGACCTTCCAGCCATCACCGGGCGCACCAACAATATCGTCCGCATCACAGACTGCGTCGTCGAAGTACACCTCGTTGAATTCGGCGGTACCCGTAAGCTGGGTAATGGGTCGAATGGTCACTCCCGGTTGATCGAGCGCGACTAGAAAAAAGCCCAAACCGTGATGACGTGAACTCTCGCGATCGACCCGCGCAAGTACGAAAACGAAGTCGGACTCGTGTGCGAGCGAGGTCCATACCTTTTGTCCCGTAATCTTCCATTGTCCTGAGGTTTCATCCTGTACCGCCTTGGTCCGAATGGCCGCCAGATCGGACCCTGCACCGGGTTCCGAGTACCCCTGGCTCCAGAAAGCCACACCATCTCGAATCGGCGGCAGGTATTTGGCCTTTTGCTCTTCGCTACCAAACGCAAGCAGTGTAGGCCCGGTCAAGGTGTCGCCAATATGCCCCATTCGACCAGGACCGCCCGCGCGGGCGTACTCCTCATGAAAGATCACCTGCTGCTCAATCGATGCTGCACGTCCGCCCCACGTGTCGGGCCAGCCAATGCAGGTCCATCGTCCAGCCGCGAGCCGGCGTTCCCAGGCCTTTCGCTCATCGACAAAATGATGCTCATCACCCGGACCCCCGCGGTAGCGAATATCCGCGAATTCATCTCGCAAGTTATCGTTGAGCCAGTCTGCGACTTCCTCTCGAAATTGCTCGTCAGCGGCAGTAAAGGTCAGCTTCATGCCACATCACCATCGAGCAACTGACAGGCAATGGCCTCGCGCATCTCAGACGGCCTACCCAAGTAACTCTCAGTGGCGCGTGCTCGCTTGAAATACAGCTGAATATCGTACTCTTCAGTAATGCCCACACCACCGTGCATTTGAATACCGCAGCCGGCGTTGAAGAAGGCGGCATCACTGGCACAAGCACTGGCCATATAGGCGGCCTCGTGGAGCGCATCACGGTCTACTTCACCTGCTAGCCACGCATCGGCGGTGCAGGCCGCGTAATACAGTAGGGAGCGTGCGGACTCGGCCTTGAGCATCATGTCAGCCGCCTTGTGTTTGATGGCCTGAAACGAAGCAATGGTGCGATCGAATTGCTTACGCTCCTTGGTGAAGTCAACACTGATATCGAGGCTGGCCTGCGCCACGCCTACTTGATCTGCAACCGTCAAAATGCGGCTTAAGGCCAAGGTATCTGATACAAGCTCATCTGCCTGGGTGGCGAGCAACTGATCGGAACTCACCGCCGCCCGTTCGAAGCGCACCGTCGCCATAGGCCGGGTCTGATCCATTGTCGGCGTCGGCTCAACAAAGACACCATCCTGCTGAGGATCAACCACCCACAGAGTTAGCGTATTGCTCGCATCTCGGGCAACAACCAACAGCTTTGCTGCAGCAAATCCAAAGGGTACAAAGCGAGCTTCGCCCGATAGCACGGTCGTGGTCGACGTCTCGTTTGCCGTCACGCCCACCGAGTCCCAACCGCCTGCCTGATAGCCCATCGCCAGAGACATCACGTTCCCCGTAGCCATCGATGACAGCAACAAGTCACGCATCTCAGATGCGGGGCATCCCACCAGCGCCGCGGTGCTCTGTACCACTGCAAATAGTGGCGAGGTCAGTAAACGCTCACCGGCCGCCTCCAGCACAATCGCCATCTCGACCCAGCCCAAGCCAAGACCGTCGACATGCTCCGGAATCAGAATCCCTTGCCAGTACATCTCCTCACAGATGCTTTGCCATAGCTCTGCATCGTGATGTTCTGGCGACACGCAGGCGGCGCGGACTGCAGCCGATGTCGATTTATCAGCGAGAAACGCCTGGCTGGTGTCTCTGAGCATTTGTTGCTCGTCGGTGAAGGCAAATTTCACGATTGCGTCCTATGTACCCCAGACCTGCTGGGCAGGTACGGCGCTGGCCATGGCGGCTTCTAGGGCTGTGCCGACATCAGCCGGCGCCCACCGCGAGCCTTTATCGACTCCTTCAGTGCTTCGCCAGCCGTCGGCAATGGCAATGCGTCCACCCTCGGCTTCAATGATCTGGCCGGTGACATTGCCAGACCGCTCTGAGCACAACCACGTCACGACCGAGGACACGTTTTCAGGCGCAAAGTGATCAAATGATCCGTCATCAGGCGCAGCCATTCGTTCCGCCATAGCCGGTACCGCTGTGGTCATGCCGGTTCTCGCCACGGGGCAAATCGCGTTGGCCGTGATGCCATAGCGCCCCAACTCCGCCGCTTGGTTTAAGGTGAGTGCTGCAATGCCCGCTTTTGCTGCCGCGTAGTTCGATTGACCAATCGAGCCCTGCAGGCCCGCACCTGAGGTCGTGTTGATAAGTCGTCCTGATACCGCATTGCCAAGCTTTGACTGGTGCCGCCAGTACTGAACCGCATGCGATGCGATGCAAAAGTGACCTTTAAGGTGAACGGCCATCACCTGATCCCAATCCGCCTCCGAGAGCGAAGCAAACATGCGGTCGCGATTATTACCGGCGTTGTTCACGACACCGGTCAGATCACCGAAGGTCTCGACCGCCTGGGCAACCGCCTGACCGCTGCTCTCGTAATTAGTAATGTCAGACTCGTTCACCACCGCGAGGCCACCAGCCGCCGTGATCTCATCGACCACCGCGCGCGCCGCCTCCGTATTGATATCGTTGACAAGTACCGCCGCGCCCTCACTGGCGAGCACGCGCGCATGCGCAGCACCCAAGCCGCCGCCCGCTCCCGTGACAATAACAACGCGCTGATCACAAATTCCCATCACAGTACCCCTAGAGACGCTCGAGTATGGTTACGTTTGCCTGACCACCGCCTTCACACATGGTTTGCAGACCATAGCGAACCTCACGACGCTCCATTTCATGCAAGAGTGTCGTCATTAGCTTTGTACCCGTGGACCCCAGAGGGTGTCCCAGGGCAATAGCGCCTCCGTTGACGTTGGTTTTTTCGTGGTCGTAATCCAGATCCTTCAACCATGCCATCGGCACCGACGCAAAGGCTTCGTTAATCTCGACAAGATCGATGTCGGCCATCGAAATGCCCGATTTCTTAATCGCATGCTGAGTGGCGGGAATTGGCGCCGTTAGCATCCATACGGGATCGTCTGCACGCACTGACATATGCGCAATACGTGCTCGAGGCGTCAGGTTGTAACGCTTCAACGCCTCTTCAGAAACGATCAGCACTGCTGAGGAGCCATCGCAGGTCTGACTCGATACAGCCGCGGTAATGGTTCCGCCCGGAGCAAGCGGTTCGAGACCCGCCATCGCCTCCATCGAGGTGTTACGAATGGTCTCGTCGAAGCTCAGACCATCAAACGGAATGATTTCGCGCTCGAAATAGCCGGCATCGGTAGCTGCGCGCGCGCGTTGGTGCGACCTTAGCGAGAATGCTTCCATCTCTTCACGCGAAATATCCCACTTATCCGCGATCATTTGCGCCGACTTGAACTGCGAGATCTCCTGCGTTCCGTAACGAGCAACCCAGCCCTCACTGCTGGTGAACGGATTATCGAAGCCGTAGGGCTGGCCCGCGTACATGGCGGCGGAAATCGGGATGGATGACATGGTCTGTACCCCACCGGCAACCACAACATCCATCGTGCCCGACATCACGGCCTGCGCGGCGAAATGCACCGCCTGCTGTGAAGAACCGCACTGTCGATCAACCGTTGTACCCGGCACCACATCGCTAAGCCCGGCTGCCAACCAGCAGGTGCGAGCAATGTCGCCCGCCAGGGGTCCGATGGTATCGAGACATCCAAAGACCACATCCTCGTATTCGTCATCCGGAATGTCATGACGCTCGACCAGCGCTTTTAGGATAAATCCGCCGAGGTCGGCGCCGTGCACCGTCGCAAGCGAACCACGTCGCTTTCCCGTAGGTGTTCTAATTGCATCGACGATGTAGGCCTCTGCGCGCTGTCCCATAATCTCTCTCCGTTTAGCTGGCTTTTCTAGCCAGCGTTCGCTTTATCTGTCAGTGAACCCCGTCCAAACGTGTATTCTGGCCCTAACAAGGCGTTTTTACGCAGCAGCCACTCGTGAATACGGTTATTGTGAAACCCCTCATCACCCCATTCGCGTGCCAATGCCCAGGAACGCTTTGCCCAAATCTGCAGGTCACACTCCCAGGTGTATCCCATGGCACCAAACACCTGCATACAGTGCCTCGATGCCATCAATGCCGCTCTACCGGCGGCCGACTTGGCGTGAGACACGGCAAAATCAGCCCGTGTGGGCGACACACCGACCGTGTAGGCGGCGCGATAAATAACGGGCTTGGCGTATTCCACCTGCACAGCGACATCGGCCAGCAAGTGTTTAACCGCCTGATTGGCGCCAATGGCACGACCGAATTGCTCTCGATCGCTCGTGTAGCTGACGCTCTGCTGAAGCATACCTCGTGATAAACCGACCAACTGCGCAGCACTTGCCAGGGCTCCGCGGTTTAAGCTGGCGCGTTGCAAGCTCGCTCCCGCGTCACCGTCCGCGACCAGATAGGCATCGCTGGCGGCAAAAGATACTGAAAACAGACGCCGCGACGGGTCGACACTGGTCTTCGCTTCGAGTGTGACCGCATCCTTTGGCAACAAATACACACCGTCGCCATCGGGAAGCAAAAACCAATCGGCACTGTCCGCATAATTGATGCAGGGGTTGATGGCATGACCCAGGGCAACACGAACCTCGCCCGCCAAGACACCATCGATGACTTTCTGCACATCCGCATTACCGAGACCCTGATCCAGAATGTCCACCAACGACGGTGTGGTGACCATGACCGACTCGACAAGCGGCTCCGGCAACGCCACTTCGCCACAGGCTTCAGCCAACAAAATAAAATCAACCGGCGTTAGTCCCAGACCACCCAGTGACTCGGGAATGAGCATGCTGTTCAGACCGAGATCATGCGCCTGCTGCATAAACGCGCTGTCGACGCCCGACTCATTCTTCCATCGCGCACGAATCGAATCTGCCGTCACTTCGGTACGCAACATGCTGGTAATGGCGTCCTGGAAGTCGAGTTGGTCTTGCGTGAAGGTAAAATTCATCGAGCTACCTCACTTCCGCGGCATGCCAAGCACCCGCTCGGCAATGATATTGCGCTGTATTTCATTGGTACCCGCATAAATCGGACCGGATTGGGCGAACATAAAGCCATCTAGCCACGTTCCTAGCTCATCAAACTCGGCCGCGGTCTGCGGTTCGATTTCAGCGCGCGCGCCCAATAAATTCATGGCGGTCTCGTGAATCAGAAGATCCATCTCAGACCAGAAAATCTTGTTACAACTCGCCTCAGCACCGATAGAACCGCCCGAACAGAGCTTCGATGCCGTTTGATAGGTGGACAGCGCATAGGCCTCTGCATCCATGTAACAGCGCACAACCGCCGCCTCGATCGACGGATCGATAACGTCAGACCCATGCTCACGATAGAGGGCTACCAGTCGCTTGGACGCCTGCTGGAAACGCGCTGGGCTTCGCAGCATGAGACCGCGCTCAAACCCTGCTGTCGCCATAGCAATCCGCCATCCCTCGCCTTCTCCACCCAACAAATTGAAGGCCGGCACGCGAACATCATCAAAGAAAATCTCGGCAAACCCGGGCAGGCCGTTAAGCTGCGGAATTGGTCGAACCGTGATTCCCTCAGAATTGAGCGGGACGAGAATCTTGGAGAGCCCGTGATGGCGTGTTGATTCGGGGTCTGTCCTAAAGAGGCCGAACACCCAATCGGCATACACTGCACGCGTCGACCAGATTTTCTGTCCGTTAATAACAAACTCATCCCCATCACGATCGGCGCGACATCGGATCGCCGCCATATCGGACCCGGCATTGGGCTCGGACCATCCCTGCGCCCAAATTTCGTCACCGCTGGCCATCGCCGGAATAAAACGCGCCTTCTGCTCGGGCGTTCCGTATTCCATTAACGTAGGACCTAACAGGAAAATGCCGTTCTGATTGACACGCAATGGGGCACCAGCACGGTAGTACTCCTCTTCGAAGATCAACCACTCAATGAGGTCACAGCCCCGACCGCCGTAGTCTGTCGGCCAGGTCACCATGCCCCAATTGCCTTTCGCCAGCGTCCGCTCCCACTCGCGATGCGCTTCGAAGCCCTCCGCGGTATCAAACGACGGCAAGCGCTCGCTCGGGACATTGGCCGCAAGCCAGTCACGAACTTCAGCTCTAAAGGCTTGCTGCTGCTCTGTGTAGACTAAATCCATCGAATCAACTGTCCTGTGACTTGTTGGCCGCCGCCATGGCCTTGGCATCGAAGCCACCCAACTTATCGCCGGAGACGACGTCATTGTGCGCGTGAGCAAAGTGATGCCAGGCGAATGCAGCTTCCATACCCTGACGCTTACCCTGAAGCTCCTCGACGTTATTGATCGCTTGCTTGGTCAACGCCAGACCGAGGCGCGGCATGGCCGCAATCTTGGTCGCCAGCGCCGTGACGTCATCCATCAGAGCCTCTCGAGAACTAATTTGATTCACCATTCCCATCTGGTAGGCGCGCTCTGCGCCCATCTTGTTGCCTGTGAACAAAAACTCCTTGGCAATGCGAGGGTTGAGTTCGTAGGGATGAGCAAAGTACTCAACGCCTGGAATGCCCATGCGAACCACGGGGTCAGAGAAATAGGCATCGTCTGTCGCAACGATGAGATCGCAAATCCACGCCAGCATAAGCCCACCGGCGATGCAGGCGCCTTGAACTGCCGCAATGGTAGGCTTGGGAATGTCGCGCCAACGACGGCACATGCCCAGATAAGCCTCAGCCTCGCGCACGTAGAGGTATTCACCGCCGGGCTTGTTGGCGTGGTCGTACCAGCTGGTCACGCGCTCCTGACTCAAATGTACGTCACGCCCGGGAGTGCCAATGTCGTGGCCTGCCGAGAAATGCTTCCCCTCACCACGAAGTACAATGACCTTAACGTCATCATCTGCCACAGCTCGCATAAAGGCCGCGTCCAACTCATAGGTCATGCGCCCATTCTGCGCATTGTTGTACTTGGGCCGATTCATCGAGATCCAGGCAATCCCGTCAGCGGACTCGTAAGTGACGATATCGGTTTCTTCAACGTATTCAGTTGTCGTGTCGCTCATCTTCTTCTCCTCAGTCCTCTGCTAGGCGGCGCTTCGAACGCCTGGAGGGTTGTCTTTAAGTTGCTTGGCTCGGACATTCAGTGGATCCAACTCCGAGATAATCTGCAACTGCTCATCGGTCGGTGCTTCGGTCTCACCGAGGTCATCCGATACGGCAAGCTCAAATCCGGTGTTTTCATGTACCTCAGCCAGTGTCACGCCCGGATGCAAACTAATCACCCGCATCTGCTTGTTGGGACCATTAAAGTCCATCACACAGAGATCCGTAATGACTCGCCGTATATCGATATCGTCGAAGGAATACCCTTTAGGGAGACGCTCAGGGTTATAGCCTATTGAGCAGACCACATCGCACTCACCCTCAACGAAAACACGCGTGGAATGTTTAGGCACGAAAAACGAGTTCGCGTGACTGATTGAGTTGCCTGGGAAGCCCCTGACACCCAATAACTGAACCTTGGGCGCCTCATAGGTACCACCAAGCGCCGCAATATTGGTTTGACCAAACCGGTCGACCTGACTTGGACCGACTAAGGCATGGCGAGCCCCGCTCCAGACATTGTCGAAGATGCGCGCGAAACCCATCCAGTTCTCATTGGCCTGTCCCTCGTGCGAGGTCATCCCACTCACAGGGTTCGGCTTGGACAACATGTAAGACTGGCTGTCCGTCATCATCATGTCGGGGTTTGACGTCCGCATAGCAAGACTCGCGGCAAGCCGTGGCAACAGACCAATACCGGTAGCGAGTACTTCACCGTCGTTATCAAAGCTGCGACTGGCGGCACAGACCATGAGCTCAGCAAGCGAAAATGTCATATCGAGCTCCTCTTAATAGGCCGGTAAAGCTAGTTGATGGATCGCGTCGAGTCCGCCTACCTTGCTCTGGTAGTCGGCTTCGGAGTCTCCCAGGAAAGCATCCGCCCAGGCGGCGTACCCGCCCTCGGCGATGAGCCCGCCATAGGTTTTGTAGTGCGCCACATCAAAACCATACAAAGGATCGGAAGAGGATGGATGAGCACCCCCCTCGAGGTGAACAACCTGTGAG
>Ga0181595_10006055_pt1 | contig 10502 bp, 10 predicted proteins | sample 041ome_7_FD_145604 | JGI IMG/M metagenome (GOLD analysis project Ga0181595, IMG submission 145604) | Coastal salt marsh microbial communities from the Groves Creek Marsh, Skidaway Island, Georgia - 041401AS metaG (spades assembly) | ecosystem: Environmental > Aquatic > Marine > Intertidal zone... | reverse complement strand
TGTCGTTAGCGGCAAAAAAAACTAGGTAGCGTTTGTTACGAGGCAGCTCATCTCTACAGAGAGCCGGTAATAAGCATGTTTGTTCAAGCAGTTGAGAGGGGCATTATATGTATTGATTTTGATGCTCGCACAAATAACGGGCGAGGGCTAAGAAATCATGGAACAAAATTCCGTGTCAAATATGAACACCTAACTTATCTATACAATGAAACGGAAAAACTTACGAAATAACAGCAGATAAGCCGATACAGAATTCAACTCATAGCATGAAAATGCATCACTATGGCGACCAGCCGCATCGCCAAAATCCGCTCCCGTATTGATGATGTTATGTAATTATCGGCATAAAAAAGCCCCCCACCTGATAAAAAGTAGGGGGCGCTGGTGGTTTTGGTTTGGCAAAATGCCAGGTTTTATCAAAATACCAGAGGCTGTTAGGCCGCTAGCTGGCGCAACACATATTGCAAAATGCCACCATTCTTGAAATAGCTGGCCTCACCGTCAGTGTCGATCCGTGCTAACAGATCGATGCTTTCAACACGACCATCGGCAAAACTGATTTCAGCTTTTACCGTCATGCCGGGTGTCACCCCGTCAGATAAGCCGGTCAAATTGATGATTTCATCACCTGTCATGCCAAGCGTTTCACGGCTGACACCGTCTTGGAATTGCAAAGGCAGAACCCCCATGCCGATCAAGTTCGAGCGGTGAATACGCTCAAAACTCTCAACGATGACCGCTTTGATCCCCAAAAGGCAGGTGCCCTTAGCGGCCCAGTCACGGCTTGATCCGGTACCATATTCCTTGCCGCCAACAATAATCAACGGGGTACCTTCATCGGCATAGCGCATAGCCACATCATAAAGCGGTGCAACCTCGCCAGAGGGCACATGCCGAGCAAACCCACCAGTGGTGCCTTCTGCCGCCATATTTTTCAGCCGGATATTGGCGAATGTGCCCCGCATCATCACCTGATGGTTGCCACGCCGTGACCCAAATGAATTGAAATCAACCGGCCGCACCTGATGTTCGGTCAGGAAGTTTGCTGCCGGCGTTTCACGGGCAATACTGCCAGCCGGAGAAATATGGTCAGTGGTAATGGAATCACCAAGCAACGCCAAAACCCGCGCACCTTCAATATTGCTGGCTGTGTCCGGGACTTCACGAGTCATACCGTCAAAATACGGCGGGTTTTGCACATAGGTAGAGCCGTCATTCCAATCATATGTCAGCCCACCAGATGTATGAATAGCCTGCCATTCCTTGGTGCCTTTGAAGACATCAGCATAACGCGCCCGGAACATGTCTGCCGAAACAACCTTATCAACAACCGCACGAATTGCCGCATTGCTTGGCCAAATATCTTTCAGATAGACATCATTGCCGTCATGGTCGGTGCCAAGCGGCGCATCACTCAACACCTTGGTAACCGACCCGGCAAGCGCATAGGCCACAACCAAAGGTGGTGAAGCTAAATAGTTGGCAGCGGCATGCGGGCTGACTCGACCTTCAAAATTGCGGTTGCCTGATAACACCGCACTAACCACAAGCTCGCCATCATCAATGGCATCAGCCAACGCCGCGTCAAGCGGGCCAGAGTTACCAATACATGTGGTGCAGCCATAGCCAACGGTATGAAAGCCGAGCGCGTCGAGATGCGACGTCAATCCAGCCTCATCAAGATAGGCTGATACCACCTGACTACCTGGTGCCAACGAGGTTTTGACCCATGGTTGAACTTTTAGACCTTTTTCATGCGCGGCCTTGGCCAACAAACCCGCCGCCACCAAAACCGATGGGTTCGACGTGTTCGTGCATGAAGTAATCGCCGCAATCACCACATCACCATCGGCAAGCTCGTAATTTGCGCCGGCCACAGGCACAGATTTTGGTGCGGTGCGGCTGGTGCTGGTTTTCAGTGTCGCCGCAAAAGATGCCGCGACATCCGGCAGCGCAACCCGGTCTTGCGGGCGTTTTGGCCCAGCCAGTGACGGCACAACATCACCAAGGTTTAATGACATGGTGTCGGTAAATTGCGGATCGGCGGCAGCGCTGTCACGCCACATGCCTTGTGCCTTGGCATAGGCCTCAACAAGGGCGACACGCGCATCGTCACGGCCGGTCAAACGAAGATAATTTAAGGCCTCGTCATCAATCGGGAAAAACCCGCAGGTGGCGCCATATTCAGGCGCCATATTGGCAACTGTCGCACGATCAGCCAATGACAGCTGATCTAGACCCGGGCCAAAAAATTCTACAAATTTACCAACAACGCCGCGTTTGCGAAGCGCTTCGACAATCATCAGCACAAGGTCAGTTGCGGTCGCCCCTTCCGGCAACGCCCCGTCAAGCCGGAAACCAATCACATCCGGTACCAGCATTGAAATTGGCTGACCAAGCATAGCGGCTTCAGCTTCAATACCGCCAACACCCCAGCCTAATACCGCCAAACCATTGACCATGGTGGTGTGACTATCGGTGCCAACCACCGAATCTGGATAGGCAATGGTGGCGCCATCTTCTTCACGCGTCCACACAGTCTGCGCCAAATATTCAAGATTGACCTGATGGCAGATGCCAGTGCCCGGCGGCACCACACGGAAATTATCAAATGCGGTCGCGCCCCAGCGCAAAAATTCATAGCGTTCCTGATTGCGGGCAAATTCTAACGCCACATTTTTCGCAGCTGCATCAGCCCCCCCAGCATGGTCAACCATGACGGAATGATCGATGACCAAGTCAACTGGTGACAGCGGGTTAATTTTTTCGGGGTTACCGCCAATGGCCTGCATCGCATCGCGCATCGCAGCGAGGTCAACAACGGCTGGCACGCCGGTAAAATCTTGCAGAAGAATTCGCGACGGCCGAAACGCGATCTCACTCTGATGGCCACTGTCCGCCCAATTTGCCAGCGTCTCGATGTCAGTGGCAGTAACCGAACTGCCATCTTGATTGCGCAGCAGATTTTCAAGTAATACTTTTAGCGAAAAGGGCAGCTTCTGCACCGACGGATAGGTCTTGGCTAACTCTGCCAAGGAATAATAATGATAGGTTTTGCCAGCGGCTTCAAGGCTCGCACGGCACGTCTCGCGCAATGTCTGTGACATAGCGATCTCCCTTCGATCATTCAACTATATGAAACGGCCAGCCCGAGGGGTGCCTCCAAGCGGTCGAACCCTATGATAGTAAAAACCATGGATTTTATCCAGTGGGTATTTGCCGCGCCCGGCCGAAAACTGTAAAACCAACAGCAATATATCAAAGACACTAGACCGCATGGTGGTTGCGCGGGTAAACAATCATATATGACAACAGGATTTACAATGTTTCTGCCATGACCCGGATTCTCCCATGACCCGGTTTCCCGCGCGCCAGCCAGCGCCCGATGCCAGCACCGCAACCGACATCTGCCTAACGATAAGCGGCCTGTCGGTGATGCGTGGCCAGCGGCTGGTCATAAATAAGCTGGATTACCACCAGCCTGCCGGCACCTTATGCCTGCTTACCGGCGCAAACGGCGCTGGAAAATCGACTTTGCTGCGCACCATAGCCGGCCGCTTACCAGCCGAATCAGGCGACATTTTCTGCCCCATGCCAGCGGTATATGTTGGCCATGCTGACGGGCTGGCAGGCGCCCTTACCGGTCGCCAAAATTTACAAAGTTGGGCCGGCATCAATGACCAGTTTGCCAGCCCAGATACATTAGATGCGGCACTGGCCGGCTTTGACGCCGATAGCTTTGCCGATCTTCCGGTGCAATTATTATCTCGCGGCCAGCGCCGCCGGTTGGCACTGGCAAGGCTGTTGCTAGCGCCGCCCAAAAGCCTATGGCTGCTTGACGAGCCCGACACCGGGCTTGATACAGACGGTAAAGGACGCCTTGAAACATCTATTGCAGCGCATCTGGCGAGTGGCGGCAGCGTCATCGCTGCCACCCATGTTGCCCTGCAGGTAACTGTCAACCCGCTAAATTTACAGTTAGGGCCACACTGATGCGCCCCTTTCTTACACAGATCACCCGAGACCTTAAAATCGCTTGGCAAAACCGTCAGGATATCGTTGTTATGCTGGGGTTTTTTATAATCATTATTGCTCTATTTCCGTTGGCCATTGGCCCAAAAACCGCGATTTTGCAAACGCTTGGCATTCCAATGATCTGGATTGCGGCGCTGGTTGCCAGCCTTGCCGGATTTGACCGGCTGTTTGCGCAAGATGTCCGGGATGGCTGGCTCGACCAGATTGGCCTAAGCGCGCTTGGGCTTGGCGGCTATGCACTGGCAAAGGCGGTATCGCATTGGCTAACAGCGGGCGTGCCGTTATTGGCCACTACCCCTATTCTGGCGATGATGCTAAACATTCCGATGGCGCAATTGCCTGCCCTTTTGGTGGCATTGCTGACCGGTAGCATGGCGCTAACACTTTTGGGAGTTATTGGTGCTTCGCTTGCCGAAGGGGCGCGCCGCAGCGGTGCCCTGATGGCTATTTTGGTGCTACCGCTAGCGGTGCCTGTGCTGATTTTTGGGGCGCTGGCCGCAACCCATGACGACGGCATTGTCAGTCCCCATTTAATGTTGCTTGGCGCGATGCTGGCACTGTTGCTGGCCCTTGCCCCACTGGTGGCGGCAGGCGCCTTGCAGATCGGCGAAACTGAGAGCGGCATATAAATGCAGATTTATCGGCAGAATAGGTTTTTATCTGACGACCAGCGCTTTTCTCGGTTGGCAAAACCCGTTATAGCTGATGCCTATGTTTGATTATCTTGCCAATCCATCGCGGTTTTTGCGGCTGTCTGGGCGGCTATTTGGCCCAATCGCGGTGCTGACCGTGGTCAGCCTGGTGGCCGGGCTCTATCTTGGACTGGTGGCCTCGCCAGCTGATTACCAGCAAGGTGACACTGTTCGGATTATTTATATTCACGTACCAGCAGCGTGGCTGGCGTTATTTGGCTATGTTGGGCTAGGGCTGTGTGGGTTGTTTTATATTGTGTGGCGGCACCCTCTGGCGGATATTGCAGCGCGGGCGATCGCCCCGGTGGGCGCAGTTTTTGCCCTTCTTACATTGATCACCGGCGCCTTATGGGGCAAGCCTATGTGGGGCGCATGGTGGGTGTGGGACGCCCGACTGACATCGATGCTGATCCTATTTTTCTTCTATCTTGGGGTGATGGCGCTGGCCAATGGGTTTGACCGGCCAGAACGCGGCAGCCGGCCTGCCGCCCTACTAGCTATGGTCGGGGTCGTCAATGTACCGATTGTAAAATTTTCGGTTGATTGGTGGAACACATTGCACCAACCGGCTAGCCTGTTGCGTAGCGGCGGTCCAGCGATAGATAGCAGCATGCTGATACCGCTTATCCTTATGCTTGTCGGGGCCCACGGCTATTTTATCATTGTTGTTATCCTGCGCATGCGGGCGTTGCTTGCCGAACGGCGCCTGGCGGCGCTGCGGCTGCGCCCCGAGGCATGAGCAGATGATGGCGTTTTTCGACATGGGCGGGTATGGCGGTTTTATATGGCCAAGTTACGGCATAACATTTGCCGCTCTTATATGGCTATTTTTTGCAAGCTGGCGCCGCGCCCAAAACGCCGCCCGGCAGCTAGGCGATGCAGAGGCCTCAAAACAAAGCCAACCCTAACGCCAAATTATGTCTAGCGCCGCCGCCCGCCACGTCGTCGCCCACCAGACAAAGCCGGGGCATCTTCTGCGGTTAAAATACGTTCCGGCAACGCCACTGCGGCGGCCAATTTGGCATAGGGATCGCTTTTGTGTGGGATCGCCATGGCTTTGACAAAATGATCTTGAAATGATGGTTCAACGGCGGTTTCGATTTTTTCGATTTTTCTGACCACGGTTTCGATATCGTGCCGCGCCTGCTGGTTTAGCAAGGCCATACGCGCCCCGGCGCCGGCCGCATTGCCAGCAGCCCGCACGTGATCCAAAAGACAATCGGGAATCATCCCCAATATCATTGCATATTTTGGGTCTATATGGGTGCCAAACGCCCCCGCCAAAACCACCCGATCGACCGCATTGATATCAATCTTATCCATCAAAAGCCGGAAACCAGCATAGAGCGCCGCTTTGGCAAGCTGAATTGCCCGCACGTCATTTTGGGTGACGCTTACGGTGTCTGAAATACGGTAGGAAAAAGTCCGTCCATCGGCCACGATACGCGCACTGGATTCGGCTTTGCTGCCGTCAATCACGCCGTCGGCAGTGATCACCTCAGCCAGGTACATTTCACCAAGAACTTCGATAATGCCAGATCCGCAAATGCCGGTTATGCCGGTTTTGGCAATCGCAGCCTCAAAGCCATCCTCATCTGACCACATATCAACGCCGATCACCCGAAACCGCGGCTCTAGCGTGTCTTTGTCAATGCGAATGCGCTCAATAGCACCGGGCGCAGCGCGCTGGCCTGACGAGATTTGCGCCCCTTCAAAGGCTGGCCCGGTGGGTGATGATGCCGCTAATAACCGATGTTTGTTACCAACCACAATTTCAGCATTTGTGCCCACATCGACGATCAACATCATCTCATCAGATTTTTGTGGAGCTTCGGCCAATACGACGGCGGCGGCATCGGCGCCAACATGCCCGGCGATACAAGGCAAAACATATACCCGCGCGCCCTTGTTGGCGGCAATGCCAATATCACTGGCACGCACGTCCAACGCCTGATCAACAGCCAGCGCAAACGGCGCCCCGCCAAGCTCGACTGGATCAATGCCAAGCAACAAATGATGCATGACCGGATTGCCAACAAGGACAATCTCGACAACATCATCAGCCGCCAAACCCGCCTGCTTTGCCGCGCCATCAATAAGGCTTTGCAAACCAGCGATGACGGCAAGTGTCATTTCTGCTGCGCCCCCCGGATTCATAATGCCATAAGACACCCGGCTCATCAGGTCTTCACCAAACCGAATTTGCGGGTTCATAGCGCCAGTTGATGCCAATACAGTGCCGGTTACCATATCGCATAAATGGGCTGACATTGTTGTTGACCCCACATCAATGGCCACGCCCGCAATGCGTTCTTTCAAGCCGGGCCACACAGCAATAATATCTTTGCCATTGCGCAGCGCCACAGTGACATGCCATTTGCCGGCCCGCAAAACCGGTTGCAAATTTTGGATCACATGCAGATCACAAGTGAGAGAACCACGCACACGGTCCGGCCATTGTGTTTCTATCGCCTCGATCAACCGACGCAAGTCACCAGATGGCTCATGCATATCAGGCTCGCGCACTTCAACAAAACAGAGCCGAACAATCGGGTCCATTTCGATTTGCCGGCCATCGGCTTCTTTTCGCACCAGCTGATTATGGACTTGGCTTTCAGGCGGCACGTCAATCACCGCATCAGCGCATAATTTTGCCTGACAAGACAACCGCCGCCCCGCCGCCAGCCCGCGTTTTTCGGCATAGCGGGTTTCAACAGCGGTCACAACACCAAGGCTATCATCGCCGGACCGGATACCATGCTTGGCAAATTCGCCTTGCCCCACATTGACCTGACAGCGGCCACACATAGCCCGGCCACCACAAACCGAATCGATATCAACGCCAAGCTGGCGCGCCGCCGCCAAAACCGACGTGCCCAGCGGCACCCGGCCCTGTCTGCCCGATGGTGTGAATATGATTTTTACGTCTTTTTCAGTAGATACGGGTGTTTCAGGTTTTTCCTCAGCCATGGCCGCTCCAGACCGTTAGTTGCCTAGGCGTTGCGACGACGACGGGTTTGCCGGCGCATACGCCCGCCTTCGCCAGCCGCATCCGGTTCACGAAAGCGGCTAATCCAACGACGGCATTCAGGATCATTGCCATTCATCACATTGGCGCCCATGATGCCGGTCATTTCTTCGTCATGCAATGGGTTCATAATGGCTGATGTCATGCCAGCTCCTGCCGCCATCGACAAAAAGGCGGCGTTCATACCGTGCCGATTTGGCAGGCCAAAGGAAATGTTTGAGGCACCGCAGGTTGTATTTACCTTCAATTCGTTACGAAGACGAATAATCAGATCAAGCGCCGAACGCCCCGCCAAATTAATGGCGCCAACCGGCATAATAAGCGGGTCAACGATAACATCCTCACGGGGAATGCCATAATCAGCAGCGCGTTCAACAATCTTTTTGGCCACCTCATAACGCACATTCGGGTCTTCTGAAATGCCGGTTTCATCATTCGAGATGGCAACAACCGCGGCGTTATATTTTTTGACCAACGGCAAAACGACTTCCAGCCGTTCTTCTTCACCGGTGACTGAATTTACCAGCGCTTTCCCCTTGTATACAGACAGCCCCGATTCAAGCGCTGCAACAATCGAACTGTCAATTGCCAAAGGCACATCAACAGCATCCTGTACAAGCTTAATCGCTTCGGCCAAAATAGCGGGCTCATCCGCCATCGGAATGCCAGCATTGACATCAAGCATTGTGGCACCGGCCTCGACCTGTGCTACCGCATCCGAAATAACCCGGGAATAGTCGCCAGCGGCCATTTCAGCTGCCAATAATTTACGCCCGGTCGGATTAATACGTTCACCAATCACGCAAAATGGTGAATCAAATCCAATGACAATTTCCTGCTTGTCTGAAGACAGTAACGTACGAGTCATTTATATGCTCCTGAGTGTAAATCTAAGCCGCATTGTCGATAACACTAAATCCGCCTTTCGGCAAAAGCCGAATATCGCCATTGGCAACCGCATTGGCATAGGCCGCCGTTTTGGCAAAGCCACCAAACGGATAAAAATGGAAATGCTGGATAAGACAGTCAGAGTCAGCCGCCATACCAGCCGCTAAATCAGCAAGCAGCAGATGCGGTGACTGAACCGTCATTAATTTCGCCACATTACGGGCTTGTTTAGAAATAAACCGCATTGACGGGCCAATGCCAGAAATTTGTGCAAAGCGAAACAGCGTTTTAATTGTTGCCGGCCCCGGAATGCCAATGCGGATTGGCAACGCATTGCCAGCGGCACGCACGGCACGTTCCCATTCCAGCACAATTGCCGCCTCAAAACAGAATTGGGTTTCGATATACATATTCAGCCCGTCACGCACGGCAAGCGCGTTTTTGGCGGCCAAGGCTTCGGCAATCTCATCTTGGGTGATGTCGGGGCTGCCTTCTGGATGCCCGGCGACCCCGATATTTTGAATGCCATGGCGTTGGATTAAACCGGTTTCAAGAACCTGCATTGAATCCGCAAATGCGCCAACCGGATTATCAACACCACCGCCGATAACCAAAACCTCTTTGACGCCGGCGCGGCTGGTATACGCTGCCAACAGGGCGTCTAATTGATCTGCGTCAAGCAACGACCGTGCGGCCAAATGCGGCACCGCATTCATCCCGTCATTATGCAGACGTTCGGCAACAGCAACAGTATCCATGGGGTCGCTACCCGGCAAAAACGTCACATTTACGGTGGTACCCGGCGCCAAGCAAGCCGCAAAACTATCGATTTTTGTTGCCCCGGCAGGCGTGACCTCAATTGACCATTGTGCTGCCGCCTTTTGGATTTGTTCAATCGTTGCTTGCATTCCATCCTCTTTACGCGTCATCGGAACAATAACATTACCCATCGAATTTACCCCGAAATTGCCATCGAACCCGGTTCGAATTTGAGGCGGAGAATGACCCTTTGCTACAGATGAAGATGGCTTGTCACCGCCCCACTATCTCTCGATTACGACATTGCCAAATTTTTGTGATGGCACAGACCAGGCTAGTCGCGATCAAACCCGCCATTTTCAACAAGCTTGCGGACGCGCTCCGCCGGGTAATCGGCGTCAAGCTCAGCTGCGTATTTTTTGGCTTCGGCATCAAGATCATCACCACAGCTTGCGGGCTCAGAGCGCCGCCACTCTGCCAAGTAATCATCTGTGGAGTCGGCGCCATCCTTCATCGCGGCGGCATCAATGGCGATAGCGAACCGGCGTGGCAGCTCGATCTTGGCTTGCGCCCGGTTGCGGCCGCGCCCGGTTTCAGCAATAACCTGCGCCGGAATATCACGCCAATATAATGTAATTAACTGTGCCATCAGGCCTCACTCCCAAATATGAAATACACAATCACCGACCAGCGCCACTTGGCGCGGTCACGCTGTCGCTGGCGGCTAGGTGATGTAAAAACCCTGTATAATTGCCATAGCCAGTATAGCGATATTCGTAGGCAAGCCCAAGTTTTACAGCGGCTGCCCGGGCTTTTTCTTGTAGGCCAGCGTCATCAGTCTGGGCAATGTATAGCGCCCGTTTATAATGGGCAAAATACATATCGCGCAATTGTGGATGATTACGCAGCCCCATCCCTTTCATCACGATACGTTCAAAATGACGCACCATATAATCGGTCAGAAAAAACGTGCCTAGTTCCTGTTCCATGGCAATGTCGAATGCGGCTTCGCCCATAAAACTTTGATAACAATGCGGGCCCGGAATGCGCGGCACGCCTTCTGCCGCCAAAAAACTATCAAGTTGACCGCCAGTCCCGCA
>Ga0181595_10006046_pt1 | contig 10512 bp, 9 predicted proteins | sample 041ome_7_FD_145604 | JGI IMG/M metagenome (GOLD analysis project Ga0181595, IMG submission 145604) | Coastal salt marsh microbial communities from the Groves Creek Marsh, Skidaway Island, Georgia - 041401AS metaG (spades assembly) | ecosystem: Environmental > Aquatic > Marine > Intertidal zone >... | reverse complement strand
GCCTGTCACCGCTTGGTCAGGCCCATCATTCCTTTGCCATGTACGACCAGAGTGAACTGCGTACCCTGACCGGGCGCCTGACTCGTTATATTACCGGCGCCAATCATGCCCAACTGATTTTTCAATTAGTGGATGAGTCAGGTGAAGCCCTGAACGATGAAGATGGCAACCACCTGCTTTGGGGAGTTGAAACCGGCCCGGCGACGCGAATTGCCAGACAGGGCGTGACACCGAAAAACTTTCCCGTCGGCAGCATTATTACTGTGCAGCTCAATCCACTGCGTAATGGCAAAACCTTCGGCGCCATGCCTAATGGAACTCCCCTGGTCAATTGCGGGATGACTATGCCGGAAGGCGGCTGCACTTCTGAAACAGGTACCGTCTACCTGTCAGCCAATAACTGATAGAGGGAAGACCATGCGCCTGACTGTTAACCTTTCCCTTTTTGCCACCTGTTGCGCCTTTTCCATGTTGAGTCTGGCACAAGCGCCCGCGGATAACAGATATGACAATGCAGAACCACCACCCGGCATAGAACCCTTGCCGGTGGACATGTTTACTACAGAGAATTTTTATTTCGACAGAGAATTCTGGGAAGATCCCCGTTACACCCGCTGTAATACTCCCGCTCAACTTACCAATATGTGGGTGGCTGGCCGGGTCGGTCATTGGGGCGACTGCAGTTACGGTATCAGTGCGCAGGATATCTTCAGTTCCCATTCCTACAGCACTGCGGAAGAGCATTACCGCGATCTGATGGCCAGGGCAAAGGAGAAAGGCACCTACAATACCCACACCCGCGCCACGCTGCCGGACTGGGACGGCTGGTATTTCCGGGGTTCTTTTTTCGGTGGCCCTGAACAATGGACCAACGGCGATATCCTGCAGACCTCCACCATGGTGTCCCTGCTCACCCCTGAATACCAGCAACGCATGACCCAGATGAACTACCACGAGGCCGTCAACAATGCCCCCCAGTGGATGGCCTCGTTCTGCTATCCGGAAGGCCTGATGCGCTGGTGGTATGTCTGGGGCATCCGGGATATGGAAGTGCTGGTGACCCCGAACCAGGTACAACTACTGGCCGGGGTGGCCGATAACTTCATTCGCAAGGTGCTTATTGGCCAGGAACATTCCACCCTGATTCCCCAGTGGTATGGAGAGACCGTGGGGTTCTGGGATGGCGATACCCTGATTGCCTGGACCGCCAATGTACAGGGCTGGACCACCAGTCATTCCATGTTTGAATTCAGTAATTCCCTGGAGGTCATTGAAATCATCAAACGTTCAGACGATGGTGAAGGCCTGGATATCGAGGCGATATTTTATGATCCCGAGGCCTTCAAGGCACCACTGCGCATCAACACCCCCTGGAATCGCACTGCCGGCATTGATGACCCGCAGCAGCGCTACCTGTTTGTGGAATGCCGGGTTGAAAACGGCATTGTGCTGGGACCTGACGGCAGACCTTCACAAGTGACACCCTTTGACGAAGGCTATATCGATTTTCTTGGTCGCCCCTGGGCACAAAACTGGGAGAAGTTTTTCGAACAGGGCTGGGAACGTCCGCCTGCTGAATAAATCATAATAAAAATCACGCCAGCGATTTCTGTTACTGGCAGGAGAACCCATGACCGTATTTCGACTATTCCCCGCTTTTATTCTTTTAGGCCTTTCATTTAGTGCAGGCGCGCAGGACAGCGCACGCCAGGCAGTAATCAATGCCGCGAATGCCATGGGCGGCGTGGCGCAAGTTGAAGCGGTGAGCAGTGTACGCCTGGTCGGCTACGGCCATGAGGCCTACCAGGATGGGGGCAGTGAAATAACCACGGAAGCCAATGCCCCCGAGAAAATGACCAACCTGACTGCCTACGAGCGAGTGATTGATCTGGACAACAACCGCACCCGCGTCAAAGCCCGCCTGTTTCGCGCCTTTATCTTTGCGGCACGTTCCATGATGCAGGGTCTACCCATTAACCAGGTGCTGGATGGCGACATTGCCTATGATGTTAGTGCCGATGGCAACACGCGCCGTGGTTCCGAAGAAGCGGCCTTAACCCGGCGTATGGATATGCTCGCCATTCCACTGGTAGCGGTCAGGGCCGCCCTGGATAACAACAGCACGGTAAGCAATCGACGCGACCAGGATGGGCTCACCCTGGTGGATGTGATAACAGCTGACGGCGCTGAATTTACCCTGGCGGTCAATAATGACTCCGGTCTGCCCCATTGGGTACGCTGGCTGGAACCCCACGAAAACCTTGGCGAGATTACCCAACGCGCACAATACAGTGCGTGGCTGAAGGTCGATGGCATTATGCTGCCCATGAGTTACAACACGGTATCGGACTGGAAAGACACCGTCATGCTTCGTTTGCATGTGGATCGCTATGTGATCAACGGCGCGATCGATGACCTGTCGGCCCCGGCCAGTGTCAGGAACGCCCCTGCCCCCGTAAGCAATTATTCGGTCACTGCCGAGCCGGTCGCCGAGAATGTCTGGCATCTTATTGGCAATAATGGCGCCAATTCTGTGCTACTGGAATTTGACGATCATCTGGCCTTGTTTGAAGTGCCTACCAACCGCGCCTGGACCCAGGCAGTAATTGATGAAGCCAGAAGAACGGTGCCGGGCAAACCCCTGACCCAGGCCATCATTACCCATCACCACTTTGATCATACCGGTGGCCTGCGCGTGGCCATTGCCGAAGGCCTGACCATCGTCACCCAGGGGGGTAACGTGGACTGGTTTCGGGAACTCAGCGAGAGGCCTGTCACCAAATACCAGGATGCCCTGAGCCGCAATCCCCAGCCGCTTAAAAGCCTCGCCGTGGATGACCACCTGCGCCTGTCCGATGACAGCCTGACTATTGATATATACCACATGGTGTCCAACGCCCATATGGCGCAGGGTCTGATGGGGTATATTCCTGAACATAAACTGCTTATTCAGGGTGACCTGTTTGATTTGAACTGGGAAGTATATTTCTGGGGTAATACCTACGATGATAATGTGGCCTATCGAAACCTGGAGGTGGAACGGGACGTACCCATTCACGGCCGGGTTACGCCTACAGCAGAGGTGCACCGAATACTGGAACAGCAAAAAGGCAATGCCCGGGCCTTATGCAGCCAGGTAGCCAATGCCGGGCTTTCCATGCCTGGCTGTCCACTGGCCTGGGATTAACTGGAGAGAAGCCAATGAAAGCAACATATTACACACTGATGAGCAGAATTTCCGGCCTCTTGCTGGCTTTGTTTTGTGTGCTGACTGCAGGAACATTGCAGGCGGCTGACATACAACCCGGCGACACCTTTCAGGAATGCCGGAACTGCCCGGAAATGGTCGTCCTGCCTGCCGGCAGTTTTATGATGGGCTCGCCGGAAAGCGAAGTAGATCGACGTGACAATGAACCGCTCCATGAAGTGACTTTTGCCGAGTCGTTTGCCATTGCCACCACACCGGTGACCTGGGATATGTGGGAAGCTTGTGTACGGGATTCCCGTTGTGATGGTGTTGGTGTGGAATCCGCCCTGGTGGTACAACTTGATGGCACTGAGAAACCGGATTGGGACTGGGGTAGAGGAACACGACCTGTAGTTGGTGTGAGCTGGTACGATGCCCAGCAGTTTGTCGGCTGGCTGAACTGGAAAACCGGTGAGGACGATGCCTATCGCCTGCCCGCTGAAGCGCAATGGGAATATGCCGCACGTGGTGGCACGACTACGACATTCCCCTGGGGCAACACACTGGATTATGATTTTGGGAATTTTGGCCTGCGTGAAACGGGCCTGGGTGGTATGGCCGAAGGTAATGATATTTGGATAGCCGAAACCTCGCCGGTTAAATCCTTTCCCGCCAATGCCTTTGGTGTCTATGATATGCACGGCAACATCTTCGAATGGGTCGAGGATTGTTATGAGGCCGATTTTGCCAATGCCCCACGAGATGGTTCTGCCAATAAAAATGGCAATTGTGCCAACCGGGTATTTCGTAGTGGTACCTATCTAAGCAACCCTTACATGCAACGCTCCGCCCGCCGCGGCGCCCCTTATCCGGCGACTCAACGCGGTCGTAATTACCTGGGTTTTCGTGTTACGAAGATCCTCGAGTAAAAGGAGTAAAAGGGGACAGATTTATTTTTCTACCTCCCCTTCTTTCCTCTTTTCCAACACCCGCTCCAGCCGCTCTTCAGCCAGGTCCCAACCTGGCTCAATCATCAGCGCCAGCTTAAGTTGCTCTTCTGCCAGATCCAGGTTGCCCAGATTGTCATAGGTCATACCCATGTTATAGCGCACAAAATGTAACTGGTTTATCCCCAGCGCCAGCGACGCTTCGTAATCCTCCAAGGCCATGGCATAGTCCCTGTTAAGAAAATAGGCATTGCCGCGATTGACATAGATTTCCGGGGTTTCCGGGCGAATGGACATGGCCTTTTCGTAGTCCAGCATGGCCTGGGTAATTTCCTTGCTGGCTGCCCTGATGATGCCGCGATTCGAATAGGTGGCGGCGCGGTCTGCAAGGCTGAGGGTGCCGTAGTCCAGGGCGGAATCACAGGGTTCCAGTAAAGCCCTGCTGACAATAGGGGGGTGTGAAGCCGCATAATTGGCATTATCAAAACATTCCCTGGCCCAGGCATCACCGCCCAGCACAGAGAGCGCCTGCCCCAGTGCCGACAGTGGCAAGGTCAATAACACCAGCAATAAAAATCTCTTTACCATGACTTACAGGACCTTATAAATCTGCACAAATACCATACCCGGTCGTTCCGGCTTCACTACCAGGTTGCTGAGAAAGACATGCTTGTTGAGCCAGTCGTATTTCCCAACCGGAGCATTAAATCGCGGCGTGGTTCTTATATAGGGCGGCGCACCATTGTCGCCGGGGACGATAATACCGTCGTTTCTAACATTGATAAGCACACCGTCGTCAGTACGGATCATATAGATGGCTTCCACTTCGGTTACGCCATCAGGGCGTCGCGTCTGATAGTCTGCCCCACCGGGAACCACCACGCCGTTAATGCCCGGCCCTGTGAAATCACCACCGGTAATGGGAATGGCCTGACGCACGCCATCGCTGGACTGGCCCAATACTTCAGGAGGACTTAACTCTGCCCGCACTTCAAAAACAAATTCTGCCTGCAAGTTATCCATATTTTCCTGGGCCTGAACCAATGACGGGCATATAAGGGTATAGAGCAGTAAAAACTGAAAAAATTTCATCATGGGATCATCCTATTCCGGATTCTGACAACTGTAGTTTTCTGCGGCGGTGATATCACCGCTGCCATCGTAATGGGGGTAAGTCGGCCAGGGGCACAATGGACGTGAGACTCCGGGCATGCTGGCACCGGTAGCGATGATTTGCTCAGGTGGGGTATCGTTCTCCACCCAATCCACTATGGCCGTTAACATATCAAAGGCATCCAGGGTGTCTTCCCCGCCCCGGCAATGGCCCATACCGGGCACATGAAAATAACGACTCCAGTCTTTTACGGTTTCAAGGCCACCGTTAAACGCCGCCATTTCCTCGTAATAACGAATGGTTTCATTCACCGAGAACCAGGGGTCTGCTGCGCCGTGGTAAAAAATCTGCTTGCCACCTTCATCGACAAAGCTGCTCATCATCACGGAAGTCGTTTCACCCATGATCAAATGGGGTTGTGTTGAGGCCAGCACTGCTGCATCAATATCAAATTCCAGTACACCGGTTGAACCGGGCCCTTCCGGGGGATTGTTGGTGCTGTTAAGAATGCCACCAATAAAACCGGGATCATCCATGCCAGGGTCATACTGAAAACCTGGGTAGATCTGGAATCCCCTGGAGTCACTGGGGCCCTGCATGGCCATGTGAATGGCATCGGCCTTGGCGGGTGCCAGACAGTTGTCGGTGGAAGTACCAATACCACAGGCAATCTGACGCGGATCGAAATCACAGGCTTTGGGGTTAAACAATAAACCGTCTTCGGCTCCGTCCAGGGCATCACAACGGGCCAGCAGGGAATCAATCACCAGGCGGCGTTCATCGTCATCCAGCAAGGGGCCAGGTACCGGCAAGCCCTGGGCATCTCTGGGAGCAGCCTGATTTAGCTGCATCCCTACCCAGCGAATACCGATATTGGAGACACTGGTACGCATGGCAGGTGCACCGGAAACAACACCATCAAAATAGGTGGGGTAGCGCTGGGTCATTAACATGCCTTCCCTGCCCCCGGTAGAGCAGCCAACAAAGTAACTGTAGGCAATGTCCTGTTCGTAATAATCCTTAACAAGAAGCTTTGCTACTTCGGTGACTTTGGGATTCGCCTTGTAATAAAAATTCAGTGTGGCTTCCTGGTCGTCAAAAAAGCTGGCATCAAAGGGTCCCTGGGCCTGATGACCGGTATCATTACTGACCACAGCAAAGCCCTGCTGAATAGCGGCGCGCCCACCGGCGACTTGCGCCCCCACAGGTTCGCCAATAGTGCCATTGAGCCCACCGCCGCCCTGGAATAAAAACCGGCCATTCCAGTTGGCAGGAAGATTAAGCGCGAAACCAATACCGTACTCCACGTCATTCACACCGATACGTCTGTCGATCATGCCTTCCACATGACAGTGTGGCGGCAGTTCCATCCCCGACCCGTTAAAACCACCGGGCAAAGAACGATCATCAAACCACTGGGCACTGGTCACTTCCACCTGATAGCCCGGTAAGGAAAAGCCCGTCAGTGCTGCACAGTCAGCCGCATTCTGGGCAACACTTGTCATGGAAACGCACACCAGCAAAGCGGTGAATAACGAAGATAAACGCATAGATGATTTCCCTTATAAATTTTTACTTTATTTTACAGCCAAAAAAAGCCGGAGGAATTACCCGCCGACTTTTTCTGATTGCTTGTCTCTTGCCTCTTGTCTCTTGCCTCTGGTTTTTATACCTGCGGCATCTGCGATTCAGGCACCCACCAGCCATGAATCTGGCCAGTCGCCCTGATTGGCAGATGGACAATGGCTACCGGACCTTCATCAAGATGTTCAGCATCCAGAATCACCAGGTCACCGCGTCCATCCTCATTCTGACGGGTAGCTACCCCCATTAGATAGCCTTCACCTTCCCGGGCATTATCATGCTTCGGCGCAAAACAGCATTCCGCTAATGAGGTCCCGGGACCGGCATTCCAGAATACAGTATTACGGGTGGCATTATCCATGCGCACATAGCCGGCATTAGCCTGACGTGGATCTGCCGCATCCTTGTCGCGTGTCCCCAGGAAACCATAACGATAGGACGCCGTGTTGTAACGGTCATCCTGACGCGGCAAGGCACCACGGTAATCGTAGAGGCGTTCAATGTCATAGCCAGAGATATTGCGGTTATTCATGTCCGCTGACAAACGCGTAATATAGCTGGTGCCACGAATCGGGTCCCATTGCTTGCCTTCCTGCATGGGCATGAAGGGGAACGGATTGGATTCGGACATTTCCACATCCACATAAACGCGGCCGCCATCTTCAAAGGCGCCCATGACATGAGTGGCACTTCTGGTGGGCCCTGTAAACCAGCGCATATCAGAACCGTCACCGTCGCGACGTACCACACCAAAATGAGTACGTTCAGAATCATTCCAGGCCCAGTGAATGCCGCCTTCCTGAATCTGCTGGCGGTCCATGACCATGGGGATCACATAAATAACAATATAATTTTCTGTTACTGCAAAATCATGCAGCATGCCCACGTAGGGCACTTTTACCATGGCATTCCAGACCAGCTCACCCTGCGGGGTGTATTCAAACAGGCTGACATCATCACTACCGAAGCCCGTGGCTTCATAACCAAAGGCCACCATATTGCCGGTGCGCGAATCCACCTTGGGATGGGCGGTAAAGGTTTGACTTGGCAAGGTATCGTCAAAGGTGAAATTCGGAATCACCGTTTCCAAAGTTAACAAGTCCATGGCGGCCGGGGGGCTGTCTTCCTTCAGCGCCAAGAGATAGCCCTTGTGGTTAATAATATGGGTATTGGCAGTACTGCGACTTAAACCCGCAACACTGGGGTCGTCCATGTAGGGATTGCGATACATGGGAAAAAGAATTTTGCCGGCCTCATTCTGGGCTTGCCAGCGATCATTTTTAACATAACGGGTCTTGTAATCCGCTCTGCCATCCTTGATACGGAACATGCCTACATGGCCTTCTCCATCAAAGGGAATATTGCGGGGATTCATCGGATACTGGGCGTCCGGTCCTACCCGGTAAAAGGCCCCATTTAAATCATCGGGAATCTTTCCGGTCACCTGGCAATCATGAACATCGGATTCAAGACGAAACAGTTGCGGTGTCTGGAATTCAGCCGGCATTGGGCCACCACCTGGCCCTGTTGGTGGCTGCGCCTGGGCTGTTGCGCTTCCCAGGGCGGCACCGGCTGCTGCGCCGGCGATTCCAATGGCGCCGCCTAAAAAGTCGCGACGGTCAAATGTATGCTTGTCTGTTTTATCGTTGTTAGCCATATACTTCCCTTAATATTTGCGATATTTCAATTTTTCTTACAATTCGTTTATCTGCTGATTCTACCACTATGTTCGATAACACCAAGCCCTTGTCTCTTGTCTTCAGTCTATAACCGACCGGGCAAAGCTGGGGACAACCAGGGCGAGCCCATGCCATAAGGGACCGTCACAAACACCGCTTCAATCTGGTGGATTTTGCCATCATCAATTTTAAACAGCTCCAGCAGATAGAATGAGTGGGGGTAGCGAATGGGTGAATTAACCAGCGTGCCGTCACTCAGGGTATATTCATCAAGCTGACCGGAATGATCTATAAAACCGGACGCCAGAACCAGCCCTCTTTCTTCGTCTACCAGGGGAAAACGCCGTGCCCGCAGGCGGTCATCATAGCGGTAGTTACCCTGACGAAATTGTTCTTCACAGCCCAGGGCACCAACGGCAGTGAATTCAACCGCGGCATTGTTGGTGGTCTTGGTGCCGTTCTCCACGCGATTACAGTCTTCATGAAACTCTGTAAACAAGGTCCCGTCATTAAGCTGTAAGGTGTCAAAATAGCCATCGGCGATGGAAATCAACCGATCTCTTGGACGCCTTCGCTGCTCTGGCAAAATGTCATAAAACAGCGGTTTATGCTCCAACACAGGTTCAGGCCAGATAATACTCTTGGGTTCAGTCTCTGTGCGTAGTACCACGCTTTCCACTTCCGCTATGCGTCCATTCTCTACCTTGAGACGCAGGGCATACAAAGATGAAAAGTGTGGCTCCTCCACCACCCCGAAAAAGCCCACCTGCCCCGCCGCCACATCGGCAACCCGCAGGTCATAATCACCCATGCCGGTGATGGTGCCCCACAGGCCATCGCCAATTCTCAGGGGGACATTATTTTCAGTAAATTTAACGTTTTCAGCCCAGGCTATTTGGGCCGGGTCTTTGGCAAGCATACCCTGAAGGTAAAGGTCCAGGGCCTGGTACAGGCACTGCCGTGAGCAATCATAATTGGCAACGGCGTTAGGTGTATTGGATTGGCTGAAAGCCATGGCTGAGAAAAACGAAAAGGTCAGCGGCAATAGCAGTTTTACCATGCAGAAGCTCCGAATATTTCTTTTGGATCAGGCTAATTTCAGGTTCCAGCGAATATTGCTGGCCGGCTAGTAAAACAACTCTACGGACATAAAGCAAGATGGCTGGAATTGCGCTTGAAGCAGCTAAGGTGCAGAACAACAGACTTCAAGCGCTACTCATCTTAGCAACGGAAACCTGATAAAAATTCACAAAAAATTCAGTCATGAACCCGCTTTAATAGAGGTCATGGTCTATGTTGATAAAACGTTTCCAGAACCCCAGTTCAATGACATTAACAGTTCCTGTGATTCACCATCTTGCCTTATGAAATTCAACTTACATACCTGCTTACTACCTTTTCTCCTCTTATTCCCGCCCCTTGCCTGGTTAAACATGGAATTTGCGGGTGATGCAAGTATCGACACTAATGACAATGTCTCCAGCGCTGTCAGTGGATGCGATTTTTTAAACGACCAGTTTCTCAGCGCCAATTACAATCTGGGCAAACTCTGGGTTCCCACCCCTGTTAGATCTTTCCTGCCTAGAGACCATCTGGGGCAGCAGAACTTCAGCGACAGTGACGGCCTGAATATACCGTTATTGGCGACCCGGTTAACCTGGCTTCACGTCTTGAATCCCTGAGCAAAACCTATGGTGGCGAAATCACTGTCAGCGAAGAAACCAAAAACGAAGGCGCGGATTTTATTTTCCGGGAACTGGATCTGGTGCGTGTTAAAGGCAAAGCCCAACCGGTACGAATCTTCGAACTGATAGGCACACGCAACACTATGACATCACGTCAGCTTGAACAGACCACAGGCTTCAATAACATGCTTAGCCATTATCGAAAACAGGCATGGCAAGCGGCACTAGATGCTCTCACAGCCATTGAATCAGGAGAGAACGATACGCTCTGTCACTTGTTCCAGGAGCGCATTGAAATCTATCAACACAATTACCC
>Ga0181595_10006042_pt1 | contig 10517 bp, 8 predicted proteins | sample 041ome_7_FD_145604 | JGI IMG/M metagenome (GOLD analysis project Ga0181595, IMG submission 145604) | Coastal salt marsh microbial communities from the Groves Creek Marsh, Skidaway Island, Georgia - 041401AS metaG (spades assembly) | ecosystem: Environmental > Aquatic > Marine > Intertidal zone >... | reverse complement strand
ACCAACACCATCAGAGCCAGCAGTACCCAACCCATTGCAAGGTTGATCCGGCTTAATGGCTCCAGCCAATGGTCACGTTTTTTTACTATGCCCCATAAATAGCCAAAGGCGAATAAACTTAACGTCAGCCAGACTAACACACCCCAGCAACGACTGACGCTCCAGCCATACTGCTCAATTCTTACTATCAAACCATAAAGGGCGATACAGCTGTAGATGGGCAATAATGCCAGACTGAGATAAATCAGCCGATGCAGCCACAAAGGGTAAGGGCGGCTTTGAACATCCGCCTGATACACAGCATTGACGAAAAATAGCAGTAAGGCTTGCAGCACTAGTATAAGGCTGGTGCCAAAGCCTGTTTTCCATAAAGGGCTTAGTCCACTGACAGGTAAAGTAGCTAAAAACAACAGTGACACCAGCGCCAGAATGACCAACAGAAACTTCATCATGGCTTGTAATATGGAGGTAATACTGTCGATAACCCTGGTTTGATCGCGAAAAATCATGATGCCAAAGGCAAAAGCCAAATTCAGTGTCGGATAATAAAACCAGGGTTTTATGAAGAGATCTGTGAAGAATTCGATGTTAATGACAGCAAATAGCGCGGCCCACAGCATCAATACCCCCCAGACAGCGAGGGTAAATAACAACGCCAGACCTAAAGTCAGAAAATTACGCCAGGAGGTTGCAAACACCTGCGGGTAGCTCAGGCTGCGGTAGTTGCGGTAGTTGCTGTAGTGCGGCAGATAAAGTAAGGCTTTGAAACAAGCCAGCAGCATGGAATTAATAAACACAAACAGCAGAGGTTCATAACTAATATGGCTCAGTGGGATAACCTGCAGGCCGGTATAGAAGCCAAGTGCAGCACAAAGTAATGTAAAAGGCGCCAGACGTTTTAAAAGTTTAACTTCAAGCCCTTGTTCCAGCGTCAGCAGCAACGAGACCGGCAGTATCAGCACCACACTGTAGAGAAAAAACAGCCAGTGAGGGCTGGAGGCAGGCCAAAAGTCGTAATGGATAGCCTCATGCAGCCCATAAAGGCTGAGCCCCTGCAGCAGAGCCAGCAAGACCAGCAAAGGTTTAGGTAGAGGTGGTGTGGTCATCTTTCTGCTCCATGAAATTCGTTTGCCACAGGGATAGTTTCATGCAGCGGTAAATCCGAACTATCTGTTTGAAAATTAACTGATCTAAGCCACTCTGTACAGAGATTGGCTAAAAGGAATGTAATAAAGACGTGACACTGTAATTTTTCATTGCGACGCAATTCTTTTTCACGTCACGATGGACTTTAGTTCGGTACTGGTGGGGCCTTGTGCATGATTTAGATACTCAGTAGGCAATCCGCTGAACTCAATGGAGCAGGCTAGAGCTTTTAGCATGCCACAGCAACTTTGGCTTACTCATGAAATCTGCGGTTTTTCACCTGTATCTGACAAAGCACCCTATATCCCAGTGCCAGTACAACTTAGGTTCCACCATCCTTTTTCTTCGCTGGCGTAGATATTGGTAGGGTAGTCTTTTGTTTTACTTCTTCGGTCAGCTCATTCAGTAACTCATCAGCAGGGGCGCGGGTTTCGTCTACTTTTTTATTGGCTTTATCTTTGGCCCACTGTTTGGCTTCTTTTTCTAAAGTGGCTTTGTCTTTGACGGTAGAGGCGGGCTTTTTCTGATTGGCGTCAGCCCGTGCTTTGGCGTCTTCGACGTATTTTTTTGCGGCTTTTAGCTCGTCGGCTGATTTACCGGTAAATTGTTTTACCACGTCATCTTCTGTCGGCACTGCTTCTTGGGTCATTTCGGTAAAACGTTGTTTTGGCGCACTTAATAGCTCTGCTTTGCCTGCTTCTACTTTTTGTTTAATTTCTTCCACCGGGTCCATGGCTTTTTGTTTGAGGTTTTCTTCCAACGCGTTTTGCACTGAGCCACCGGATAAACCGGTTTGCATCAGTGCTTGCTGCTCTTCAGATAAACCCAGGCCTTCACTGAGCTTACCTGCGGCTGCAGCCACGGCTTTTTGTTTGAGTTTTTCAGGGCTGGTATAGTCCACCAGCTCTTTGGGCCAGCTCGGGGCTATTTTGCCGGCAGCGCCTTCTACTACCTGATTAAATATTTCGGTCTTTCCGCCGGACACCAGCAAAATAGCCATTTGGTTGTGTTCTGAGTTCCAGACAAAACCGGCTTTTTCGGCCAAATGGGGCAAAGGGGAGTGTTCGGATACCACAAAATACAGCGGGCCTTGTTGCTGAATAGCTGTGGCGGTATTTAATAAAGTGACAGCAGTGCGGTAATTGTCTTCGCCCATTAACGCCACCATAGGGTCGCGGATCAGTGGGTTTTCAAAGAGTTTGACGTCAAGCGGGTTAAAACCTACCAGAGGGCGGAATAATTCGCCCAAAAGCTGTGCCTGTGATGTCATTAATAAGGCCGGCGCAAAACAGCCGGTTAATAATAAACTACACAACATCACTTTGATTTTTGACCACAACTTCATCACAGACTCCGCACCCAAAAAAACACTGGTTAATTACTGTGCGCAGGCTAGCAGAAGTCTGATCCGAAACATAGATGGCTGACTGGCCGCTGAATAAAAATAAACTAAGGCTGTTCTATTTTGAACATGATGGATAGAAGGGCAGGTACAAGACCCGCCCCAACGATTTATTCTCGATTACCAGGGCTTACAAACTTTGAGCGTATTGATACAAGGCCTTGAGGATATTCATTTTCTTGACGTCATCGCCCGCTTCGTGCGCCAGATTCTCCAGCGCTAAACCAAATTCTTCAAAAGTTAAATTAGGTTTATCCAGGCCATGCGTCAGTTTATCGCTGCGATAGCGTTGCCAGCGTTGCTGCTCCTGATCGGTCAGGCTGTGAGGGTAGTTGCGGGCACGGTATAAAAACAGCAGCTGGTTTAATCTGTCTTCACTAAACAACACTGGGTTGGAAGCCAGTTGGTCAGCACTCATCAAATGCAGCTGTTCCATCCGTTGTTTATCTTCGTTCGAGACAAAACCGTTATAGAGCTGATAATCCGGATTAGTCTCTACACTATAGTCTGTAGGCAACTGATACAGCTCCATCACTTTAGGCTGAATAGCAGAGCGGTTTTGACGCAGCCAGTCCAGATGCTTCAGGCAAGCGGCTCTGTCTATACCTAAATCGGCAGCTCGCTGCTCAGACAAGGTTTTAGCCGGAGATAACACAGGGCACTTATTGATGTGAATCAGCTTTAAGCCAAGCCTTTGCTGGTCTTCGTCTAAATCAGCGGTTTTGGTATACAAAAGTTGCTGCAGTGAGGCTAAATCCAGCTCCAGCAAAGGTGTTGGGTCGGCTTGCAGGTTGTAGCAAATCACGGCGTTTTTATTAGTTGGATGAGGCGCTAAAGGCACTATCCAGCTCACACAACCCTGAATCGCAGGGAAGCGGCCGGACACATGCACCAGCGGCGTTAAATTGACTAAATCAAATAACTTACTGACTTCAGTTTTTTTGCGTAAATCCAGCAGGTACTGAAACAACTTCGGCTGTTTTTCTTTGACCAATTTGGCAATGGCGATAGTGGCGTACACGTCAGATAAGGCATCGTGTGCGCGTTGATGTGATAAACCATTGGCTTTGGTTAAATCTTCTAATTTAAAGCTTGGGCTACCATCGGCTTTTTCCGGCCAGACAATACCTTCAGGGCGCAGCGCATAACAGGCACGCACTATGTCGATTAAATCCCATCTGCTATTGCCTTGTTGCCATTCGCGGCCATAAGGCTCGTAGAAGTTACGGTACAGGCTGTAACGCGTGACTTCATCGTCAAATCGTAAGCTGTTGTACCCAAGCACACAGGTATTCGGCTGGCTGAAACGCTCTAAAATACGGCGGCAGAATTCGGTTTCAGGCACACCTTTTTGATTACACAGCTGTGGCGTCAGGCCCGTGATCAAGGCTGCCACCGGATGAGGCAAATAATCGTTCGCCAATTGGCAATACCACATATCGGGTTCGCCAATAGGGTTTAAATCTAAATCTGTACGAATACCACCGAACTGGGCCGGGCGGTCTTTTTTTGGATCCGCACCCCAGGTTTCATAGTCGTAAAAATAAAAGCTTGGCTCTGCTGCCGCCAGCTGTGTTGGTTGTTGGGTCAAAACTGGATGTCCATCTTAGCCAGAACAAAGAACGGCAGTGTAGCACTGGCTGGAATAGGCGTCGATTGCGGGATTTGGCTTTTTAAAGAGAAGCCTTACGTTATGTTTTATTATTGTTGCAGTGTCAGGCAGATCATGGCTTGAGTGCTGTTGCCTGATTCAGCATACTAATAGCTAACCAAAGATTTAGAACAAAGATTTAGCATTGAGTGATTTTTTACTTGTCTCAATATCTATATAAAGGTAAAACGTCGGCCCAAATTTTTGCTAGATGCGACAGGAAAAATCATGAAAGAGCGTATTGGTTTTATTCACCAGCCGGGCAGTGCCGTCACTGTGGAATTACCAGACTGGGTGGCAGCATTTGTAGACTGGCAAAAAACTTATAATTCAGATGATGAGAAAATGGCCTTAGCTATTGAATTGTCGAAGCAAAATGTTGAACGTGGTACAGGCGGGCCTTTTGGTACTGCTATTTTTGACCGTGCTTCAGGTCAGCTGTTAGGTGTGGGGGTTAACCGTGTGGTGCCTTTAACCAATTCCACCTTACATGGCGAAACTGTGGCTATTATGATGGCCGAAAAAGCGCTGGGTACTTTTACTTTGGCGACCGACAGCGGCCGTGAGCTTTTCACCTCTTGTGAGCCGTGTGCCATGTGTATGGGTGCTGTGCTGTGGAGTGGTGTAAACCGGATGGTCTGTGCTGGTGCCGCAGAAGATGCGCGTGCTATAGGTTTTGACGAAGGCCCGGTATTTGAGCAGTCTTACCAGTATTTACAGAATGCAGGTATGGAAGTGGTACGCCAGTTTAAACGCTCTGACGCCAAAGCAGTGCTGGATTATTACAAAAATTCCGGTGGCCGGATATATAACGGCAGGGACTAAAGGACTTTTTATGCTATTTGTCGTGATGCTGGGTGGCAAACACCCCAAAGCAAAGATTGAAGTCCATGACGTGGTGTTTGCAAGGGGAAACAGTATTGAAGACTGTTACCCGGAGTTACGCCAGCAGTGGTTCGGCACCATGGCTGGTATGCATATCGACTCTTGGATGCAGGTGGATGGTGTAGAAGGTTATCAGGTGCGGTTTTCTGAGCAGGCACCAGCTGCCGATGAGCTTCGCTTATTCTTCATCAATTTGGGTGGTTATACCTCTGGTGCCTTTGGTGAAGACCACCATTACCTGCTGGTGACAGCCCAAGACAAAGCACAAGCTAAACAGAAAGGTAAAATGCATCTGCCTAAAGGCTGGGATAAACCTCATACCGATGCCGTAATAGATGTGGATGACTGCATTGCCATAGACCAGATCGGTGGTCGTTATGTGCGCCTGATCCAAGGCCAACACAAAGACGCAGTGCATCAATCGGATTATATTGTGTTGGGTTGAAAATAATGTTGGTGTCAGGCCGCATGGTTAATTAGTAACTATGTGATCTGACACCAATTTTACAGCTGAACCTGGCGTAATTCTGGTTGGTTTTTCTTTAAGACCATTACATACTTTTCAAAACGTTCCTGTTCGTTTTTTTCCAGTTTGTTTTGTCGCAGCACATAAGCTGCGTTACGAGCGTAGGAAAGGGTTTCCCCCGTCACACCAGCGCTTTTACTCATGGCTTGCAGTAAGTTCAGTGCTATGACCGGATTGGTTGGCATATAGTCGAAAGTTTCACAAAACAGTGACACAGCACGGCCATATTGGCCAAGCCGGTAGGCGTCGGTCGCTTCAGTATTAATTTGTTTGATCTGTTGTTTTAGGTTTTGATGTTTATCTTGCTCCAACTGCAACATTATTCGCTGGGTTTCGGTCAGGAAATCATCGTCATACAACATGGTTTTTAAACGGTCGATACAAAGCTGGCTTGAATACAAATCGCCGAGTTCAAAATAAGCTTTGGCCGCATCCATACAGCTATCTATGCTCAGTTCGTCCAAAGGAAAGTCTTGAATTTGTTGCATGAGTTCCCGCCCTTCTTTAAGGGCTCCCCGACAACTACTGATCCGACTACGCAAGATCACTGTCTCGCGTTTCAGCGCTTCAGGGTTAAAGCGTTTATGCATCGCATCCAAAAGTTTACTCACGTTTTGCAGGATCACCGCTTTTTCCAGCACGTTCGCGCTTTTGGCTTGATCAACCAAAGCCCGGGCCTGATTCAAATAGTTGTCGGCCGTATCGTCAATCGAATGACGTGCAGCCTGAACTATTTTACCGGCAATGCGAGCCGCTATATCGGTATGACCTAAGATGGTACACAAATTACTCAAGGTTTTTTGTCTGCTGATATTTTTGGGAGACAAGGTAGCTGCTTTACTTAACGTTTCAAAGGCCAGTGGATAACGGCCATGACGCAGGTACAAACGGGATAACCAATCCAGAGCTTCTAATTTAGTCTCGCCAAACTGGGTTAGATCCGCCAGTTCCAGTTCAGTATCTTCCCAGAGCTCCAGGTAGAAACAACTTAAGGCATGACCTAGTCGCGCCCAACTATAAGCTTTTTGTTGCAATACTTTTTGGTAAAACAGTTCTGCTTTGTCGTATTGACCCAGCTTGAGTAACAGCTCGCCTTTGAGGCGCATGGCTTGCAAGGCGTAATCAGGTTTAGTGCGGATCACCAGATCACATTCGCGGCATGCTTCAGCAAAGTCTTGCTCAAATAAGCGGAAGAACACTTTTCGCAGTTCAATACGGTGGCGAATGGCTTTGCAAATACGTTCTTCTAATGCAGGTGCCGTAAAAGGCTTCAGCAGATAGTCGTCCGGTTGCAATTCAATGACGCCATGCACAATCTGGCTTTGTGCTTCAGCGCTAATCACTATAAAGCAACAGAGTGGGGCAAGTAGCTGTTGTTTTTTTAACGCTTCAAACAGCTGATAACCGTCTTTGCAGTCACCAAGATTGAAGTCACACAAGATAAAATCGAACGGCATGTCTATGCATTTTTGCATAGCTTCGCCTGCGTCTTTGGCCAGATGAATGGCCTCAAACCCCATTTGCTGTAACATTCCTTTTACGGTGGCCCGGACAGGCGCACAGTCATCAATGACCAAGACTTTTTTACATCGAAAAAATGACTGGTCCATAGCGATTTAACTCTTATTCGGCGGTTAACTGCTGACTTATAGCGACGAATGCTTTATTTGCATACTAAATAGCCAGGCTTGGTTTGTAAAGGATGTTTTCTGTTTGTTAATTGCAGCCGGTAGAAGCCTTTGCTAAAAAATTAGGAGAAAGCGAAGATAAGCCAAAGGGTTGAGCTCCAAGGTCCTAACCAGAAGAGTTGTTCATCAGAGGCTTACAGAGTCCATCAGAAGCAGAACTTAGCGTAACCTGAATATAAATGCCATTTTTGCAAGGTTCAGACTTATGTGATAATAAATGCGATGTTCAGGCAGTTTAAGGTTGTATCGCTTTGTTTAAATTCATATTTTTGTTCCTGTTTTTCATGGTTTCTGTTGTAGCTGCACCGGGTAACTTTGATTCTGCAAAAACTATCGCCAGTCGGATTTATGCTCCTGAAAAACAAGAGTTTTATTGTGGCTGTGTTATACGTTGGCAAGGAGGTAAGGGTATTCCTGACCTTAAAGGCTGTGGTTACCAAATCCGTAAAAATGGCCCTCGCGCCAACAGGATTGAATGGGAACATGTGATGCCAGCCCAGCAATTTGGCTCGCCTTTAGCCTGCTGGAAAGAAGGGGGCCGGGAACGTTGCGGTAAAGTGGATGCCCTCTTTAAACAAATGGAAGCCGATTTATTTAACCTCAAACCTGCCATTGGCGAGGTAAACGGCGACAGAGCCCATTACCGTTTTTCTCTGTTACCAACGCAAGCACCACAGTACGGTACCTGTCAGGTGAAAGTCGATTTTAAAAGTCGTTTGGTGGAGCCTCGTGCTGAAATCCGTGGAGATATAGCCAGAATACATTTTTATATGGCGGATAAATATCAGATCCCGCTGGCAAAGGCTCAGCAGCAGTTGTTTATGGCCTGGCACCGACAAGACCCTGTGGATGAGACTGAACGCAAATTACAGCAACGTATTGCGCAGCAAATGGGCCATGCCAATGATTTTGTGACCGGCAAGAAGGTCTGGCAACTCAATTACACGCCTTCAGGTTTTGGGTTAAATAAAGCAAAAACAACGGCGGTGACAGCGGCAGTCTCCAAAGGTCAGGTGCTGGGTAATAAACGCAGTAAGTTATACCACTTCAGTCATTGCAGTGGTTATCGTCAGGTATCAGAGCGCAATCAGCAGTGGTTTGAGTCTGAACAACAAGCGCTGGATGCTGGATTTAAGCGGGCGGGTAATTGCAGTGCGACTGCCGTGCTAGGAGCTGAAGATTAAACCCTTAATTTTGCAGGATTAACTCTGCCTGGCTTGCTTCTGTGAGTGTGTTCGCGGTACAACACAGCTAGAATTATTATTAATCAGGGTACTCAGTTATGCGCCGCACCATCTCTTGTTTAGTCTTAAGTTGTTTTTCTGCGTTGGCCTTTGCCAAACAACCTATAGCCATCGTCATACACGGTGGTGCCGGTACCATCAATAAAAGCCAGATGACAGATGCCCAGGAACAGGCCTACCACGCCACGTTAAAACATGCGGTGGATACAGGCTATGCGGTGCTGGAAAAAGGCGGTAGCAGTGTGGATGCAGTAACAGCAGCCGTGCTTATTATGGAAGACTCACCGCTGTTTAACGCCGGTAAAGGTGCTGTCTATACCTATGATGAAGGGCATGAACTGGATGCGTCCATTATGCGAGGCGACAATCTGATGGCCGGTGCTGCTTCTGGTTTAACTCACGTGAAAAACCCTGTGTTATTAGCCCGCGCCGTGATGGAAAAATCTGAGCATGTGATGCTCTCCGGTGCTGGTGCTGAGCAATTTGCCAAAGAGCAGGGGCTGGAGTTGGTAGATAACAGTTACTTTGACACCAGTTTTCGTTATGAAGCACTGAAAAAAGCCAAGCAAAGTATGCAAAAAGTGCCACATCAGGCAAAAAACTATCGCTTAGAAGCTCCATGGCAACCTGAATGGAATATGGGCACTGTGGGCGCTGTAGCTATGGATCGCAGTGGTTTACTCACTGCAGCAACCTCTACTGGAGGTATGACGGCAAAACGTTACGGCCGTATCGGTGATGCGCCTATTATTGGCGCCGGTAACTTCGCAGACAATGCCAGCTGTGCTGTGTCTGCAACTGGTCACGGCGAATTCTTTATCCGATACCGTGTTGCTTCTGATATTTGTGCCAGAGTGAAATATAAGGGCATCAGCGCGGACAAAGCCGCCGATCAGGTAATCCAAAAAGAGCTGGCAAAAGTGGGCGGCACTGGAGGTGTTATTTTTATTGATCACAAAGGAAAAATAGGCTGGAGCTTTAATACCGAAGGCATGTACAGAGCCAAACGATCTGAAGGTGAAACTGCGGTGACTGAAATTTTTAAAGACAGTTCGTCTAAATAGTCATAGCTGGTCTACGCTTAAGGTGTTGTGAAAATACGACACTTTTGAGGGGCTTATGGACTTACTAAAAATATCTGATCATATGAATCGTCACCCAGTGACCTTTACCGAAGAGATGTCTGTAGAAGAAGCAGTCAATAAACTGATCCTGGCTGAACAATTGGGTGGGCCAGTGATCAACAAAGAGAAAAAGGTAATAGGTTTTGTCTCTGAGCAGGATTGTCTGTCCAGAATGTTGTCATGTACTTACCATTTACAACAATCTGCATCAGTCAAAGACGTCATGCGGACCGAAGTGCTGACGGTGAAGTCGTACCACGGCATAGTGGATTTAGCCCAGACCATGCTACTGGCCAAACCTAAAGTTTACCCTGTGGTGGATGATGATGGTTATCTGCTTGGGGTGATTAGCAGAACTGATGTGCTAAGAGCGATAGACTTAGAATTGCATTCCCATTACAAAGCCGTTAGTTGATGTATTTCCAGTAAATGCACTGTTTTAAGCGGTGCTTTTACTGGATCTAAAGCCCCTGAACTTGGTAGCATGTCGCCCCTATTTATTGAGGGCCTTGTGTTGACCGACTCTACTGCTAAACCCGCTGTTGCTGCCAATCAGATCATTGCTGACACTGAAATTTCTGTTGCCGCGCTTACCAAAGCCATTGCTAATGCTTTATCTAAAGATCAGCACCGATTTCGTCAGTCTTTACAGAACATTAAAAAGCAGCAGGATGAGAATAAACAGCAGCAATTAATGCAGCAGTTAGCAGAAAAGTTAAGCGCCTCTTTGCAGTTAAGAGCACAGCGCCAGGCCGCAGTACCCTCTATTGAGTACCCGGCTGAATTGCCTGTTGTAGGTAAAAAAGATGATATTAAAGCCGCCATTGCCAAACATCAGGTGGTGATTATTG
>Ga0181595_10006026_pt1 | contig 10536 bp, 17 predicted proteins | sample 041ome_7_FD_145604 | JGI IMG/M metagenome (GOLD analysis project Ga0181595, IMG submission 145604) | Coastal salt marsh microbial communities from the Groves Creek Marsh, Skidaway Island, Georgia - 041401AS metaG (spades assembly) | ecosystem: Environmental > Aquatic > Marine > Intertidal zone... | reverse complement strand
GGTGGTCAGCGATGATAATCGCCAGTGGAAAATCCCACCAGGACTGGTGCAGATCATGAAAGACGTCTAGTCAGGTTGCTTGGCCAAAAACTGCAAGGCGTCAATACGTCCTAAAATGAACGCTTACGTAGCAATACCGTAGCGCTGGTTAAGAATACTGACTGCGCTTGAGCGCTGCTTAAAAGCGGCACCGAATAATAAAACTGAACAAGGTAGTACAGCTCCAGCAAGCCCCAAGGCAGCAACAGTAAGACATAACAGCTGGTATCCGGGCGTTTAATCAACCATTTACTCGCAATAGCCATAGCCATAAATGCCGCAGCCAACGGTAAAGCAATAGTAAACAGGTCAACTAATACAGTAGCTAGCACACCAGAAATTTGCGTAAGGGGTTTAAGTACACTGATAGGAATGGTGATTGAGGCACCGATACCGGCTATCCAAATTGATGTCCACGCAAAAGCCACTCCCAACGTAACAGCGATAGCCCGGTCATTTATTTGTGCCATCCGAATCTTCCTTGTGGTTTCGAATTGATCAGCCAAGTTTCTAATTATCAACCAGCTATCACTACAGCAATAGCGCGCGGTTCACTTAAAAACGAGTAAGTACTGCATATATTACAACGCCGATTAACGTAACAGTAGCGCAACAAATAAGCCAGCCAACGGCTAGTAAAAATCGACCAAACAAATTATCTAAGTTGGCGGCTCTGATTTTGGCGACATGATTTAGCTGTAACACCGCCGATACTGAAAACAACGCACCAACCGCCATCAGCGGTGTCAGTATGCCGAAAATAAACAGGCCCACTACCGCGGCCTGAGCGGCTGCCTCATCAGGTGCCAGCTGGCTTAACATCCATATTGCCGGGATAGCCCCGGCCAGGAATAGCAAATTGCCGCACACTAATCTGGATTTATACATTTGCTCTTACCTGACAAGTTCTAATCAGTAGCCATTTCCGCATAGCGAATGCGAATATTCTCGGTACTGTCAAAACGCGACTCAGCTTTAATTTCTGAACCATCCAGTGGGGTGTTAATTAAGAGTTCGGTGTTAGACAGCCAGCTTACCGCAGGGGCATGGCCTTGCGGATGGCCTTTCAGCACAAAAATATTACCGGACTCGTTCGCCAGGGTGTTAGCGGCGGGCAGAATGGAAATTTGGGTACTAAAATCGCTGGTGGCACCGCAATCACGCTGAAAAATCACCGCTTTATAGCGATTATCGGGTGAAGATAGTTCAGCATAGATCTCATTATCACAAAGGCCGCCGGCAGCCAGGTAAAACAGCAACACAAAAAACAGTATGGGCAGGCCAATAGTGATAAACAGAATAAATAGCATCCACTTGATAAGCTTTAGCATTGTCGTCCCTGATGGTTGATACCTGACTAACCCGCTTTTATCTTCAACGTTGATAATAAATTATTCAACCTGAACCGCCGCTTATAGTCCAATAAAGCGTGATTTTATTTCTGCATTTGGCAACATACAGACTTCACTTCTACCAAAGAGCCGGTAGCGATGGCGCGCCAGCCATTTATATGCTGCATCACGCCAGGCGCGGGGTATCCAGCGTAATACCCTGCAATAAGGCCAGAAGCCGCTAAGATCGCGCGCAATCTCCAGCGCAGCATCAGAATAAAGGTAACAGCGCTGCTGTTTAATCAGTAGCACGGAGTCGGTGTCTGCGCTAAGCTCTGGAAATTCGGCCAATAGCTGCTGTGCCAGCTCACTTTGCAGCGGCGCGAAAACAAAGCGCGCCAGTGGATCGCGTTTAATAATAAACCGCACCGCGCCCTGGCAGAGATGGCAAACGCCATCGAAGATGACGATATGTTGCTGGTCGGCGTTTGGAGACATTATCGTTTGACCTTTGTTATAGCCGTTTCTCCATTCTCAGCAATGGCCAGACTTCGTTATTGGGTAAACGACATCGCTCTTCCGCCATACTTTGAAATCCCAAGGCGCGGTATAAATTCAGCGCAACAACATTATGTTCAAACACGGCCAGGGTTAATGTTTGAGCGTCAAATTTGTCTTTCGCAAGTTCAACTAACAACTGTAGCATCTGTTTAGCATAGCCCCTGCCCTTATAGCGATCAGCAATAAAGACCCGGCAAACCCGGTATTGGCTTTCACTTTCCCGACAAAGCTCTGCATAACCCGCAGCCTCACCTTTTATCGTTAACAGATAAGGGTAAATCCCATCCTTGCCGCAGTGCTGAGCGATCTGCTGACAAGTTATCGGATAACGATAAAGCGGTCCGCCCCAGAGATAATTGAGTTCTTCTGAGCGGATCCAATTAATCAGGGTTGGGTAATCAACTTCAGTAAAATCTGTTAATTGCACTGGCCTATCCTGAAGTTATTACTTCTAACACCGACTGCTTAATTTCCGTTAGCAGCGGATAGGGATAATTGTCGATATCATTCGATGCGGTAAAAATAAATAAGCCAACATCGGGGTAGTAATCGAAGGTTGCATAAGAGTAACCGTTTGAGCCGGTGTGATTAATCCTATTAAAGCCATGCTGCTTGTCGATAGCCCAACCATAGCCATAGTAGGAACCTTTTTCAGTATTCTCGGCAATATGCGGTGTAAACATCAGCTGCCAGGAGGCGGCGGTTAAAATCTGGCCCGTCTGTATTATCTGATACCAGCGCTGCATATCTTGCGCGGTCGAGACAAAACCACCGCTACCTTCGAACCAGCGTTTGCCGGGTTGTTGCCGCAGATGCTGCAACGAGTCACCCACACTGTGGCTCTTGGCTTGTAACCCAAACGCCCGTTGTAACCAGTTGGGATCAGCACCGTAATTTATCGCCAACCTGTGTTGCGGTATCTCCGCCAGGCGATAGCCGGTTGCTGTTAAACCTGCCGGTAACAGGATGTGCTGTTGAATGTAGGCTTCCCAATTCTGGCCTGATGCCATTTCAATTAGCTGCGCCAGCAAGTAATAACCCAGGTTCGAATAGTGATAGCGCTCGCCAGGGGCGGCAACTAATGGCAGCTGCAGTACCTGCCGCGTGTAAATCTCGCTATCGATAACGTCGTAAAAACTCATGCTGGGCGGGTTAGTCGGCAGGCCTGACGAGTTACTTAACAACTGATGGATGGTGATCTGTTTTTTGTCGGCAGGAACATCCGCCAGGTAGTTATCGATAGTTGCCGTAAGTGATAACTTGCCCTGCTCTACCAGCTGCATGACTGCTGTCGCGGTAAATTGCTTGGTGAGTGAGCCGATATCAAATACCGTAGTATTATCAAAGGCGCGCTGCTTTTCCCGGTCGGCCAGGCCAAAGCTTTGCTGAAAGATTAGAGTATCGGATTTAGCAATTAATACGGTGCCGGAAAACGCCGATTGCTCAAGTTTTTGCTGCCACGGCGGCAGCGGTTCGCTGGCGGATACCGCTAAGGTGGCTACTAGCGTAAGTGCGCCGGCGATAATCGAGTGGAGTTTTGGCTTGGTTCTTGTTGGTTGCAAAATTGTCTGTCCTTGTTGTGAGTAGTGCCGCTCTGACTTTAGCAACTTGCTAGTCTGCAACCACTGCCATTACTTTCTCAGCAAAAGGTTTATAGCCTGGAGTCATGTGGTCAACAACGTATATTGTTGCGCCAGTCGAATCAATTAACTGCAATAATTGCGCGCTTTGATGATTTTTTACTGACGCAATTTCGGACCAGACATAAGACCTTTTTGAGCCATTTATCTCGACTGTAAACTGAGACTCGTCAAAAACAACTTTCGCAGAAACGAACTTTGCATACAGCAAACCGAAATAAGAGATATATGCTACCCCGGCTCCCAGAACAAGAAAGATGACTGCGCCACTTAAACCTGATTTCGCAAATGCCTCGTAAGCCAGATAAAACATGAAACCTGACAGAAAAGGAAAAGCCAAAATTGCTATGTAAAGAATAATCTGAAGCCATGCTGGGTTATAGACGACCATGTCTGTCCTTAAACAAATGCGATCTAATGTTTAGCAATAGTTGAATGGTGCATAACCCAATAAACCAATGCAACCAATACTCCACCAACTAACACCGCCAAACACCACAACCAGGAATTAACAAATGCCAGCGAGTTAGGCATTTTTTCTACCCCAAACCGACCACTGCTGCAAAGTGCCAATCGCAAACAGGCTACCGATAAATAAACATATACCCGAACTTACTAACCAAAACGTCAGGCTGTTTTCCGGGAACATTGGCATTAAGCCAACAAAGGCGACACCGCGCAGTAAAAATATACTGCTAATCAGCGTTAGCGCTATTTTTGTCAACGGCAAAGGTTTAATGGCACCGGCACCCGACAGGCCATAAAGCGCCCACACCAAAAGTACCAGTACGATAACTGAGGTAACGATTGTCGGATACCACAGCCCTTGCTCTGCCATGCTGGCCATTTGCTCACCAGCCTTGTTAGGTATTTGCCTGCTTAGTGCTGCGAACTAAGAAATAAAAGCACACCGCCAACAATAGATATCGCGGCAGCGTTGTAATTAAGCTATTGAGTGTTTGAGGTTGTGATTGCACAACAAAATACAGCTGCAACAGTACTAAAGGCGCGAGCAACAATGCATAAAACGTAAAATCTGGCTTTCTGATTACCAACTTACAGGCGAAAGCTACCACTAAAAATGCCGCCGCCAGCGGCACTGCGATAGTGAATAAGTCGACCAGCGTGAATGCAAGTAAGCCTGATACTTGAGCTACAGACTTTAGCAGGTTAGCGGATATCGCTACTGCAGCACCAATGCCAATAATTGCGATTGATGCATAAGCTAATGCAACACCTAAAATGACGGCGATTATTCGATTTGCTATTTGATCCATCCACTTACTCCTTGTTTTGCCTACCTTACCGTATGTTAGGCGTCTACTTTATTGGGGGAGGTTTCATAATGCAGCTAAAACAAAGAATGCATAAGCTAAATAATTAATCTGGTTGCGCACAAATGCATCTTGGCACATAAATCTCAAATGTAGGCCCCAGACATGCAAGCGATAATGGCGAAGCCGCTTGCGTGTTTGCAACCCAATGCACCCTCGCGCACGCCATACTTTGTTCGTTGAGCTGTCATGCCGATTTAAACCGCCATTTCTCGAATTTGGGGGGCACAAAAGCGGCTGCAAAAAATAGAATGGCGGAAACGTACCATAGTGAACTGCCTTCGGTAACGCCGTAGCCTAGCTCGGGCAATATGACTTGAGTGAGTAACCCTATAAAGACACCCAGGAAAAGCAATGTTTCCCAATGAATTATTGCCGTATTAGATACTCGCCTGCCAAGTAAATAAGCCAGAGTAGGCAAGAAATCCAAAAAGATGGACAACATTATTAGAAATGCAAACTGGCCGCCAGAAAGCTCACCTTCCAATGGAATACCAATAAGAATAAAAAGACCGACAATTGCATTCCCTAAAAACAAATAAAGCATAAAATTCCCTTTGACCACTAACTCTTCAATAATGGGTGACGCCCGCCACAAACGCGAGCAACGTGTTGCGAGTCGAGCGCCCAACGGGCGCGTTTTGGGCAACAAGCTAGAACGGAGCGCATGTTGTCCCTTGATGATAAATCATTTGCCACTGACCGCTCGCATTCCGAAGCCAGATTGAACACCTATGCGAATAAATTGGCGATGGATGATCAATTTTTGACATCTTAGCTTTGTATAACAACTGAGCACAGTCCAGACCAAACATTCGTAACTCATAATTACTTGCAGTTATTTCAGGCGCAACCTCAGTTGGCAAACGCGCCAATACATTTGCCTTCCCAAATCGCGTCCCTGAAGCACCAATTTCAATAAAGTCATCAGAGATTAGCTGAGCGAGTTCACTCGAAGAACTTCGAACATCAGGCTGGAAAAGATGCTCCTCCAACTCGATTAATATTTTAAGCAAATTTTTCAATGGTGCTCCAGACGCGCTAATAGTGATAAGGGCGCGTTTTTGAAGGCAATTGTTAGCTGGCCGTTTTATCCAACTTTACAACCGCTTCTTTTAATTGGGTTATGTCAGTTCTTTCGCCTTGATATAAACTCAAAGCCTTATTGAAATAAGTATCAGCGTCCCGCTTATTCCCTGCTCTCTCATGTAATAAACCTATTCTTATATAGGTAAATGCCAGATTGTTTGGCCCAGTTTCTGCCATTAATGTAGCCGACTTATCTGACTCAAGTAATCTGGCTAAGGATTCAAGCGCATAAAGACCGCTATCAATTGATCCATTTAGATATTCAGAATGAGCAATCTTTAGCTCATTTATCAAAAAATCAACAGATATTTGATTGGCATATGAAAAACAACTACCAACCAGACTTATTGGCAACAGAGCTATTTTTATAAAATGTTTCATCGTAATCCCCTTATGGTCTAAATATGCCGCGGTGCTTCCGGTCAGCGTCTAACGCGTGAGTCCACAGGCATTTGTGGCGATTCTTGTGTTTGCGTCAGCAAAATGGGCAGCGGGTCAAATGTCCGGCGCAATGATTTGTTATGCTTCATTTTCTGCGATGCGCTCAAAGTGGAAATACGCAAACTTTTGCACTCTATTCGCCGGCGTAATGTGCTCCTCGGTTCTTTCCTCAAGTAGCTTGAAGCCGCCGCCGAGTTCAGTTTTTAGCTTAAACGCATCATATTGAATGATAGGCAAGCCGCTACATTTTTCAGGCCCACCGATTGCAAAGGATGCAATAATGAGATGGCCTCCCAGGCGCAGAGCCTTTTTCAATGCCCGAACGTAATTCTGACGATCAGCAGCATCGGTTAAGAAGTGAAACACCGCCCGGTCATGCCAGAGTGCAACTTGGGCTTCCGGCGAGAATGCAGTGACATCCGACTCGATCCAGCTGATTGCGCCAGCGTTTTCTCCAAGCCGCTGAGCAGTCTTGGCCAAAGCCGCACCGGATATATCTAACACGGCCAGATTTGTATAGCCCTGCTCAATCAGGTGGTCAACCAAGAGCGATGCTCCGCCGCCTACATCAATGATTGGATCAGATGGAGCAATACGGCAATTGGCTATGAGTTCAAGCGAGATGGCCGGCTTTTCCTGGAACCAACTGACTTCCTTAGCATCCTTCTGCTTATAAACATTTTGCCAATGGACTTTTCTGTCAAAATCTTGCACTAACTTCTCCAAAATGAAACCTAACGCCGCTCTCTGCGGCGAGTTTGGCACGCAGCGGAAAACTTGTCCGAAAGTAGCGCCTTGTTAGCTTTTTTCACAGTTCTGTTTCCACTCTTTAAACAGCGATTTCACGGCTTTGCTAACTTCGTTACGAAGATGCAGATCATGTGCTTGTAGCTCATATTCATAGAATATGGATTCAAAATTAATTGTTTGTTTGCAGCTAAAGCTGCCTGCCGATTCAGAGCAATGACCTATATACCAGTCCGCTGGAACAACTTTGCCTGGGTTCTTCAAAGGCTCAGATCGAACAAGATGCCACATAAAAAGAGGCTTGTGATACTCATAAATACGATAAAAAGGCAAAATGGGGTCTTTTTCCACAAACACGGTATCTCTTCTGTCGTAAACGTTCCAAGCAGCTTCGGCCATTCCATTAGGATTGCCAATCTGTGAGCTTGCATATGCCAACCCCATGAGCTCGTGCTCAAAATCTACCCCATTATTGTTGATATGGCTTAATGTGTATCCCGAAACCTTAGCCTTAATATTTTGAGCTGGGATGTATATCAATTCTTGACCATCCGAACTATCAAGCTCGTCAGCGATAGGTGCAAGAAATGCTTTCATAAATGAACGGTCCGGTGAAAAACTAGATGGATAGCAAATTTCAGTGTCATCAAGTCGCACTTTTGTAAGGCTTTCGGCATAAGTAACTTGTGAGCTAAAAATCACCAAGATAAAGAGATAAAACGTCATACTTCTCCTGAAAGCTAACGTAAAGCTTTGGGGCGGCTGGAGCGCAGCGTAAGCCGTCCCAGCTGCGGGTGCGGCAACAATAGCGCCTAGTTATGTTTATTGCTCATTAGAACTATCTTCGTCTTTCCTCAACATTCTATATTGACTAGGAATCAGAAATGCGGCTAAAAAAAACAGAACTAAAGCTATTGTGATGCTCACCCAAAATGGTTCGTTAGTCTTAATTAGGTAAAACCCAAAAAAAATCCCAACAATGCTGCATACAAAGCTGACCAGCCTACGTACCCAAGTAAACTCGTGAATCTGACAGCACCCGATACATCTATGTTTAGTTGACATAAATGCACTATTTAACCAGCTCAATGATAGTGAATCACCACAGTTTAAACACTTAGGTAACATACTGCCTCCTTCCCCTTTAAACATAACGTCCAAATTTAGCACGGAAAGCCGCGCAGCGGGTGTTGACGTCGCAGCCAGCGTTTTTGCTGGCGATAATATTTTGCTGTTATGCATGATTCACTCAAGAGCTTGAAAAGAAAGATTTTTAACTGAACCTTCATCTGTTTTTAGCTCATGCCACATCACCAGAAATTTGAGCGTCTCACCTTTTTTCTTTTGTACTGGCAAGTTATTTTTTGGAACGATAATTTTATTGTCATTCCATGTCAGTATGTAATTTACACTTCTGAAACCGTTATCAGTGACATCAATTACATCCTCAATAACGGCGGTAAAACTTTGATGCTTGTTATAAAGAATATTTTCATCACTTGCATAACTAAATTCTGAAAAAGACAGTAAAGAAAATACCAGTATGTTCAAAATTAGAATATTTCTCATTGATTAGTTCCCTCTTAATAATGCAAAGTTTTGGGGCGGCTGCAGCGCAGCGTAAGCCGTCCCAACCGCGTTAGCGGCGACACTAGCGCCTTGTTAGTGTTTTATAAGCCGCTCAATAATTAGGGTAAGTTCACTAATTACTAATTCAGGCTCGTCAAACTGCACAAAATGACCACTCCTCTCTGTTAAGACTGCCCGCCCTTGTGGAAAAGCTTCGGCCCATTGTTTCCACGTCTCACCCCACTTGAATACACCTTGATCACTGGCAAGCAAGTGCGGAGGATTGGGATTTTTTTGGATCGAGGCAATAACAGTAACTGGCATGTCTTTGATCTGTGGGTAGTTCGGTAAAGGTCTCTTACTCCAAAAATCCAAGTAGTTGTTTGACATGCCATTTTCCATATCGGCAAGCTTTACCGCCGCAATTTCTTTGTTAGCCTGCTCTAAATTAATAGCCCGCATAATATCCACATCATGCTCTGAAGACGGGTCAAGCATCAGTAGTGCCTGTATTTGAGCAGGGTAAGCCACTGCAAAATCCCGAGCTACATTACCGCCATAAGAATGAGCAATTAAAATGACAGGCTGCGTAATCCCTAAATTTAGTAAAAGGTTGCTGGCATAATGAGCATACTCGTCAGAAGTAAAATGACGCTTTATTTTAGTTGAATTGCCATTGCCTACCCTTGAGTAGCGAATAACTGTCGCTTTTTCAGCAATTTTATAGAAGACAGGATCCCAGTCAGATAAACCAGCACCAGCACCACCTTCCAACAGGACTGTATACTCACCACTGCCAGCGATTTCATATTCCAGCTCAAAGTCCCCAACCTTTGAAAACTTCGGTTCTGCGACCACAGAAAAGGACAACACAAAGATCGATAACAAAATGAATTTCAAAAAATCTCCTTAAAACACTAACGCCGCCAGCGGGGGCCGAAAAGCCGCTCGCCGGATTTGAGATCCAGCGACCAACGGGAGCGTTGCTGACTGGACTTGTTAAATTCCATTAGCTCTGTTGTACCGTCTTTGCAGGCTGAGTCACTATCAAGTAAATGATGTATCCAAGCAACGGAAAAAATACAACAGCTAAAGACCAACCAAATTTTGCACCACCGTGTGAACGGCTTGAGAGGATTACATGTATCAATGGCAATACCATTAAGACTAATAAATGCCAAATACTTATTCCACCCATCATAAATTTAATCCTAAATAATTTTGACAATTAAAACTTTCACAAGACTACTTTCAATTTAACGCCGCCAGCACGCGCGGTTTTGTAGTGAAGGCGAAGCCGTAACGGAAAAGCCGTTGCCGTGCCTGGTCTTGTTAAGAGCGAGCTGGAACAAAGTTTAATTCTGTTGTGTTTCTACTTACTGCTGTGGCCATGTAGTTTTCTCCATCTTCAAACACTAACCCAATATCACAGGATGTCGAAACTGTTTCACTTACTTCAGAAATCCTATAGACCAAGTCCAATATTACACTAACATTGTGGGACACCACATTCTGAACATTGTCACCATCTAGTTTTTTTATTCTATTGCTAAGCTCTTCGGAGAATCGAACAATAAAATTTCCATCAATGTCAGATGGAAATATAATTTTCGGATAATTCTCCTCGATTATGCAGAAATTTGTACTGCTTATAGATGGATGGAACAAAGCAACTCTGTTCGGCGACAATTAGGATGACCGGTTGACGACAATTATCTTGGCCGGTTGGGTGTCACAATAGGTACCTTGTTTTCTGTTCGGAGTTCAAGGTGCCTGGACAACATA
>Ga0181595_10006025_pt1 | contig 10541 bp, 6 predicted proteins | sample 041ome_7_FD_145604 | JGI IMG/M metagenome (GOLD analysis project Ga0181595, IMG submission 145604) | Coastal salt marsh microbial communities from the Groves Creek Marsh, Skidaway Island, Georgia - 041401AS metaG (spades assembly) | ecosystem: Environmental > Aquatic > Marine > Intertidal zone >... | reverse complement strand
CGCGTGGTTGCGCATACAGTGTAATCACAGTTACACGCATCGAGTCGTGGCACACGGCGTTTTGGATAACGGATTGCGCGCGTATAACGCTGTGAATGACGCTATGAAACGATGCGAAAATCACGCGACGGCGCCGACGGAGGGGGCCTCGCGCGCGCGCCGTGACGTCACGACGCGCGCGCGCGACCTCTCGAGGCGAGGTTCGCGCGCGCGGCGTCGATCGACGGCGCGAGGTTGGGCGACGGGCGATCGGGCGGGTTCGCGACCCATCGCGCGCGGCGCGCGCGCGCGGCGCGGCAGACGGCGGCGATGGCGGCGCGCGCGCGCGCGCGCGTCGAGATCGGCGCGCGCGGCGTCGCGCGCGACGGCGCGCGGCGCGCGCGCGCGCGGGCGCGCGCGACGGCGACGCGACGGCGCGACGACGCGACGACGGCGACGGCGACGGCGACGGCGAGACGCGCGCGGGACGCGCGGGACGCGCGCGGGACGCGCGCGAACGCGCGACGGCGCGCGAGAGACGTCAGACGCATGTTTTTCGGGTCGGGGACGTACGACTCGTTCGACGACGTCGACGGCGGCGCGCGAGGGACGGGGCGGGAGAACGACGACGACGACCCGGAGCGCGCGGCGTTCGAGCTCGCGGAGTGGACGTCGCAGTCGCTGGCGAAGCGCACGAGGGATTGCTTGAAATTGGCGGATTCGAGCGGGATATGGACGGTCGGGACGACGGCGCTGGTGTTCGTGATCGCGGGATTCGAGTCGTTGGAGGCGGAGGCGGCGACGCGAGGCGTGGCGCTGGAGTACGTGCTGCCGCAATTCGTGCCGAAGGCGTTCGCGCCGGCGCTGGCGGACGGGGGGATCGAACGCGCGGAATCGTGCTTGCAGGCGATATTCTTGTTTGAGTACGTCGTGCGGGCGTGGAGCGAGGAGTTTCAGTTGAAGTATTTGCGCTCGCCGGTGGCGCTCATCGATTTTTTGTCGCTGCTGCCGACGTTTGGGTTCATCTTGAGTTTAGTCGGGATCGGGGGGGCGGGGCAGGGCGCGACGGAGCAGTTCCGCCCGTTGCGTTTGTTTCGAGCGCTGCGCTTGCTCCGGGTGTTAGATCTCGACGGAGAGAAGACGCGCGAGACGACGAAGCGGGAGAAGACGCAAAACGAAAAAGTCGTCGCCGTCGCCGTGGAGTTTTTGTGCGTGTTTTTAATCAGCGGGGAGTTGTTTTATGATTTAGAAGTCGACACGAATCCGAACATTTCGGACGTAGGCGACGCGATTTATTGGAGTTTTTTGACCCTGACGGGCATCGGACAACCTTTCGAGGCGACGACGGCGCAAGGGCGCGTGGCGACGGTGGTTTCGATTTTAACCGCCGTCGTCGTCGTCCCGTTGCAGCTCGCGGTTTTAGTGTCCGCGCAAACCGAAGCGCAGGCACGAATAGGAGAGGGAGGCGCGACATCGAGTGCGCCTCCGCCGTCGATGGCAAAAATTGGACTCGCGGGGCCGCCGATCGCGCCGAAGAGGAGGTCGCCGCAAGAGGAAGAGGCGATGTCGACGATGGCGTCTGACTTCGGTAACGATTTTTGGAGCGGGACCATGGACGAAGATTCGCAGTGGTTGCGCCTTCGAGAGCGCGAAGAGTTGAGAGATGCGAGAAAGAAGATCAAATCTCAGGAGATCTCCATCGCAGCGCTGAGGACGGAGAATAGAAAGCTCCGAAAGGCGTTGGACGAAGCCGATCTTTTGGCGGGCCTGGACGGTTTGGAGCTCGAATTAGAGGAAGACGTAGCGTTTTAATGCATTCATTCATTCATTCATTCACTCTTTGCTTTTATGAAGTGTCGTTTTTAACAACTTATTCGCTATCCGATTGAAATTTAATAGAATTCACGGCGCTGTCGTCAATGGCTCCGCCAAAGTAGCTTCGTTTACGTTTGTTCTTCTCGTGTTGAAAACGCGCGCCACGCACTTGTCCGAGGACTTGCTGCGCCTTGGCGCCGTATCCCGCATCACCGAATGTACCTTCATAAGACATATCCCACGAGCCTTTCTTGCCCAACCATTCCGCGCTATTAACTCTGTGCGGTGAAGAAAACGAATAACGCGTCGCCGTCAGTCTCAGAAACGAGTTAATAGTCGCGAGTTTTTCAAACGAGACGAGTGTCGATGCATCGATGAGGGTGTCAAACGCGCCACCGAGGACAAGAAGGCTCTCACCTTTGAAAAGGCACACCCGGTTGCTTCTCGCCCGGAGGCGCGCTCTTGCTTCCCTTCGCGCTATCCTTGCGTACCTTGTCGCTCGAGCTCGACGAGCTGCTGGAAGACGAAGACGAGGACGACGAAGACGACTTGGACTCAGATTTCGCGTCGGAGGAGGAGCTTGAAGAGCTTGATGACGAGGAAGAATCATCCTTCTTCGCCTCTTCTTCCGCCTTTTCCGAAGAAGATGAAGATGAAGATGAGGACGACTTGGACTTGGACTTGGACTTTGAGGAAGAGCTCGAAGAGCTGCTGGAAGACGAAGAGTCATCCTTCTCCTCTTCCTTCTTTTCTTCCGAGGAAGAAGAAGAAGAAGAAGATGATGAAGAAGAAGATGACGAGGAGGCGTCATCCTTGGTCTCTTCCTTCTTTTGTTCCGAGGAAGAAGAAGAGGAGGAAGAGGAGGAAGAGGAGGAAGAGGAGGAAGAGGAGGAATCCTTCTTGGCTTCTTCCTTCTTTTCCGACGAGGAAGAGGAGGAGGAGGAGGAGGACGACGATGAGGAGGAAGAGCTTTCTTTCTTCTTCTCTGACGAAGACGACGAAGACGACGAAGACGACGAAGACGAAGACGAGTCATCCTTCTTGGCTTCCTCCTGTTTTTCAGACGAAGACGAAGACGAAGACGAAGACGAAGACGAAGACGAAGACGAAGAGCTACTCTTGCTCTTGCTCTTGCTCTTGCTCTTGTCCGATTCGCTATCGCTCGAAGATGCGCTCGACTTCTCCTTTTTCTCCGAGCTACTACTGCTGCTGCTGCTCGACGACGAGGAGCTGGACTTTTCCTTCTTCGCTTCCTCCTCGCTGCTGCTGCTGCTGCTGCTGCTGCTCGACGAAGACGACGACTTCGAACCCGACCCACTCGCGCTTTTCTTCCCCGACTCGCTCGACGAGCTCGAATCCGCCGGTTTCGCCTTCTTCGCCGCCGACCCTCCGCTAGAATCATTCGCCTTGCGCTTCGCCCCTCGACTCTCCTCCCACGCCTCCACGAGCGCCTCGGCGCCGCCCTCGCTCGCGTCCGCCCCCGCCGCCTCGCTCGCCTCCACCAGCGTCCGGTGCGCCTTCAGCTTCCGTTCGCTCCGCATCGCTTGCACCGTCTTATTCAGTCCACACGCGCGCAGATACTCCTCCACGGGCGCCAGCAACGGCCCGAGTCGCGCGTCATCCACCGCGCTCGCCGGCGGCGGCGCCATCGTCACGCGTCGCCCGTTCCCGTCGTCCCCTCGCGCCCGCTCGCCCGCTCGAGCGCGGTCGTCGCGATCGCGAGGCGTCTCGATCGTTCGCTCGCGTTCGTTCGCGTCCGCGCGCGCGTCCACGCCCGCGCGTCGCGCGCGTCGGTCGAGGAATGCGGCGCCGCGACCGGGCGCCGCCGCCACGGGGACGGATTTTAGCGGCGAATCAATCGACGAGTCGCGAACCGTCGAATGAGTCATAATGGACGAACGCGCGCGCGATATCGCATCGCGATGTCTTAAAGGCCGATGAGACGAAAAAGTGCGCGCGTCGCGCGCACTTTTTTAGCGCGTCACTGTTTGCGCGCGCGGCGTCGTTTGCGGCGAGCCGCCGCCGCGACGCGCGAAAAGCGTCGCGCGTCCGCACAACGAGACGAGACGAACGTCGCTCGACATGGCGGCCGCCGGTGCGTGACGACCTCGAGAACGAGGCGTGGGAATTTTTCGCGCCGCCCGCGGATCGCGCGGCGTCGCGCGCGGCGTCGCGCGACGCGCGATGCGCGCGAGTTATCCGATGACGTGGGCGAGTGCGGAACCCGGAAACGGCGCGCGTGGCGGCGCGGTGCGGCGCGCGCGACGACGCGCGCGGGGCGGGAGGCGATGATTTGGAGGGAAAATAATACTGACGATGTTTCGCCGCGCGCAGGGTACGAATTGCGCGGGATTTACGGCACGGAGGAGTACTGGCCGGAGAAGAAGCTGAAGATTTGCGTGACGGGCGCGGGAGGTTTCATCGGGTCGCATCTCGCGAAACGATTGAAAGAGGAGGGACATCACGTCGTGGCGTGCGATTGGAAGCGCAATGAACACATGGAAGAGGCGATGTTCTGCGATGAGTTCATCTTGGCTGATTTGAGGCTGTACGAAAACTGTAAAAAGGTTCTCGAGGGGTGCGACCACTGCTTCAACCTCGCGGCGGACATGGGAGGGATGGGATTCATTCAGTCCAACCACTCCGTCATCTTCTACAACAACGTGATGATTTCCTTCAATATGATGGAAGCGATGCGGGTGCAGGGCGTGACGCGATGCTTTTACGCGTCGAGCGCGTGCATCTACCCGGAGGGCACGCAGTTGAGCACGGAGATGCAAGACGGGTTGAAGGAAGCGAGCGCGTGGCCGGCGCAGCCGCAAGACGCGTATGGTCTCGAAAAGCTCGCGAGCGAGGAAGTGTACAAGCACTACCAGCAAGATTTTGGTATTCAGACGCGCATCGGTCGATTCCACAACATTTACGGTCCGTACGGCACGTGGAAGGGCGGTCGCGAAAAGGCGCCGGCGGCGTTCTGCCGTAAGGCTGCGACGGCTGAAAGCGAAGTCGAAATGTGGGGTGACGGTAAGCAAACGCGCTCTTTCACCTACATCGACGATTGCGTCGAGGGCATCTTGCGTCTCACCAAGAGCGACTTCGCCGAGCCGGTGAACATCGGTTCCGACGAAATGATCTCCATGAACGATATGCAAGCCATGACGTTGAAGTTCGCGGGCAAGGACTTGCCAATCAAGCATATTCCGGGTCCGGAAGGTGTGCGCGGTCGCAACTCCAACAACGAACTCATCAAGGAAAAGCTCGGTTGGGCGCCGTCTGTCAAGCTCGCGGACGGCTTGAAGGTTACGTTTGAGTGGATCTCGGGCAAGATTGCCGAAGAGAAGGCCAAGGGTGTTGACACCGCCGCCGCTTTCGGTAAGTCCACCATCTGTGGCACGCAAGCGCCGACCGAACTCGGTCAGTTGCGCGCTGCGGACGGCGACGAAAAGCTGTAAGTGTATTGTTGTGTTGAGCGTCACCAAACCTTTCTCATAGAGTCGCTAGTCTATAGTGAACTATCGCACTTTTATATTCATTCATCTCTCCTTCAACAACTCTACGTACTAGAAGAACAATGGCGACAGCTGCGTCGAGCCATCGCCAAAACTTTTGAGCGTTCCAGAGTGAACGACGGCTCGACACACCGGGCACGTCTTCTCCCTACTCGCTCCGCGACTTGGCTGTCGGTCGAACCACTCTCCTATACAGTCTTCGCAAAATATGTGCGAACAGCGCAGTTTCGTGGCGTCCACGCACGGTTCTCGGCAAATCGCGCACACATCGCCCGCTTCCATCAAGTCTTCACTCGTCGCGATGTCGCCCGCTCTTTTGCTCGCCGTCAACCACATCGACGCCGCGTTGATGAAGTCGAATCCGCGCTGAACGACGCCTCTGAGCTTGAAAATCACGTAAAGCCCCGTGACGAAGGAAGCAAACAAGCTTGGAAGCTCTCTCTTGAAGTAAGCTAACCACACGGGCGCGGGAATCATCGTTCGACACGCCGCGTTCGCGTACTCGATCGTGCTCAACAACGACGCGCGCCGTCTGTACACGCGCGCAGTCGGCATCTTCGCCGCCGCCTTGCTAGAAATTCTCAGCACGCGCTGCAACACGTGCATAGGCAACGCCACGATCAACAACTTCGCGACGATGAACGCGTACCTCGCGCACAAATCGAGCGCCGCGACGTCAAACGCGCACGTCCAAAATCCCGCCGGTTCCTGAAACATCCCTCGCGCCCGTCGCCCGGTCGGTGTCATCGTCCACACGACGAGCAAGTGCGCGAGCAGCGCCACCATCACCGCTCCCACGTCCGCCACCTTCCTCGCCTCTCTTTTCGCCACCTCCGTCACCGTCCGTCCGTTCGCCCGCAGCAGCGCGTACGTCAACCACCCCACGAACGCGAGCTGCGCGAAGTGTTTATAAAAGAAAATCATCAAGAACAGCGCCATCATCGGCGTCCCGCGCTCAAAACTCGCCAGCAGCGAGACTATGCGCCCTTGACTCTCCAGCGCTCGCGTTCCGGCGTCGTCGGCGTCGTCGGCGTCGTCGGCGTCGTCGTCGTCGGCGCCCTCGTTCGCGCGCGCGCTCGCCGCCGTCGTCTCCGTCGCCGCCGTCGCCTCCGTCCCTCGAGCGATGCCCAGCGGCCCCGCGAGCGCGCCCGCGAGCGCGCTCGACGACGCGATTTCGCTCACGACGTCCATCGCGCGCTCGTACGTCGTCGTCGCGGCGTCTCTCGCGTCGCCATCGACGGACGACGCGAGCAAAACTTCTCGGTCGCTCGCGACGTCGTCGTCGCGCGCCCGGCCCTCGCGCGCGCGAGGGAGGTCACGCGTCATGATGCACGCTCGCGCGCGCGCGCGACGCGACGCGCGCGCGTCGGCGCGCGCGCGCGCGACGACGAATGACGAGTCGAGTCAACGGTGGACGCGCGCGCGGCACATTTAGACGCGCCGCGCGTCGCGCGCGAGCGCCCGCGGTGCGAGCGCGCGCGGTCGACGGGCGTGACATCGATCGCGCCGCACGCTCGCGCGCGCGCGCGGCGAGCGAGGCGCTGGAGACGACGTGCGCGCGCGGTGAACACGAATCGAATCTATCGAATCTATCGAGCGCGACGGCGCGCGACGGCGCGGACGCGCGAGGGCGAGGATGGCGCGGCGCGACGCGCGATGGTGCGCGAGCGAAGTGTTTGCGTCGCGCGCGCGCTCGCGAACGGCAAGGGCGTCGACGCGCGCGCGATGATCGCGCGGTGTCCGTTCGTATTCATCACTGACGACGCTCGCGAGGCGCGCGCAGGTACATTCGAGCGCACGGATTGGCGCGGTATCGCGATAATCTGAAGCATTTGGAGTTCGGCGAGGTTTGTAAGCTACGCGGAGACGATTTGAGCGAGCTCGGGATACGGGACGTGGCGGATCGAGCGAAGGCGATGCGGATGGTGAAGGAAATGTGTCGGGATTTCGCGAACGCGAGCGCGACGGCGGAGGCCGAGCCGAAGGATGGCGATGAGGGCGGCGACGCAGGTGGTGACGAGGATGACGATGCGAAAACTAACTCGGAGATGGATGCAGACGAACGACGAAACGTCGAGGACGGTGGTGACGTAGACGAAGACGAATCGACGGCGCCGTCACCTCGAAAGTCAACGCCGAGGCCCAAGTCGCCGCAGCGAAAGTCAAAAATCCGAGTTTCCGTGCGTAAGCGACCGCTGAACGCGAAAGAACAGTCGAGAAAAGAGCGCGATATTTGTACGAGCGATGATATTTCGCGCGAGCTCACGGTTTGGGAACCTAAAGTGAAGGTTGACTTGACGCGATTCGTAGAGAAGCACGCCTTCTCGTTTGACGCCGTCTTCGACGAGTCGGCGTCCAACGACGACGTGTATGTGAGCGAGGTCGCGCCTTTGGTGGAGTTTGCGCTCAGCCGCGCTAATGCGACGTGCTTTGCGTACGGACAAACGGGAAGCGGGAAGACGTACACGATGCAGCCGTTGCCGGGACGCGCGGCGAGGGATATTCTCGCCGCCGTCAATCGAGCCGAATCCGCCGACAGTCGCGCAGATCTGCAACTCTGGGTCAGCGCGTTTGAAATCTACGGCGGACGCGTTTTCGACTTGCTTAACGGACGACGAAAACTCCGCGTGCTCGAAGATTCCAAATCACAGATTTGCGTCGTTGGATTGCAAGAGTACCGCGTTGACGCCGACGACACGTTCGATCGACTCGTCGAGCACAGCACAAAGGCTCGATGCGTCGGTAGCACGGGTGCTAACGCAGAATCATCTCGATCGCACGCAATATTACAGCTCGTGCTGAAGAAACCGATCGAATTAAAGCATCGAAACGCAGTGGCGGCGGCGCTAGCGTCGAACGACGCGCCTGCAACGGAAATCTTTGGCAAACTTTCCTTTATAGATTTGGCTGGGAGCGAGCGCGGCGCGGACACGACGGATAACGATCGACAAACCCGCATCGAGGGCGCGGAAATCAACAAATCTCTGCTCGCACTGAAAGAGTGCATACGTGCGCTTGATTCAGGGGCGTCGCACGTGCCGTTTCGCGGGTCCAAACTCACGGAAGTGCTTCGGGATTCGTTCTTGGGGGATTCGCGAACGGTGATGATCGCGAACATCTCCCCGGCGGAGGGTTCGTGCGAGCACACGCTCAACACGCTGCGATATGCCGATCGTGTAAAAGAGCTCACGCGTGGTACTAGCAGTGGGGAACCGATCGTGGCGCCACCATCGTTGACCACGGCATCGACACCGACTCGGGATCCGCGCACGATGGCGTTTGCGCCGCGAGCGTCGACGCCCGGCGCAACGCGACAGTCGCTGATTCGATCCACGCCTCCACAAGATGGTTCGAGCGCGCCTTCGCGCGTGAATGGTCGAAAATCCACGACGAGTGCGAGTCGGCGCGCGAGCGTGAGCGCGACAACGCTTCCGACTTTCGTCGACTCGACGGCGAGCATGTCGCGAGAAGAAGCCGAGCAAGCGCACGACGCGCTCATCAATGTCATTCTCGGTGAAGAAGACTCCATAATCGCCGCCCATCGAGGGCACATCGAGAGATCAATGGAGATGGTCAAGCACGAGATGGAGTTCCTCGCTCGTGTGGACAAGCCAGGATCGGCGGTGGACGCGTACGTCGACGAACTAGACGCGGTGCTCGCGGAACGCGCCGCAGATGTCGAACGTTTGCGCGCGCGCGTCGATAAATTTCGCACGCTCCTCAGGCAAGAGGAGGAGTTATCGACCCTGGTTTTATCCACCACCGCAGCGAAGTGCTAGAACGCTATTCCATTTATTGACAAATTCATTCCTAATTTCATCGACGCACGATGGCCTGTGACATCGCGACGTATTGTGCGCGCGCGCGGTCGCTGAGCGGAAGCTGAAACTCGCTCGCCGACCACACGGAGTCGTCTGGTATCCAACCTTTTAGCATATCGCCGTCATCACTCCCGAGCACGGGACGAGCGACGTTGGGGTACCTAGCGTAACCGCCGTCGACGCCGCGGCCGTCAAACATGAGAGGCGAAATCCCCCCCTTCAAGCCAACCCGCATGTTCACGCGCGCCGGCTGAAGCGTGTAATCGATCCACTGCTCTAAGACTGGCGATGGACCACCGCCTTTGTTCGCCACCGTCGCGGTGGGCACGACCCAACAATCGCTCCACAGCGTCGTTCCCGAGCTCGGCACCGCGAGACCGATCAGAGTCGATCGACGGGCGACGGAAAATACATCCTCCGAAGGCCCGATGACGACGGCGCAATCGCCACACGCGATCGCTTGCGTGTATTGCAAGTCATCGAATACCTTGACGTTTTCGCGCAGCGCGCGCACGCGCGCGCTCACTCGCCCGTCCGCGCCGCCGATGTCGCTCGCGTTCGCGGACATCCCCTCCGCCTTCAGCGCCGCGCTCAAAACCAACCGCGGCGCGTTGGGCATCCCGATCAAACCCTTCAACCTCGGATCGAACAAATCCTCCCAATCTCGCGGTGGCTTCACCCCCTTCGGCAGCTTATCCTTTCTGTACGCGATCACCGCGCATCCAAACCTGTACGGCGCGCCGTAAATCTCCCCCCCCGCGCTCACCCTCCCCGTGCGCGCGTCTCGCCGCACCAGCGTTCGCCACACCGGCGACAACCTCGCGAACCACGCCGAGGACTCCGCCCCCGGAATCGGCCGTATCAACCCATTCGCGATCGCCGGCGCCAACCACTCGTCGCCCAGCGTCGTCGCGTCCGCCCCCCTCGTCTTCTTCCCTCCCCTCGCCAGGCTCCCGTAAATCTCCCCCACGCTCGCCACCGCCGTCATCTTAAATTTCACCCTGTTCGTCTGCGTCCTCGAGAACTCGTTCGCCGCGTTCGGCGGCGCGCTCCGCCGCAGCGTCGCCACCCGCAGCGCCGCGTCGAACGCGTACGCCGGCCGCGTCCTCCCCTCGTGCGTCACCGCCGTCGTCGCGCCCGCCGCGCGCGCGCGCCACGCCATCGCCGCGATCGCGCTCGACGCCGCGTCGCGCGCGAGCGCGCGTCGCGTGCGCGCGCCCGTCGTCGTCGTCGTCGTCGTCGTCGTCGAATCATTCGCCGCGCCGTCGCCGCGCGCGCGCGTCGTCCACGACGTCGCGCGCGCGCCGCGCCCGCCGGCGCGCGTCGCGGTCGTCGTCCGTCCCGTCGCGGACGTCGTCGACGCCGGCGCCGCGCGCGCGCGCATCGCGAGCGCGTCGCGATGCGACGTCGGTCGGGG
>Ga0181595_10006022_pt1 | contig 10545 bp, 10 predicted proteins | sample 041ome_7_FD_145604 | JGI IMG/M metagenome (GOLD analysis project Ga0181595, IMG submission 145604) | Coastal salt marsh microbial communities from the Groves Creek Marsh, Skidaway Island, Georgia - 041401AS metaG (spades assembly) | ecosystem: Environmental > Aquatic > Marine > Intertidal zone... | reverse complement strand
TGGATTTTCGTCGACGACGAGCGATCGCCCACGAAATTCGAGTTCTTTTAATCGGGTGATGATTTCCGGTCGTATGTGTTTGAACATGATATACGTCCTAAAAAAATATCCACTACAATACAGTACAGTGATGTCAGGGCGGGATGCTGACGAAGGTGAAATTGAAATCAAAGTCTCTAGAGCTTTTAATTGTGTGAACGCTACGCGTGAGATAGGAAAAACTGGAAATGGACAGCAAAAGTCTTGCTTTTATGACGACGGAAATGATGAGAATGTGCGTGCACTTTACCGTGCAAAACCGGATGGAAAAGGATACTTACAACTCAGAGAGGCGTTTTGTAAACTGGACAAGAATGTCTTCAAAAATATCGGCGGTGACACAACGTGTAGCGCATACGACTCCGGTAAAACCCTGATGAAGCAATATTGTGGTGCAGGACACAAAATTAAAAGTGACGCGGTGTGCACTGAGGCTAATTTAGGTACAACGGCACACAAAGAGCTGGTGCAATCGTATTGTTCTTCGGGTGACGGAAAATCAGATGATTGGTGCGGATGCATTCATGCTAAAAAAGGTAAATGCGACTTGAGCGATGCCAGCGAATACGCCGGGTGCGATCTCGTCAATGCCGCGCACGAAGATTTGATTGGAGACATCCCAAGCGAATCTTTGTCTGGCGGTGTCCGTCGTCAACTCGGAGAACGCAAACATTGCCGAGCGAAAATTTGTGACGACCCGGATCGATACGTTCCGGGTGGTGCCATGGATAATTGTACCCTCAATTTGCAGGTGTGTGTTCAGGATGTGAAGGTTGCAGGTCACCTAGTCGATTCGGGTATTGAGGTGAATTGTAATAACAAACAAAATGTTGGGGAAGACGGTGGCGATAGTCAGGTAAAGGAAGATAGGCAAAAAAAGAACGATGATGCGGTGGCACCTAAACAAGAAAAAGGAGATATGTATTTGATTTTCGGTGGAGTTTTCATCTGCTGTTGCATGCTCTTACTCGCCGCCTTCGCACTCATGAAGTGAATCAAGGCACGCCCACAATCGACTCGTACAGAGTCTCCTGTGTGTACCTCTCACGTCTGGCATCTTTCAAGATGTTGACTAAATATTTCTTGAGCGCGTCCGCGATCGTCTTTTTCGGTTGTCCGAACACGTTGAGGTGATCACCCTTCATCATAGACAACGCCTTCATGACATTTTTCACATCCGTCGGCAAATCCTTGCGCGCACGTTTACCGAAGGAATTCATCCAGGTCTTGCCGAACATGGAGATCAAATCGTTTCGTATACCCTCCTTGGTGAGATCTGGTCGCGCCGGTACCCGACTGTTCCTCGACGGTGATCGAGAACCGTTCTTCGGGAACGCGCGTTCGATCGCCGCGCACAACTCACCCTTCTTCATCTTCTCGTGCATGATTCCCAAGCTCTTCGCCACCGCCACGAGCTCTGCCTTCTTCACGAGCTTCGACGTACACTTTTTCGATCCGACGTGAAGACTGGAACCGACCCATGACACGGGAAGGGCGTTGACGACTGTCGCCCGCTTCGTCGGACGCTTGGGTGATGCAAACGGTTTGTTCGAGGTTTGAATGATACCGTCCCTGAACATCTGGTAAAGAAGGACGTTCGTCGCGGCGTATCCACGCTTCACCGCCTCGAGTGAGCGCGCACCTGTCAACGTCACGCTTCCCCCCGGGTACAACTGCACGGTGTGTTCTCTGATTTTAAACTGGAGGAAATATTGTTTCATCTCCGGTTCGTAACTCAACGCATTCTTTTGGGTGTTGTGAAGATATCTAAGCGCGACGGACGGTGCGAAGGTGCCGTTGTGTCTCCACTGCGCATTCACGCTCCTGAGTTCCAAACGAGACAGGAGCACCTTTCGTCTCGGGAGGTAATTGTACACCACCCAATCTCTGACCTTCGAGAGCACGTGGACGTCGTCTTTCGGCACCGCGGCGGTCACCCTCACCGAACCCGTCTTGTAGGCGTACACGTCCACGGCGTACGTTCTCGACTTTTCGTCCACGAGTTCGACGCGGAATCGAATGTTCGAGATCTCTTCTTCGCTCGCGTCCCCGGCGATCTTCGCGATTCCGGCGTCGTGTTTCGCGAGCGCTTGAACGCCACGCATCGCGTACGTCGTCTGTAATCGCACGCGGTAGCGCCTCTTCCCATGCACGATCGGTTCAAACGAGAGTTTGGGCTTCTTGACTAACGCCACGCGCAGCTTGAGATTTGCACCCTCGTGCCTCGAACTCATGTTCACCAACTTGTATTCGAACGGCGTGATCGATAATTTTCCGGTGACGGGCTTTGGGCGCGGTGGCGACACCGGTTCGGAAGCCCTCGCACTGGAAGAAGCCATCTTCTGAGGAGTCTTGAATGGAGAAGGCGTGCACGCGCGCACTGCGACGCGCGAGGGTGATACACTCATCGCGCGCGCGACTCGCGTGCGAGGAGGGGAGAAACTCAGACGACGCGTGTTGGTCATGCTCGCCACCGTGGTCGTCGCCGTGCGTATCGGGGGTGGTCGTGCTGTGGTGTCTTTGACGACGGTGACACCCGACGCCTTTATGAAGTTTTGCAAATTACTTTTCATAAGTTATATTTACATAAGTTTTTAATTTTGTAGATCTATTGTCAATCCGTATATGAAGGGTTCGTTCTTATAATGATTGCCTTGCCATACCATGGTCATATTTTGGACCGTCAAATCTCTGGCATTAAACGCACCGGCGTATGCATCTGGGTTAAACTTCGGGTTCCCCAGATTATTTAGCGTGCAGTGATTCTTGTACTGCATGACGAACACTTTCTGTGGTACGCACAAGTCCTTGCCGTACACGACCTCGGGTTGTTCCAAATAGTTTGTCAAACTCGACACGTTCATCGCTACTTGCTTCTGCACGCGCTTGAAATACGGTGGGGTGACGTTCCAAATGTCCTTACCACTGTACTTCTGACTGAAATCGATGTACGCCAACACGCATTTGTACAGAATCGCGGGCAACTCGTCGTGCAACTTTTGATCCAAGTGTGGATCCACCACGTCGTCCTTCACCGTCTTCCCAAAACTCCACGTCAGCAAGCGTCGAAGAATGGATCCACTATTGTCCCTGTACCCCGGTACCTCGTTACCCGCTAAAATACCCGGCGTCTTCCACGTCATGTTCATCGGCGCCTTATTCTTCACCGCGCACGACACGTCCTCACCGGAAACCAATGATTGGAACTCCGTTTGCTCGAGTTGTAGCTCGCCGGAGATTTCTGGACTAATGAACATGAAGCCATTGGCGATGCTCGACAGACCGAACTTGCGCTCGATGTTGTTACTCAGAGTCCGAACGTCCTCGGAGTCGTAAAACTTGCGGAAAATCTTAGTGATCAAGGTTGATTTTCCGGATCGAGCCACGCCTTTCAAATACGGTATGATTTGCCACGAATCCAAATCGTTCACGTCGAATACCAAGCGACCACCCATGCAGTACAGCCACTTGCACGCGTCCTCGTCGAACCCTTGATAGTCCATGATGTTTTGCATGTGCGGGGTCGGGACGTCCGTGTACCAATCGAGCACGTTGTATTCCTCGAAATATTGATCGAAGAACTTTGCCGCGACAATCGTGGGATCCAACGCCATGTATTCCCGCGACTCGTAAGGGTAGAATCGACACCCGTACACGCCTTTATTCGGAAGCCACTCCTTGGCGTTGAAGAGCCCGTTCTTAAACGCGAACACGTGTCGATTTTTCTGAATCTCCGGAAATTGGTGATCGACGCAGTTGGACAGGTGATTGATGACGTCTTTGAACCCCGACCCCTTGCTCGTCAAGTCTTTCCACATCTCGTAATTGTCCTCCTTCGACGCGCAGTGATAGACGAATTCCTGGATCGTGTACACCGGCATCCACGCCCGCGTCGGCTTTCCCTCGGACATTCGCTGCACGCACACGTTGTCTTTGTATCGACGCATACCCTTCTCGTACAGTTTGGACAAACACCCCACGATGGCTCGCTGGTACGGCGACATCTCCTTCAGGGACGACTCCAACATGGGCATGGGGGTGCCGTCGAAATATTCTGGGTCGATGTCAAACTTGAGTGGACTCTCGCGAGGTTGTGTGATGCGTTGCGCGTGCATCACGTGAAGTCGAACGTTCTTGAACGCATCGTTCACCTGTTTCATCAAGCGCGAGTGTCGCTCGCCCACCTCCAAGTCGTCGTCCGGGAGTCTGTACTCCGCCATGTCCAAAGCCTTGATCCGCGCTCCGACGCTCTTGAGTATGCGAATCTCTCGCGACCGTTTCTCGTCCACGGTCGTGATGACCGCGTGCCTGGGAAACCCCGCGGGCGAAAGCTCGGCGCCGTCGAAGAATTGCTCATACCCGAGTCGACACGCGAAGTGAATGTCGGCGCGGTCGCGCGTGAGCCACCACTTGTGCTCGAGCCACGACACATACCTGAGAAGTGTTTCAGCGTCAAGGGTCTGAATCCTCGTGTAATACGTTTCCATTTCAGACTCTTCACGGTCGGCGTCCTTGTCGACGAAATGCATCTTTCCTTCCTCCGCCGTCGTCATGACTACTTACCTCACAATAAATTTATTCCTCTAAGAGAGCTTTGACAAAATTTTGATCAGTATTTTGTTTTGAGTGTTCATCTCCTGAGCGATCGCACAGAGCGCCGAGCACACCGTGTCGCCGTCTGGCGTCATCAAAACGCTTCCGAGGAGGTCGGTGACGTCGGGCATGTCGTCGTCGTCGTACACCATCTCCTCCTCTTCATCGACGTCGTCGTCGTCGTCGTCGTCCGAAAAGTCTTCCTCGTCGTCTTCGATGGATTGGTCATCATCCTCCACAATTTCACCTTCTTCGATTTCGCGCTGATCTTGCTTAGACATTTACAAAGTACGTAGAAAAGAAGACGTGCTAAAGTAACGCGCTTGGGTATGGAACACATGATACGAAGCCTGAGACAGGAAATCGCCTCCATACACAGCACGCTTCGCCACTCGTTCTTCCCGAGGAATGGATCGGAGTCATCCAGGTCGGGGAGGAATTACGAGCGCAAATGTTTCGACAACGTGAACCAAAACACGTGCTCTCTGGAGGGACACAGTCGAAAGGGGAACGACATTCGGTGTCGGTACGGGGACATCGAAATCAAGAAAGCCATGACGCCTGACTGGGGTCAGGAGAAGCTCACGTTTCAAAACGGGCGATGGACCGGCACATTTCCACACATCGACAAAATTAGAATCCCGAAACTCCCACCCGATCTCACCCGACACAAACTCATGAAACTCAAGGAGACGAACCCGCTGTACAGAGATCAATACATCGACGTGGACGACGACTCGATTCAGAAGTATTATAAAAACAAAGGCAACGCGTACATTCAGATCGAAGGGTATGGGTTGTACCACCTCGGTCGAGATCCCGCCAACTGGGGTGTGCCCGAATTCAAGGTGAAGCAGCGCATGCGCGTTCGAGTGAAGACGCACACGAAGACCAGTTTCTCGGTCACGTGTGCGTTCCAACCCGTGAACATTCGAGAGTTGACGCAAAGTCCATACACACTCGACGACCCCGAAAAAACACCAAATGGTTTAAAGGAATGACGTGTGGACATGACATGAAATGAAATCGCCACTGCGATATCCAGGTGGGAAGACACGGGCGTGCAAAACCCTACTGGACATCGTCGATCGAGAGGGACTCGACACGTCCGAGGTCGTCTCGCCGTTCACCGGTGGGGCGTCGTTCGAGTTTTACCTACACGAAACCCGAGGCACTCGACTCATATTGAACGATAAGTTTACGCCGTTAGCGACTTTCTGGACCACGTGCAAGCACGACAAGGATCGGTTGTGTGCGGCACTCGAAGACGCGCACGCGAGAGGTGTCACCAAGGATGATTTCAAACGCATGCGCGACGCGATCATGGACGAACCGGATTCGCTCGAACGCGCGAAGAAATATTTCATCATCAATCGGTGTTCGTTCAGTGGATCCACACTCTCCGGTGGGTTCTCCGAGGAGTCATCCAAGAAACGATTCACAAAGTCATCGATCGATCGCGTGCGAGCGTTGAAATTGTCTGATGTCACGATACACGAGGACGATTTCGCGTCCTTTTTGAACACACACGGGAAGGGTACGAAAGGTTTCGTGTTCGTCGATCCGCCGTACTACCTCGAGTCCAAATCGAAACTCTATGGTAAAAACGGTGACTTACACGAAAACTTTGATCACGCGGGGTTGCACGAGACGCTCGAACGCGTCGAACGCGATTGGGTGTTGACATATAACGACGTCCCGTACATTCGCGAACTGTATAAAGATCATCGCATCGTCGACGTCTCGTGGAGTTACGGCATGAATTCCAGTAAGGCATCGTCGGAAATAGTCATATTGTCGTCTCCTAGAGAATGTACGGGTGACGCTCGCGTTCATCCTTCGTGCGAAGCAATTGAATGAGACCCATGAAAAGGAACGAGAGGAAGACCGCGTTTTCGATATCGGGATTGGCGAGGAAACTCAACGTGAAGATTAAGAAGATTCTCGCTGGGACGGTTTGCATGATCGCCGTCAAGCGCCTGGGCGCTTCGGTCACCGCGGACGTACGCGTCAGCAAAAGGGACAGGATTCCCAAAATTAAGGGATCACGAAATCTGTTCTCAAGCCCTGGGAAAAAATTGATGTTGGTCCCGCTCGCGTCACGCATGGTGAGAATGCCAAGAGCCCCGACGACTGTGAATGCGAGTGGTAAAGCGAGGTCTCGCATGATTTGTAATATTACCCGAGAGATTGTTTTACAATCAACGGCAACACCACACTCATCAAATTCCTTGCCCGACTCTGCGACGTGTTCTTGCGTTCGACGACCACTTTGAACACCAAACGCGCCGCTTCGGGGAACAGTTTTTCGAGCACGCCGAAGATGAACGACAAAAGTCGGAACGACGTCGCGCGAGACGCGCCTTCCCACGGAAGCATGGACACGAGACTGAGCACGACCATGCCCAGGTAATTGAGCGCGATTCCTGCAAGCGACCGACCGTGCACGTTGGAGGGTAACGTCGCCATGAAGAATTCGTACGTCAACTGAGACTCCGTCGGGCTCGTACCGAACGCGCTCATCAACCGGGCGAAGATCGCACTGCGACCGCCACTGTCAGATCGCATCACGGCGCGCACCAGCGGGGTCTTGCTGAACTCATTCAGTAAGTCGTCCGCCGCGCGGGGATTCTGGTACAGCAGCACGACCTGAAACAAACTCGCCATCGTGGCCACAGCCTTGGCGAATTGTCGCGACGTGATGAACCCCTTGACTCGACTCGCGAACGCCACCGCGGATCGTTTCAGTTTTGGCGTCGCATTCACGTCGTTAATCAACGCAGTCTTGAACGAGTGATTGATCGCATTCTTCGCGTTGTTTCGGAGTTCGAACGGAACGTTGTTCGCGTTAAAGAACGCGTTGTTCAGGGCGTTCTCGTCCTTGTAATTGTTGCGCTGGGACACCGCGCGATTCGCCGATATCGTAATCTTTCGCGCGTTCGCACCGCCCACCTTTTTCGCGACCTCGATGCGAATCTCGGCGGACGTTCTTTTTTCGCGTTTGCCATTCACGTTCTTCGTCAGACGCACGCCGTATTTCTTTGCGAGTGCTCTGGTGTCCGTGTTCAGCGCCACCATCTATAATTTGTGCAAAGATAAAAAATGAATTTTCAATTTTATGATTTTTGGAAATCAGAAAATGAAATGAAGTGAACTGTGAATTTTGAGGTGTTTAGTTGGAGAACGCGAGACCACCCATACCGGATTGGATGCGGAGGATGTTGTAGTTCGTCGCGAAGAGGTGCATCGTCGTGGAGTTGCCCGTGTCCGCCTTGAGCGTGACGGCAACTTGCGCGTTGTCGATGCGGCTGAAGTTGCACGTACCAGTCGGTTGGTGCGACTCCGGTTCGAGAGCGAAGGAGTACGAGTACACACCCGGGTACGGGGTACCGGAGTGGTGCACGAACGGTTGCACTTGGTTGAAGTAGCGACCCGGTTGTTCGGCGGCGCGGTCTTGACCGTTGAGGACCAACTTGAACATGGACAACGGACCAACCGAGCGGGTGGAGCCGGCGGCACCGTCTTCAACCCACTGGCAGGCGGAACCGTCGGTACCAACCTTGTAGAGCGGGGCGCCCGTACCTTGGGTGATCGGCACGAAGCAGTTGGAGTCCGCGAGCGCGGTCGGGTTGGACTCGAGGATGACGTCCGTCGCGGCGACGTTGGACGCAAAGTTCCACAAGCCGCGACCCGCCGGGGAGGAGGAGCCGAAGCACCAGATCAATTCCTTGACCGGGTGGTTCAACGACAAGCGCACTTGCTTGGTGGCACCGGCATCGACGGTGTCCGTGCCAGTGTGTTGAACTTGTTCGATGAGGTATTCGTGCGCCTTTTGGGAGAAGCGACGGCGCTCTTCGGTGTCGAGGAAGATGTAGTTACCCCAGACCTTGAACGTGGAGCCATCCGTGTAGGTGTCGAATTCGGACGAGAGGTCGAAGTCGAGGCGGATTTCGTGGTACTGAAGGGCGATCAACGGCAACGCCAAACCCGGGTTGCGGTTGAAGAAGAAAATGAGCGGCAAGTAAACCGTGGAGTTGTGGTAACCCGTGGTCATCTTCGCCCAGTTCGCCTTCTTGGACTCGTCCAAGTAAAGCTCGGAGTACAAACGCCACCACTTTTGGTAGTGCTTGTCCACCTTCTGACCACCGACCGACAATTCACAGGACGAGATGGCACGTTCCGCCAACCAGCACGCAGAGTTGCCTTCGGTGTCCGTGGAGAGACCGGAGCCCTTCGCCTTGAGTTCGACGAACATGTCGGCGAGCAAATCGGCGTTGCGCGCAACCGTGACAGACACGCGGGAGGACGCGGACGGGCTGCCGTTGACGGTCTGTTGGATGGTTTCCATCGCGAAGTTCGTGTGGCGCTTGTACACCGCTTGGAAGAAAGTCACTTTCGGGGACGAAGTGAGGAAAACGTCTTGAGCGCCGTAAGCCACCAATTGCATGAGACCACCAGCCATGGTTGTAGTTGTTGTACTTATAGCAAAGATTTTTTTTTCGGATCGGACGCGCAAAATTAAAATTTTAACGTTTCCCCCTGGTGGGCACCCCCTCATTCAGCGACGCGCGTGCTTGAAATCATGGGCGTCGCGACCCGTTCGACGAAGCGCGTCGTGACCGAAGGACGAGAAGATCAGCCAATTCACAAGGTTGTCGCGCAACCGTCTGAGTTGGATGTGCTCCGTCTGGAGTATGAAGCCCTGAGAGGGCAGAATGCTTGGCTGTTTCGAAGGCTGGAGAACCTTGAACGCGAGAATGCCGAACTGCTCGGACATCGGCGGGGGTACAAGTCTACGCCTGGTCTTCGAGTGCGCAGCATCGACCTTTAAGCCACATCGTGCCGTCTTCCTTGTCGTACGCCTCGAGTTTCGTCATCGACCTGCCGTTACATTTCGCCTCGATGTGGTCAAGGGATTCGAAAACATCCGCGCTGGTACCGTTCGCGGCTCCATGACTGAAAATGTCAGCGTCTGTGCAACTCTCCTTGATCGTAGGCTGATTATGGCACTTGTAAACTAAACGCATGTTATCATCACCAACCTTCTCGAATCGGTAACTGTTGATACCCTTGCCCTTGCAATCGATGGTCATGAGCTTTTGATACTTTTGTCGATCAGTCATGTTCGGATCACGAATGGCGACGATTGGACCCTTCTGCTCCTGAAGTTTTTGGTCCTCTCCGCCGTGGATGTTGTCCGTGCACACAGCTTCGTTATAGAAATGACCATTTGGTAACCACTTGTTTTGTCCTGCGTCGTAATATTTGTGTCGGTTCACGGGACGGATCATGTGCATGACACCATCACTACCACACGCGGCACCAGAGTTGTTCAAGCCACCCCACGGTTTGTCAGACGACCACCCGTCTTCTGCATTCCAATTGTTGTGTGTCCATTGATCCACGTAAACCTTTCTCGGGACTGACCACCGCTTGAAGAGATAATTCTCGATTTTGAAGATTTCGTCTTCGTCGAGTTCGCGATTGAAGAACAGCATCTCACCTATGTTCCACACGGACCGTTCGCCGTGTCCACCCCAGCCACCGGCGACGGCTTGTCCCATATTCACCGTCATTTGCGACGTGACAATTTCGCGCCCACCGCTGATACCCGTGCGCGTGAGTCCATCGACGCGGAATTTGCGCTTTTGGTCGACCGACACGAGAAACTTGGCGGTCTCGTCCGGACCCAAGCCGTAGAAGTAATTCATCCACGAATCTTCGTTCCACCAGTGACCGATCGCACCCGAACCATCGCGGTGTGCCATGGCGACGTGGTGATTGTGAAAACCGGACAAGTTGTTGCCGTCGATGCCGTCAAAAATTCTATGCTGATCCACCTTGTTCTGGGATCCATACCTCGCGACGTGGATGAAGGTATATTTTTTACCTTTGGTGAGACACTCCATGGGG
>Ga0181595_10006017_pt1 | contig 10547 bp, 6 predicted proteins | sample 041ome_7_FD_145604 | JGI IMG/M metagenome (GOLD analysis project Ga0181595, IMG submission 145604) | Coastal salt marsh microbial communities from the Groves Creek Marsh, Skidaway Island, Georgia - 041401AS metaG (spades assembly) | ecosystem: Environmental > Aquatic > Marine > Intertidal zone >... | reverse complement strand
CGGATGTTGGACTGGAGTCTCTTAGGATTAGACGACGATTCAGACGACGTAAACGACGACGACGACGAAGAGAGTCTCGAGTAGATAAAATGCGCGTCGTAGAATATAGTAGAAAAGACTGTTGTTTAGTAGATAGTATTGTATTTTTAGTTGTAGTCCTTTAAGCGTGATGGACGAATTCTCTCTTCATTTTGTATCTCTTCCCACACAAAACAAGACTCTTCACTTGGTCGTCGTCATCGTCTGCTCCGATTCGCACTCAAACGATGACGGCGACCGACACTGCATCCTCTACATCCTCCTCAAAATCGATGCAAACGTTCCTCGACGAGTGCGCGTTGATAAAAAAACAGCATCGACAAAGTTTCAACGACTTTTCGTTCCTTCGAGTATCTCCGCTGGCGTTCGTGAAACCACTGCGTAAGGACGACGATTCAGACGACGATGTGAACAACAAGAGAGCAAAAATGAGTGCAAACAGAGAGACGAAAATACTAAACGAGCTGGAGATGTGCGAGCGAACGGGAGACGTGGTTTTTAGAGCTTCTTCGAAGATGAAAAACGAATGCGTTTTTCGTCTGAATTCACTTTCCGTGGCCGAGGAGGAAGAGAGAAGAGGAAGAAGAGGAAGAGAAAAAATAATCGCGTACCGAATGAAGATTTGGACTTTAACGGACGAGAAAGAGAAGAAGGTGGTGTTGTACGATAATTTAACAACAGAGGAGGATACTATGAATAGCAGTAATAGGAGTAAAAGTAGTTTTAAGAAGAGTAAGAAACTACTCCTGGCGCGCGTAGACGCGGATCCGAACCGAACGAGCGACGGGTTTCAGTTGAGAGGAGTGAGTTTGGCGCTCGCTGCAGAGGCGGAGAGACTTTCGAGGACGAACTCTACCTCTAAGGAGGATGAGAACGATGGTGATGGTGATACGCTTAAAATTGAGATGACATCGAACGTGGCGTTCAAACACCCGTCGATGAATAGAAAGAGCGATACGTTCAGAGAGATTTTTAAGGACGTGGACGCGAACGCAAAATTGGCGTGCGAAGCGCGTTTAGTTGAAGCGTTTGAGATTATAGAGATTCACGAACTATCCACGTACGAGAAATCAACATTCGCTGATCGTGATAAAGACGACAACGACGAAAAAAATGCACGAGTAGGAATAGAAATAGAAGTAGAAGAAGAGAGACGATCGAGATGTGCCGTTTTGAAGAGGGTCGTGGTCCCGGGCGAAAGTTGGGAGACGCCTTCGGATTTTTCAGAAATCTCGCTGAGGATAAACGACATGAATGGTAAAAGTAACGCGCACACGTTCGTTTTGAAAAGACACGAGAGTAAGAAGGATTCCTACGAGAGATTCGTGATGGCTTTGGTGAGAACGATGCGAAAGAAGGAGACGTCGGTTGCGTTCGTTCCCAAAGAACGCTTCCTCGATTTCACGTTCCCGCAACACGAAGAGGTGGGGAAGGTTATCGATGCGATACGTAAAAATAACAACAACTCCTACGATTACGAAGACTACGTCGCGATTGAAGTGCACTTGATTGATTGGGTGAGCGCGAGAGACTGTTTCGGAGACGGAAAAGTCATAAAAACGGTGCTGGAAAAGAGGGATCCGTCGAAGAGTTTTCCGAACGATTCTCCCGTGCAAGATACGAAAGTGTACATTTCCAATCTCCGCGCGAGCGCGAAAACCACATCAGGGACTGAAGGTATAATAGGCACCGACAAAAACGAGCAGCATCTAATTGGCGAAGACTTTTCGTTTCGATTAGCGTCGGGAGAGATGCCGCGTGCTTTAGAAACCGCGCTCCGAACCGCGTGCATTGGCGAAACTATTCGCGTGACTGTAGATGTGCGAGAAGAAGAAAGGACAGCGTTTGCGCTCAAACAACGAAAGGAAAGGATGCGCGCGTATTTAGACTCGTACGTATTGAGTGATACGTTAACCAAACTGGTATCTCGAGACGACGACGAGCAAAATCTGCTCAAAGCTGAGGATGGTGGTTTTCGACTCGTGCAAGTTACGTTTGAGTGCACTTTGACGGGCTTTGATAAGATTGTCAATTGGTACAGCGACGCCGTCGCCGTTTGCATCAAAGACGGCGAAGATTTGAAAACGGACGCGAACGCGCTGTTCAAAAACGGTATGCTCATCGAGGCGTTGGAAAAGTACGAAAGCGTGGCGCAAAAGTTGAATCAGCTCGCCTCGCGCGTGTTGCTCGAAGAAGAAGAAGGAGAAGGAGAAAAGTACGAACCTCGGATCGTCGCTTTGAGAAACAACGTGCTCTTGAACGCCGCGGTAACGGCAAAGAAGTTGAGAGATTACACCGCCGCGAGGAAAAGCTTGGAGAAAATTCCGGAAAATGAGAGATCGTTCAAGGCTAAAATGTTAAAAGGGTGCATTTTTCTCGACGAGAACGAATTCGATTTGGCCAAGGAAGCGTTCCGAGAGTTGCTGACCGATATCGCCGCCGACGAAGACGAAGATGAAGTGACTAAAGACGAAAAGAAGAAAGAGCTAGAGAGAGAGCTTGCGCGCGTGAAGCAACTCGAGAAGCGGGCGTTGGAGGAGATGCGAAATAAGTTTCGAGGTAAGCTGTAAAGAGTAGTAATTGTAGTAGTAGTGGTAGTAGCAGTAGTAGTAGTAGTAATATTCACAAGCGGAAACGTTTCTTGTTGTTGTTGTTGTTGTTGTTGTCGTTCTTTTAAAAAATTCGTATATGTATAATAAGTGTTCTTTTACTCATCGTCCGAGTAATACACGGTTTGGTTCAACGCTTTCACTGGACTTCCAACGAACCCTTCGTCGGTCCCAGCCGCGTACGTGACTCGTCTTTTCGCGCTTTTCTTCTTCTCGCTCGTCGAAGACCCGTTGTTCTCGCCGCCGTTGTTCAACTTTACGATGCCGTTTCTCTTCGCGTCGTTCGACGACGATTTATTCTTCTTCTTCTTATTGTTATCGTTTTCGTACGAGTACGACGCGTTCCCATACCCTCTGTCCTCCGTGTAATACTTCGCCATCTGCACTTCCTTCGGGGCAAACCCGCACTTTTCGTAAAACTGAACGTTTTCCGCGGAGCAGTCCAAAATGGTTTTATAACACTTCACGTGGTTCCTCGATATAATCGACATCGCGTCAATCATAACCTTCCCTAATCCAGAGTCTCGCGCTTCTTCGTCCACGACGACGTCTTCTACGTGTCCGGAGAGACCTAAATTTCGTCCGAATTTCCGTTCCACCATTAACGTCGCCGTCGCGAGAATTTTCGTTTTCTCCTCGTTTTCCAACACGTAACAAAACTCCGGTCCTTCTCTCATTTGGTGCCAACGTTTCACGAATCTCTTCTTTGTCATCTTCGGCGCCACGGTGAGTTGTTTCAGCAGATCCACGAAGCCTTTCTCGTAATCGTTCGCTTGTAACCGTCGAATGGTTTTTTTCTTCCCGAACTTATCCGTCACGGAGATTTGTTTCGGTGGTAAACCGTATCCTCTCGAGAACGTTTTCGCGACGAACCGTAACGCCATCGCGCTCAGAAATCCAAAAAGAAACGGAATCTGCGTTTCTTTGTGATTCGTGAGAAGTTGCACGCGCATCACGGTGTTGTTGTTATTCGACGATTTTCGTCGACCCCCGTTACTGTTGTTCTTCGATCCTGCTCTCGGTGGGTACATCTCAGAAGACGAAGAAAAAGCAGCGGCAGAAGAAGAAGAAGACATTGAAATTGATTACTCAAAAGTCTTTCCTTCGAAGGATTTTGAGGAAGAAAAAAGTCTGTTGATGGAATGGTGTTGTTCTGTTGTTCTTTTCAAAGGACAAACAAAAAAAAGTCGTTTTTTTGACTTTTTCAGAGAAGACGAACACTGACGAAGAGAGAGAAAGAAGAAGATCCTTTGAAAAAAACAAAAGAAGAAAAAGAACTTGCTTTTTTCGCCTCAAAAAACACACGAATTTTTTTACACAAACTCACCGCATATAAAATAAAGCATGTTGTTGTTTTACTAAAAAAAGAAGAAGAGACAAAACGAAGAGACGACGACGACGAAGAAGAAGAAGAGAAAAAGAGCGTTACTATGTCTTCTTCGCTCTCTCTGTTCGGGTTTGGAGTCACGGCGGAGGATTTCACGATGTCTCGCTCTGAAACGTTGTTGTCTTTGTCTTCTTCTTCTTCTCGTCGTCGACGTCGCTTAGAATCAGACGATGTAGAAGAAGAAGACGAAGAAGAAGAAGAAGAAGAAGAAGAAGAATCAGAAGAAGAAGAAGCAAACGACGACGACGACGACGAGAGAGGAAGAAGAAACGGAGGAAGAGGAGGAAAAGAAAGGGTGGCATCGTCGTCCACGCTCTCGCTTTCAACCGCGACCAAACACATATTCTCCATCGGTTGGCCGACGTGTTTGCAAAACGTTTCCGCCGCCGTGGCGTCTCTCTTCGCCGTGAGCTTGATTTCGCACCACGAAGATACAACCTGCGTGGCCGCGTACGGTTTAGGAACGAGTTTATGTTCAGTCACCGGGCATTGCTTTTTATGGGGAATCGGAGGCGCGTTGGATACGCTTTCCAGTCAATCGTTTGGGATGAAGAAACGGAGGAGAGTCGGGGAGTTATTTTGGCGAGCGGTGGCGATATTGGTGTGCACGTGTTGGTTGCCGGCGATGATTGTTTGGTCGTTCGCGGAGGAGATTTTATGTTTCATGAAGTTTCCGAAAGACGTGGCAAAGTTGGTGGAAGTGTACGCGATGGCGTACGCGCCTGGGTTGTTGGCGCAGTGTTTCTCGTGCGCGTGTTTGAAAACGTTGTTGGCGTGTAAGAAATCAAACACGGTGGCGAAAATTAGCGTCGTGAGCAGTCCGATGACGATGTTGTTGACGTACGCGTGCATTGCAAAAATGAAGTTTGGTTTCGTCGGCGCGCCGTTAGCGCTGACTTTAGTCGACGTCTTTAAAGCCGCGTGTTATTGTCTCTCGACGTTTGTCTTGGACGAGGACGTGAAGAAATGTTTCGTTCTTCGTCGTCAAAGCGAGAATAGCAGTCGTCGTCGTCGTCGTGGCGCCGTCGCGCAGTTCGGGAAAGCCGCGTTTTCGAAATGGACGACGTTTTTCAAGATTGCGCTTCCAAATTTGGTTTTATCCATATTCGAATGGTGGGCCTGGGATCTCATGAATCTCTTGACGGGACAACTTCCAAACGCGAAGGACGCTTTGGCGGCGCAAACGATCCAGACGAATTCCATGATTGTCGTGTATAACATCGCCGGGTGCGTCCAACGCGGCGCATCGAGTTGCGTAGGAAACGCGTTAGGAGCTAAAAAAGCGAAAGAGGCGAAAATATACGCCACGGCTTCGTTTATCAGCGCCTTTTCAGGAACGCTTTTGATTTCCTCTCTTTATTACGCGTTTGGTTTCGAGTGCATGAACGCTCTTTACTCGAACGACCACGATCCTTCCGCGCGCATAATCTTGGACAATTACGTCAAGCCTTTGACGAATTTAGTCTCCTTGTTTATGCTTTTGGATGGTGTGCAAGTGGGTTTAGCGGGTGTCGTTACTGGCGCTGGTTTTCAATCGAAGACGATGCCCGCTTTGTTCGTCTCGTATTGGATGCTCGCGCTTCCCGTCGGCGTGTATTTAGCGTTTCAACGGAAAATGTCTCTCGTGGGATTATGGATCGGGATGTCGATCGGCGTTTTCTTCCACGCGTTTTGGGTACTCTTCGTCGTGTTTGGTGGTGAAATGTTTCCAAAGTTTAAAAACTCGCAGTGGACGATTGATTGGCCCGAGGCGGTCTCTCGCGCCGAGCTCGCCGTGGAGCGAGACGAGGAAGAAAAAGACGATTCGTTTTGCGAGGAGGAGGAGGAGGAGGAGGAAGAAGAAGAAGATGATTTAGAAGAAGAAAAAGAAGAACAAGAACGAGAACGAGAAGGAGATTATTCAGGAGGAGAAAATATAGGCGACGACGTCGAAGAAGCTCTTCTGCGTCGTCATAGCAATATATAGTTGATTGTGTAAAACGGTAGAAGAAGTAGAACAAGGCGACGCAAAAAAAGGCACGCGCTCAAAGTAGCTTTTACCCCGCACGCAAAAAAAAGGCCGATGCCGGTAATCGAAACCGGGGCCTCACCCACCCTAAGGGTGAATCATACCACTAGACCACATCAGCTTCTCTCAGTGAAAAGAGAAGGAAGAGAAAGATTTCTCTTTCTTCTTTTGAAAAACATGAACGTTAGGGTTTAGTAAAAGGAATATAAATATTTTAGGGTTCCAAATTTAAAGACTTGTATATTCTCGTTTCAGCAGAGCGGTAGTAGTGTTCTTGTTATTAGTCGAGAGTCGAGTTATTAAATAAAGTCTAATCATAGTACCAGGTACCTCGAGGTACTGGTATCACGAGCAATTATTATTATTAGCAATTATTGTTGTTATTAATTCGGGACGTAGTTTTGATCCTCGGAGTGTTTACCGTCCACGTAATAGGACGTGTACCAATCTACAAACTTCTTCAAACCTTCGTCCAAACTGACGCGTGGCTCGTATCCTAAATCGCGTCTCGCCGCCGAAACGTCCGCGTGCGTAAACGGAACGTCGCCCGTCTTTGGCATCGGAACGTATTCTCGAATAGCTTCTTTCCCGAGATGCTTTTCCAACGTGCTCACGAAGTCCGACACCGTCACCGGGTGCGTGTTCCCCAAGTTGTACACTCTAAACTTTGGTTTCTTCTTTCCGGCTGTTTTCTCGCTCGGCGTGTTGCTCGGCTCGCTCGTATCGCAACTCGCGATGACACCTCTAGCGACGTCGTCGATGTACGTAAAATCTCTCGCTAACTCTGAGCCGCCCGGGCCAGTGAAGATTTTGATTGGTTTCCCTTTCACGATGTTGTTCGCAAACGAGAAGTACGCCATATCCGGTCTCCCTAAAGGACCGTACACGGTGAAAAATCTCAACGCTGTCACCGCGACGCCGTGTATGGCGTTGTACGTGTGTGCGAGCAACTCGTCTGATTTCTTCGTCGCGGCGTATAAACTCGCAGGGGAATCAGTCATATCCGTTTCGCTAAATGGTACTTTCGTATTCAACCCGTACACAGAACTCGAAGAGGCGAAAATGACTCTGGGAATAAACGGTCGCTGTCTCACGGCAACTTCCATGAGAGACACGAAACCAGCAACGTTGGAGTGGACGTACGCGTGCGGATTCTTCGCCGCGTATCGAACGCCCGCTTGCGCCGCCAGATGCAACACGTGCGTAAACGTGCACAAAGAAAACATCTCCGCGAGCGTCTCTTGATCGTTCAAATCTGCTTCAACCGTGTGCACGCCCGCTCTGTTGAGCTCCTTTAACCTCGCGCGTTTCAAACCTTGCGGATAATAATCGTTCACCACGTCCAAGCCGACGACGTAATCACCTCTCTCTTTCAGTTTCGTCGCGACGTGGTAGCCGACAAAGCCAGCCGTACCGGTGACGAGAAACACTTTCGGTTGGTCCTCGCCTTCGCTATTGTTGTTGTTATTATTATCATCATTAGAATTCCCTCCGTTGCAACTCTGCGCGATCAGACTCGCGCTATCCTTCTTCGCCTTCGGGTAGGAAACCGATGATTTTGGCAACGACGACCCGGCCCCGGATCCTTTCTTTTTCGTCCTCTCTCTTCCTAAAATTGTGTTGCTTTTTCCTCCTCCTTCTTCCTCCTCTTCCTGATGATGATTGCGATGGTAGCTGTTGCGAGAAGAATGCGCGTCGTCGTGAAGTTCATCGTCGTCTTCGAAATCGTCGACCTCGTCGCGATGATGACGACGATGATGATGTTCGGACGCTCCTCCTCCGAACCGTCGACTGTTTTGTTGTTGTTGTTGTTGTTGTTGTTGTTGCAAACGATGATGATTATGTTGATTATGATGTTGATGGATAGCAGAAGAGGAGGAGTTGGAGAAAACGTAGACGAAAAACGTGACGCTCATCACCGCCGCGATGCACAGCGGAGAGGAGAGTTTCAGACGAAACAATCCACCACCACTTCGAGATGATCCTCCTCCTCCTAAAACACCTCCAAGGCCGGCGCCTCCTCCTCCTCCTCCTCCCAGAAGAGTTGGTGTTCTCGGCATTTGTCTTCTTCTTTCTTTCTTTCTTTCTTTCGATTTTTAGCAGCCGTAGTGTTCAAAGTACTTTTTCAAGTGTTTTGTGTGGTGGTAAATTTCACACGAAAAATAACACATGTGACTTTTCGATGAAATTTTAACTTTGATGAAACACCATCACGTCCCACAGAAGAATAACCCCCCCTTGATAACTTACTTACTGATTTACTCGTATTTAATAAAAAGAAAATGACACAGTTAGTACCCCCGTTGCGACGAACGGTGGTGAAGCAGACGATGATGATGTGCGCGAGACGCGCGTCGTCGTCGTTTTCCTCGTGTTCTTCTTCTTTGTCTTCTTCTTCTTCTGCTCCTGCGGGGAGCGCGATGATGATGATGTCAACGATGATGAAATCGAACCGATTTTCAACGTCTCCACATCATCATCACACGAGTTCTTCTTTCGAGAAAAACACGTTGCGGGAAGGCGAGCACTTTAAGAAAGTGATTGGGTTTAAGCCGTCGAAAATAGCCTCGTCGCAAGGCGCGTCGTACATTTCTAACCCGTGGAGGTTGAGAGACGCCACCGCGAGCGGAGAGGTCAACCACTGGGAGAACCCTTTGCAAGGGTACGTTTCGTTCGGTTCCGAAGGTAAAGTACCGAAAACGTTGGAGTTTGAAACGAGAGAAGCGATGGAGAAATTCTGCCAAAAGAGAGGGTGGTCGTTGGAAGTTCTCGAGAAGAAAGAGACGGAGCATTTCACGCAACGCGGGAGCTCGATCATCCCGGGCGCGGGGAAGATAGGAACGCAACCAAAGGCGTACGGCGATAATTTCTCCGTCAATAGAAAAGGGTTGCCGATTTGGCCGTAAAAAGAAGACGCGAGTGCGTGCGGGAAAGATAGCGAGAGTAAAAGAAAGGAACGGCGGTATTCGAGACGAATTTGTATGTTGGTGTTTGTGTTTCTTATTAGTTTGATATTGTGTGTGAATAAAAAAATGAGAGAGATTGCATTATTACCAATCCCTTCCTATAATAGTACGAGTACTCACTTTCGTATTTGTTCCATCTTTCCTATTTAATCGTTCCGTTTTGTTCGTCGTATACTTTTCAGTGTTGTTGTTGTTGTTGTTGTTATATTAAAGCGCACACAAAGCCAAGGAAGCTACCAAGAATGTCGCCGCAAAGTACACGAAAAACATGCTCTTCGCCGCAAAGTGGGTAAAACCAGAGGAAGGCGTCGCTCCGATAATTGTCGGTTCGATACCAACGCAACTATCGAGAGACGGCGCGCCTTCGTGGACACCCATGTCGTCCGCGGCTATGTTCAAATTCTTTACCACATTCACCGCAAAGCAGTAGTGGTTCGCGTGGTTCGGCGTCGTCGCCGTGTTGAACATGTAATCCAAAACTTGCGCTCCGCTCGAATCGACTTCCGATACCCACGGCGCGAGGACTCTCCAGAATGCCCATCCCTCCGCTTGATGCTCGCGGTAATCTGCTCCACTCGCCACGTCTTGGTCTAACATTAAACCGTATCTGACGGCACACTGCGCGTAGATAGTCTTGATTGATTTCAAGATGATGTCGTGGTTGTTTTGGCTTTGTCCAGATTTGAACGCGGCGGATATCGCGGCGTTCACCTTGGCCGTAACTCCATCCGAACTTAAGGTTCCAAAATTCGCCGCGCGCTTATTCGCGCGCCCGTAAATAGTCGTCGATCGCGTCGTTGCTTTTCCGAAATATTTCGCCGCCGCAGCGTCCCACGCATTCTTGTCCGAGATGCCTCGATAGAGGTCGGACGCAATCGCATTCACCATGGTCGCGTCCCACATAGTTTTCTCAACCGCCTCCAATCGTGCCGGTTCTGAATTAGACGTCGCCGTGCCATCAGTTGCGCGATAGAGGAAATCTGAAATCCACGTCTTCGAGGCGTAATAAGCGTAAAAGAGATTATACGCGGGCTCGCCAGATCTGTCCGCGTCCGCCATGCCGCGCAAACCGTCCGATCTGTATTTTGCCTTGATCGCGGCAAAGTTTGGCGAGGTAACATCGAGGATAGCTTTGACGTCAGAAACGAGATTGGACGTCTCTAAAGAAGCGCCAATATCAGTCGTTGCCGTGAAAAGCGTAGTGTCACCTTCGGAGATGACCTTCGAAGTTGCCACGTTTGAACACGAAGCCAAAGAACTAGCGTCTTCCAAGTTGCCCAAGTCCGAATTGGAGATGGATAAAGCATCCGTAATGATTTGTTCAACGAGACAATACGAGTGACCAATGACTGAAAACGGCCTCTTCGTCGTGTCGAAGATTTGAGATACGGTATCGTAACCGGAGCTGTCGATAGATTTGACCCACGGCGCAATGACTCTGAAAAACGCCAACCCTTCCGCCTGGTGTTCGCGATAATCGGTGCCTTCAACAACGTCGCGATCGATAAGCCACGCGTATCGAATAGTAGCTTGCGCGT
>Ga0181595_10006015_pt1 | contig 10548 bp, 11 predicted proteins | sample 041ome_7_FD_145604 | JGI IMG/M metagenome (GOLD analysis project Ga0181595, IMG submission 145604) | Coastal salt marsh microbial communities from the Groves Creek Marsh, Skidaway Island, Georgia - 041401AS metaG (spades assembly) | ecosystem: Environmental > Aquatic > Marine > Intertidal zone... | reverse complement strand
TGGCTTAATTCAAAAAAACCTGGATTATACTCAATGCGCGACTTGATGAATTTCAAGTAATGAATGAAGTTCAAAGAGCAAAAGTAATTTTAAAGATATTAAATAAAATTTATCCAACCACAAAAGCACCCTTAGATTATAAGAATATATTCACACTTTTAATTTCGGTCTTACTTTCAGCACAATGTACAGATATAAATGTTAATAATGTTACAAAAAATATTTATCCAAAATATTATAGGCCTGAACATTTTGTAAAACTTGGTAGAAAAAAAATTGAAACTTTAATCAAAAAAATTGGCTTATTTCGTGTAAAAGCAAAAAGTATTTACAATTTATCAAAAATTTTAATTAAAAAATATAATGGTAAAGTTCCAAAAACTTTTGAAGAATTAGAAAGATTACCAGGTGTTGGGCATAAAACAGCAGGTGTAGTTATGTCACAAGGGTTTGGTTATCCTGCATTTCCAGTAGATACTCATATTCATAGATTGGCTCAAAGATGGGGACTTAGCAATGGAAAAAATGTTATGCAAACAGAAAATGATTTAAAAAGATTATTTCCAAAAAAATTTTGGAATAAACTTCATCTCCAAATTATTTACTATGGGAGAGAATATTGTCAAGCAAGAGAGTGTTATGGAATCAGTTGTAAAATATGTAAGACTTGTTATCCTGATAGAAAAAAACCAATATTGACAAATAAAGCATAAATGAAAATACTTGGAATTGGCAATGCGATTGTGGATGTTTTGTGTAAAGTTGATGATGAATTCTTAAAAAAAAATTCATTGACCAAAAGTACAATGAAATTAGTAAATCTAATAGAATTTAATAATCTAATATCATCGATAAAAATAGAGAATACAATTTCAGGTGGTTCCGTCGCTAATTCAATAGTAGGCCTTTCGCAACTTAAAAATAATGTTGGTTTTATTGGTAAAATTAATAATGATGCCTTGGGTGTAAAATATGAAGAAGGTTTAATCAAAGAAAATGTAAAGTTTTTTTATTCAAAAAAAGATGAGACTTTACCAACTGGAACATGTTTAATTTTAATTACTCCAGATTCTGAAAGAACCATGTGTACTTTCCTTGGAACTGCAGGAAAAATCGATGAAAATGATATTGACCCAAAAATTATTAATCAAAGTGAGATTATTTTTTTAGAAGGATATCTATGGGACGAAGGTGGTCCCAAAAAAGCTTTCGAGAAAGCTATTCTTTCAGCAAAAAAAGTTGCTATGTCTTTGTCTGACTTATTTTGTGTTGAGAGACATAAAAAAAATTTTTTAGATTTAGTTAAAAATAAATTAGATATAATTTTTGCAAATGAACAGGAAATTTATTCTTTAATAGATGCAAAATCTTTAAATGAAGTAATTGATTTTAGCAAGGAGATAAAAAAAAAAATAATTGTTACAAGAGGCAAAAAGGGAGCAATGTATATTGGGGAAAATGAGGTGGTAGAGTGTCCAGCACATTCAAACCTTGATATAGTTGATCTCACAGGAGCAGGAGATTTGTTTGCTTCAGGTTTTTTACATGGAATAATAAATAATTTATCAACATTGGAGTGTCTTGAAAAAGGCACTGAAATGTCAGCAAAAATAATCCAAAAAATTGGTGCTAGGATTTAATTATTTTTAATCTTTTAAAACTACCTATGCCTTTTTTAGGTTTTATTCTTTTAGATTTAAATTTTTTTGTAAAAAGACTTTTTGCAACTAAATTTCTTTTCTTAGACAATTTGGTAGCCACCAGAGACACTTAAAATTAGTTGTTGATCTTGAAATACTTTTGATATTTTTTTTCTCAGTCTATAAATATGAGTTTCAACTGTATGAGTATCAAGACCCGCGTGGTAACCCCAAACTTTTTGCTGTAATTCTTGAACTTTAATAGGTTTTTTTGCTCTAAATAAATAAATTATTGAATTGATTTCTTTTTCTGTCAATTTTAGAGTTTTATTCATATTGGTCATTTCTCTTGAATTTATATTAAATTTATATTTATTAATTTTAATTTCAGATTGCGACACAAACTTTAATTTAAGAAAATCTATATTAATCTTTTCAATTAATTTAAAAATACTTAGAGGAAATTTATTTAAAATTATTTGATTATGAAAATTTGAAATTTTTTTTTCTGTTATGATTAAATAATTCGGATTGTTATAAATATTTGATAATAATTTTTTTTTATCGAATTTAATTATTGAAAAATCAATTTCTATAGAAATTTCATTAAGAATTTCATATAAAATAAAATTCTCATGTATTACTAAATTTTGTTTTTTCATATATTAATATGATATGGCAATTTTTCTAAAAAATAAACACACTCTTCAATTAGATGATTTTAAATTTAGATGTTGTATTGGAAAAAAAGGAAAGATTAAAATTAAAAAAGAAGGCGATTTAAAAACACCTAAAGGTGAATTTAAAATTGAAAACTTATACTTCAGGAAAGATAGAGTTAAAAAACCCATGACTGAACTAAAATGTATTGAAATTAAAAAAGATATGGGTTGGTGTAATGATATACATAGTAAGAAATACAATAAATTAATTTCAACTAAGACAAAATACTCGCATGAAAAACTTTTTAGAAGAGACAAAAAATATGATTTACTTATTCCTATAAAATACAATTTTAAAAAACCTATACCAAATAAAGGGAGTTGTATATTTCTTCATTTAACTAAAGACTTTAAGCCTACTCAAGGTTGCATAGCTTTGATGAAGAAAGATTTTTTAATAATGTTAAAGTTAATAAAAAAAAATACTAAAATAATTATTAATTAGTATCTTTGTCCAAATATTTCTGACCCAATTCTTAAATAAGTAGCACCGTTATTTATTGCAGAAATATAATCTGATGACATACCCATACTCAATTCATTTAAACCCAGGTTAGCACTTAATAAATTTAATTTTTTAAAATAATTATTAGGATTTTCTCCTTCAGGTGGAATACACATTAATCCAATTATATTTAGATTTAAGCTTATGGAAAATTTATACAAATCCTCTAGCTCATCTATACTTACACCAGATTTTTGTTCTTCAGAGCCAATATTCACCTGGATAAATAATTTTAATTTTTTTTCTATCTTTGATTGTTCATCTGCAATTTTTTTAGCAAGCTTTTTGGAGTCAAGAGAATGGATATAATCAAATAGTCTAATAGCATATTTTACTTTATTAGTCTGAAGTTTACCAATTAAATGAAGTTGGATTGAATTATTTCTATTTTTAACTTCTGTCCATTTTTCAATTGCTTCCTGGACTTTATTTTCACCAAAATCCTTGTGCCCATAATCAAGGAGCGAGATTATTCTTTCCATCCCAAAAGTTTTAGATACTGCAATAATTTTTATATTATTATAAGATTGGTTAATTAGTTTTATTTTATCTTTAATTTTATTTAAATTTTTAACAGATGTATGCATAAATATTTTTACAATAAATATTACTTTATTAACTCCTTAGACACAAACATTACAAAAAATTTAGATAAGAACACAACAATAATATATAGGAACTATGCGAAAGATGTATTAGATGAAGAACTAATTTTAAAGTTCAAATATACTTGTAAGAAGTTGAATATTAAATTTATACTATCAAACAATTTTAAGTTATCTCTAAAACTTAACTTAAATGGAGCTTACATTCCATCATTTAATAAAAGCTTTGAACACTTATCATATTCTTATCCTAAAAATTTTTTAATATTGGGATCAGCACATAATATTAAAGAAATAAAAATAAAAGAAAGTCAAAAAGTCGATTTAATATTTATTTCCTCACTTTTTAAAAAAAATAAAAATTTTCTGGGTACAAATAAGTTTAAACTTCTTAATAATTTCACTAAAAAAAAAATTATTGCTTTGGGTGGAATTTCCAAAAAAAATATAAAAAAACTGAAATTATTGGGTTGTAATGGTTTTGCGGGAATTTCTTATTTTAAAGAAAAAAAAGGCCCCTAAAAAGGGGCCCTTTTTTATAATTTTTCTAAACTTAATTAGAATGCAAATGATACAGCTAACTCGTACCAATCTCTATCTGAAGCATCTGCACCAGAAATATTGTCATGTCTATTATGAGTTCCAGAGAATGTCATAGATCCCATTGTGTAAGAAGCACCAATACTTACTGATTCTTGATCTGTTAAAGCAGCACTTTCATAGTCAAGTTTTGACACACCGTACGAAAGAGAAAGTTCTTCGCTTACAGCATATGATATTGCCATAGATGAATAATCTTCATCACCATTTGCCACTTCACTATCAGCTTCATTTTCTTGGAAACCAAGAGTTACTGGACCATAAGCATATGTAGCATAGAAGATTTGGTTATCTACATGCGCAAGTGCTCCAGCACCTTTATCTTTACCTTTGTTATAAGATAATGTTAAACCTTCAACTCCAGTATATGTAATTCCAGCTTCTGTAGAACCTTCAACTTCAGTTGTAGAAGATGGAGTGTAAGATAAATCAACTGATAAACCATCCATTAAGCTTGAATTATTGTACCAGAACATATTTGATGTTGCAGCACCTTGACCTGGAGCATCTGCACCAGTGAATGACTCTTCATAAGCCGCTGGCATTTTATCATCGTTAGCAGAAATTACGCCATCACCTGCTTGACCCCAGAACGTTAATGTTCCAGCATCACCCATACCAAGAGCAAGACTTCTGTTATCGAAAATCTGTGCTCCAGTTCCATCACCGTTATCTAATAAAAAGTTTACATCAACAGTCATACCGTTGTCTAACTCTCCACCCCATGAGAAAGCGATGTTATCGTTCATTGCCCAACCATTACCAGTTTGAGTGTTTGAACCACCAGTGAATGTCATAGAAGCACCACCAGTCATAGATATATCAGCAGCTTGAGCTGATACAGCTACTAGAGAACCAGCTAAAGCTGATAATCCGATTTTTTTAAATTTGTTCATTATAACTCCTTTATGTTTTTGTTATTATTAATAATAAACACGATCTAATTATCATTTTTTTAATTTTTTTTTTTAATTTAACAGATTTTTTTGAAGATTTTCATAAAATGTGATATTTTTGCAACAAATTACATCTAAAATAGTTATAAATTGATGATTATTTAATATATATAAAAGTTTAAAATTCAATAACCAAATAATGATCAAAAAACTAATCAATATTATTACAATAGTTTCATTAAGTTTTGTCTTGAATGCTTGTAATGGGAAACTTCCAGGTGCAGATGCGAGAAAATATCCTCCTGATCCAAAATTAAGAGTTAAAAAAAATATAGAGGAAGGAAGAGGTTTTAGATTAATGGATAACATCGGCAAAGGTGGTGGTGGAAATTTTGAATTTGCAAGCTCTAATGAACTTTGGCGCGCTACACTTGATACAATAGATTTTATGCCTTTAGCCTCAGTTAATTACAGTGGTGGAGTGATAGTTACTGACTGGTATTCTGATGATAGAAATTCAAATGAAAGTATCAAAATTTCAGTTAGATTTTTAACGAATGAAATTAGATCTGATGCTATAGATCTAAAAATTTTTTATAAAGTTTGTAATCAATTAAACAATTGCTCTATTACAGAAAAAACTGGAAACTTAGAAACTGAACTAAAAAAAGAAATATTAAAAAAAGCTGCTTTTTACGAAAAAGAAAATAAAGACAAAAATTTTAAGCCTTATAAAGTACTCTAAAAAAAAATAATAATTACTTTTGTGGAAAGATATAATTTTAAAAAAGTTGAAAATTATTGGAGAGACCATTGGGAAAAAAATAACTCTTTCAAAACAACTATAGATAAGTCAAAAAAAAAATTTTATTGTTTAGAAATGTTTCCATATCCATCAGGAAAAATTCATATGGGGCATGTGAGAAATTATACAATTGGCGATGTGCTGGCAAGATATAAAGCCTTAAATGGTTTCAACGTTTTACATCCTATGGGTTGGGATTCCTTTGGTATGCCTGCAGAAAATGCAGCGAGACAGAATAATTTAGACCCTAAAACTTGGACTGAAAATAATATCTCTGTAATGAAATCCCAATTAAAAAAACTTGGGTTATCTATTGATTGGGATAGAGAAATATCCACATGCTCTCCCGATTATTATAAACATCAGCAAAAATTTTTTTTAGAATTATATGACAAAGGTTTAGTTTATAGAAAAGAAGAATATGTTAATTGGGATCCAGTTGACGAAACAGTTTTAGCAAATGAACAAGTAATAGATGGAAAGGGATGGCGCTCAGGAGTAAAAGTGGAAAGAAAAAAACTAAATCAATGGTTTTTTAAAATTACAAATTTTTCGGAAACACTTTTAAAAAGTTTAGATTCATTAAAAGACTGGCCCAATAAAGTAAAAACCATGCAAAAAAATTGGATTGGTAAGTCTTTTGGATGTGAAGTTAAATTTAAAATAAAATCAAGTAATATAAATCTTAAAGAAATTAAAGATATCAAATGCTTTACGACTAGACCTGACACATTATTTGGAATGACCTTTCTTGCTTTATCTGCTGATCATCCAATCTCAAAATATTATCAAAGTGATTCTGATTTCATAGATTTTAAAAAAAAATGCTCAGAAACTGGGACTACAGAAGAATCAATTTCTAATGCTGAAAAAATAGGTTTTAAGACTGATCTTATGGCAATAAATCCACTAGATGAAAAAATACAAGTGCCAGTATATTTTGCTAATTTTGTTTTGATGGATTATGGTTTGGGCGCTATCTTTGGTTGTCCAGCTCATGATCAGAGAGATCTTGATTTTGCAGTAAAATATAATTTAGAAGTGAAAACTGTAGTTACCCCAAACAAAGAAGATCAAAGTTTTAAAGTAAAAAATGAAGCTTATACAGGACCAGGCTATATATTTAATTCATCTTTTTTAAATGGACTAAAGTGTCCAGATCAATCAATTATTCAAACTATAAATTTACTAGAAAAAAAAAACTTAGGTGAAAAAAAAATTAATTTTAGATTAAAAGATTGGGGAATTTCTAGACAACGTTATTGGGGCTGCCCAATACCAATCATGTATGATGAAAATAATGAACCCCATAAAATTCCAAATGAAATGTTACCTGTGGAGCTGCCAAAAATTGATAAGCTCGAACCAACGGGCAACCCTTTAGATAAAATTGAAGAATGGAAAAATATCACGATTGATGGAAAAAAATTTATCAGAGAGACAGACACTTTAGATACATTTGTAGATTCTTCTTGGTATTTTTTAAGATTTTGTTCACCATTAGATAAAGAGTACGGATATAATTTAGAAGATTTAAATTATTGGATGCCAGTTGATCAATATATTGGTGGGGTAGAACATGCCATTCTTCACTTGTTATATTCAAGATTTTTTATGAAAGCTCTGTCATATAATAATAAAAATTTTAATATTGAAGAACCATTTAAAGGTCTTTTTACACAGGGAATGGTTTGCCATGAAACCTATAAAGATAAAAATAATAATTGGGTAAGCCCAGATGAAATTATTTCCATTGATGGAGAAAAATATTTAAAAAATGACAAATCCAATAAAATTACAACTGGACCCTCTGAATCTATGTCTAAATCTAAAAAAAACACTATTGATCCAGAAAAAATTATAAATAATTATGGCGCAGATGCTGTACGATTATTTATCTTATCTGATAGTCCTCCTGAAAAAGATGTTCAATGGTCTGATGACGGTATAGAGGCATCCTTTAAATTCATTCAAAGACTTTGGTTATTAAATTCAAAAATTATTGAAGAAATTAATAAAGATCACAAAAAAGATTTTGGCTTAAATCTGGAAAAAATAACAAATAAATTTATAATGAAAATTAACCAAAACTTAGAAAGTTTCAGTTATAACTTAATTATAGCTAATTTTTATCAAATATACTCCTCTTTAAGCAAAGAGATTCAAAATTCTTATAGAAAAGACACTCTTTTGTGCAATTATCAAAAAATTTTAATTGTTATGATTCCAGTTATTCCTCATTTTGCTTGCGAATGTCTTAAAATGATCAAAAATGAAAAGCAAATCAAATGGCCTGACTTTGATAAAGAATTAACTATAGATGATAAAGTTAAAATAGTGATTCAAGTTAATGGAAAAAAAAGAGCACTAATAGAAACTGAAAGAGAATTAACTGAGGAAAAACTTTTAGAGTTAATTAGTAAAGATAAGAATATTAGAAAATATTTAGAAAATCAAAAAATTTTAAAAAAAATATTTATCAAAAATAAACTACTAAATATAATTATTTAATATGATTAAAAGAGTTATAAGTATATTTTGTGTTTTAAGTATCTTAAGTGGATGTGGATATGTTCCTATTTATCTGAACAAAGAAAATACTTTCAACATAGAAATTGAAAGTATCTCAGGAGATGATCGTGTTAATGAAAGCATATCAAATATGTTAAAAATAAATTCAACAAAAAATTCTAGTCAAAAACTTATTTTAAACATTACTACGGAATATGACAAAACTACTAATTTAAAAGACTCTACTGGCACTGATACAAGCTTTAGAATAACTGTAAAAATTATATTTAAAATTAATGATAATAATAAAATTAGTGATCTAATTTTAAGCGAATATTTAGATTTAAAGAGAAATGATAACCGTTATGAGGAAACACAATTAGAAAATATTATGATAAATAACTTAACTCGAAGAATTTATAATAAATTAATTAATAAACTTGCTATAATGTGATTATAAAAACTGACAGTATTGATAAAATTGACTTTATTGAACACAGATTTTTTTTGATATATGGCAAGAATAATGGGTTGAAAGAAGAGATAATATCAAAAATTATTACTAAAAATTCAAAAAAAAAGATTTACAGATATGATGAAGCACAAATTTTTGAAGAAAGTAAAAACTTTTATGAAAATATTTTAAATGAATCTTTGTTTAATGAAAAAAAATTAATAATAATAAATAAATCAACAGATAAATTACTAGAAATAATTTTAGAAATATATTCAAAAAAAAATATAGACTCTTCTTTTGTAATTAACTCAGAAATATTAAGTAAAAGTTCAAAAATAAGAAATTTTTTTGAAAAAGATAAATCAAACTTTATATTGCCTGTTTATCCCGATACAGTACAAAGTTTATCCATTATCGCTAATAAATTTTTTAAAGAAAAAAAAATTGCAATGTCTCAATTAAATGTAAATTTAATAATAAACAAATGTAATAGTGATAGAGAATTTCTAAAAAAAGAACTCAGTAAAATAGAATTATTTTTATATAACAAAAAAAATATTGACACTCACGAGTTATCAAAACTGATAAATTTAACGGAAAACCATGAGATTTCAGAATTAGTTAATAGTTGTTTAAGTTACAATTCAAAAAAAACATCTTTTATTCTGAATGAAAACAGCTTTAATAATGAAGATTGCATTTTAATAATAAGAACTTTTTTAGCAAAAACAAAAAAAATACTTAAATTAGCCGATAATTATGCAAAAAATAATAACCTGGAAATGACCATTGCAGAGGCTAAACCACCTATTTTTTGGAAAGAGAAAGATTTAGTTAAACTTCAACTTCTAAAATGGAAGCCAAGTACATTAAAAAGACTCATATTTAATATCAATCAATTAGAATTGGAAATAAAAAAAAATTCCCAGTCCTCTTTAAATATATTAACGAACTTTATATTTGACCAAGTTTCGTCTAAGACTTAATAATTTTCTTTAATAATATCTATTATTTTGTTTAGCTGATCTAATTCTTTATATTCAATTATTATCTGGCCTTTATTATTTTTTTTATTTTTAATTAAGACATTCAATCCAATTTTGTTAGTTATAGACTGCTCGAGATAACTTAGGTTTGGATCTCTTTGCTTGGTATAGCTGATTTTTTTTTTAAATATTTTGACAAAAGCTTCTGCTTGCCTAACTGAAAGTTTTTTATCTATAATTTTGTTTGCAACAAAACTAGCATTATCTAATCCAACTAATATTTTTGCATGTCCAGCGGTTAGCTTTTTATCCTCAATTAATTTTATGACCTCATCGGGTAGCGATAATATTCTTAAACAATTAGTTACATGACTTCTACTTTTTCCAATAAATTTTGAAACTTTTTCTTGATCATATGAAAACACACTAATTAATCTTTGGTATCCCTGAGCTTCTTCTAGAGGGTTAAGATCATGTCTTTGAACATTTTCAACAATTGCGAATTCTAGGCTTTTTAAATCATCTGCTTCAGTGATAACAACTGGAACTTCATGAAGACCAGCTTTTTGTGCGGCAAGCCACCTTCTCTCTCCAGCTATTATTTCATATTTTGAAATTTGATCTTCTGATTTTCTAACTATGATTGGTTGAATAATTCCTCTCTCTCTAATTGAGTTAGCAAGATCATTTAGGACTTCTTCATCAAAGTTTTTTCTTGGTTGGTACTTATTTGGAATTATTTCACTAATTCCTAATTTGTTTTTTTGGGACTCAATTTTGGTTTCTCCTATTAAAGAAGACAATCCTCTACCCAATCCTTT
>Ga0181595_10006013_pt1 | contig 10550 bp, 10 predicted proteins | sample 041ome_7_FD_145604 | JGI IMG/M metagenome (GOLD analysis project Ga0181595, IMG submission 145604) | Coastal salt marsh microbial communities from the Groves Creek Marsh, Skidaway Island, Georgia - 041401AS metaG (spades assembly) | ecosystem: Environmental > Aquatic > Marine > Intertidal zone... | reverse complement strand
AGCAGATGTTGGAATTAACGCTACTGAAATGCTAATCTCACAAGTAAAAGATAAGGTAAAAAAAGATGGGCTTCAAGAACCTAGCCAATTAAAAGATATTTTAAAAAGTGAACTAATTACGCTTCTTAAGACAATCGAGTCACCTTTAAAAATCTCGGATAACCATCCTTTTATTATTATGATGGTTGGGGTTAATGGAACTGGTAAAACAACCTCCATTGGGAAGTTAACAAAATTATTGCTTGAAGATAACAAAACAGTCCTAATCGCTGCAGGTGATACTTTTCGGGCAGCCGCATCGGAACAACTTTCGGTTTGGGGTGATCGAAATCAAGTTTCTGTCATCGCTCAAAAAAAGGGTGATCCAAGTGCGGTTATTTTTGATGCAGTTAATTCAGCTAAAGCAAAAAATATAAATGTTGTTATTGCCGATACAGCTGGGAGACTTCCAACTCAAAAAAATCTAATTGATGAAATTACAAAAATAAAAAGAGTTATAACCAAATGCCATCAACCGGGTCCACAAGAAATTTTGTTGGTTATTGATGCAAATACTGGGCAAAATGCAATAAATCAACTCAAAGTTTTTAATGAAGCTTTAGGGGTCACTGGTTTAATTATTACTAAACTAGATGGAACTGCCAAAGGCGGTATAGTTGCCGCCATTGCAAAAGAGCTTCCCACACCTATTCGATTCATTGGACTTGGCGAGGGAATTGATGACTTAAAGGTGTTTTCAGCAGAAGATTATGTTGAGGCCATGTTTGAGTGATTAAATTTACAAACGTTTATAAGAGATATCCCGGTGAGATGGATGTGCTTCAAGATATTTCTCTTGCAATTAACGCCGGAGAATTAGTTTTTGTTACAGGTTCATCTGGTGCCGGAAAATCAACTTTATTAAAATTAATTTCAGCTGTAGAAAAACCAACCTCCGGAACTATTTTTTTTGAAAATCAAAATCTAAGTTACCTAAAAAAAAATGAAATGCCGTTTCTGCGTAGAAAATTTGGCATGATCTTCCAAGACCATAAGTTGCTATATGATAGAACTTGTTTTGATAATGTCTTACTACCACTTGCAATTAATGATAGTGATCCTTCGGATATAGGGCGACGCGTAAGAGCGGCACTAAACAAAGTCGGCTTACTTGAAAAAGAAAAGCTAATGCCTATCACCCTTTCTGGAGGTGAGCAACAAAGGCTGGCAATTGCTAGAGCAATCGTTTCAAGGCCTTCAGTTTTAATTGCAGATGAGCCTACAGCTAACTTAGATCGTGGGTATGCAGACGAAATAATGAATATTTTTTACAGTTTCCAGCAAGTAGGCGTAACTGTAATTATTTCAAGCCACGAAATACCTTCAACACAAATGAAATACAAAGAACTTCATATCTCCAAAGGTAGCCTCAATAATGTTCCGCTTCTTACATAACCACTATCATGCACTTATTCAGGGGTTAATTCGTATTAGAGCGAATTGGATTGGCTCCGTTATGATGTTTCTTGTTATAGGAATAACACTCTCTTTACCTACTACAGGATTCCTCCTGATTCAGAATGCATCGCAAATTTCAAACAAGATTCAGTACGAAGCTGAATTGAGTATATTCCTCGATAAAGAAATTAAGGCTGAACAAGTTGATTTTTTGCATTCTGCATTAAAAAAAAATAGCTTAGTTAAAAAAATACATTTCGAGCCTAAACTTGTTGCTTGGGAAAAACTTCAAGCACAACTTAACCTATCCTCAATTGAGGATGGCGTTTCAAAAAACCCTCTCCCAGATGCTTTTTTTATCTCCTTAAATACTTTAGAAACAAAAAAAATTGATAGTTTTGTTACCGATCTTAAGGCAATTGAGGGTATCGAAGAAATTGTTCTGGATGGTGGTTGGGTGAAAAAATTAAGGTCTATTTTGTATCTTATTAAGATTGGCATTCTTATTCTTGGCAGTTTACTTATTACTGTCCTCGTCGTTGTGATAACGAATACCGTCCGACTGCAAACGCTTACTTATCAAAATGAAATTGAAGTTAGTCGTCTAATCGGGGCTACAAACGCTTTCATTCAGAGACCTTTTGAATACACAGGACTTATCTATGGTTTAGGCGGCGGTCTTGTTACTCTGGGAATTTTGAAAATTATTCTTGTGTCTTTTAATTTAGTTGCAGATCGTGTTGAAAATTTAATCGGTGGCAACATCACACTCAATACCTTTTCGGTAGAGCAGTCAATATTTATAATAATTATCGCAATGTTTGCTGGATGGATTGCCTCTTATATAGCGGCGAAACAAGCTATACATAAACTAGAAAAAAATTACTAACTTGTTGTATTTTTTGAAACTTTTTATTAAAATTAGCACTCTCATGCTATGAGTGCTAAAATATAACTTAAATATGAATAATTTATCAATAACAAATTTTAATCCTACTGACGATTACAATATTTATCAGCAGACCATCAGTGCATTCCCCTCTTTAACCCCTGAGGAGGAGTATGAACTCGGTATGCGGTTAAAAAAGAACAATGATCTGGAAGCTGCCAAGCAATTAATCTTGTCCCACTTAAAGTTAGTCATCAAAGTTGCTCGCTCATACAGCGGTTATAATCTCCCTCATGCCGACCTTGTTCAAGAGGGTAATATTGGTCTAATGAAGGCTGTCAAAAGATTTGACCCTGAAAGAGGGGTTCGGCTTGTTTCGTTTGCCATCTATTGGATAAAAGCAGAGATACAAGAATATGTTGTAAAGAATTGGCGTTTGGTAAAAACTGCCACAACTAAGGCACAGCGAAAGCTTTTTTTTAATTTAAGAAGCCTTAAAAAAACACTTAAACCCTTAAGATCAGATGAAATTGAAGCAATAGCTAAAGAGTTAAATGTTAGAGAAGATGAAGTGAAAGAAATGGAATATCGTTTTTCCGGCCAGGAAATTGCCATTGATTATTCTGATGATGATCATGATGACGATCAATTTCGACCTATCTCTTACTTAAAGGATGATGCACTTGGGCCATCTGATAAGTTATCTGCAGAGGAGGATGAATCAAATTCTTCCGACAGTCTGCAATTAGCACTTAAAAAATTGGATGAAAGAAGTCGAGCCATAATTGAGGCCCGATGGTTAACTGATGGTAAGCCTAAAACACTCCATGATTTAGCAGACGAACACCAAGTATCTCCAGAACGAATTAGACAGATTGAACAAGCTGCGATGAGTAAAATTAAATTACTTATCTCATCAGAGTCATAAAGGAAAAAAATTAAAGGCATTCTGTTAGAATTCGTCTTTAAGATACTTTTTTTTAAAAATGACTAAAAATCCCAGCCCCGTTGAGATTAAGCTTCATCAAGAATCTCGATTATTAGAAATAAAATTTGATAACAATACCGAATGCTCTTTATCGTGCGAGTTTCTTCGAGTCTACTCTCCTTCAGCTGAAGTCCAGGGTCATTCCCCAAGTCAGGCAGTCCTTCAAATTGGCAAGGAAAAAGTAAATATTTCAAATATAGAGCCCGTTGGGAATTACGCAGTAAAAATTACTTTTTCAGATGGTCATGACACAGGCCTTTACTCTTGGGACTATCTTTATCGATTAGCGGAAAATTATGAGCAGCTTTGGATTGAATATCTTGGAAAGTTAGATGCGGCCGGCATAAAAAGAATTATCGATGAAAAATAAAAAAACACAGTTTGGGTTTACCCAAGTTAATGAGTCAGAAAAATCAAAAAAGGTTGAAAGTATATTTAACTCTGTATCCACAAATTATGACCTTATGAATGATTTTATGTCCCTGGGCCTTCATCGAGCTTGGAAGAAATATTTTATTGAAACCGCCAATTTAAGAAATGATGCAAAAATTCTTGATATTGCTGGTGGAACCGCTGATATATCGCTAGCATTCGCGAAGAAAAATAAGACTTTTTCAATAATTCACTCTGATATCAATCAAACCATGCTGGATGAAGGCAGAAAAAAATTGATTGATCACGGAATTATTCTTCCATCGATAGTATGTGACTGTGAATCCCTACCCTTTCAGGATAATTTTTTTGACTGCGTAACTATCGGTTTTGGATTGCGAAATATGACTCACAAATTAAATGCTATTGCGGAGGCCTATCGTGTTTTGACCCCAGGGGGTAAATTATTAATTCTCGAATTTTCCAAGGTTTGGGAACCTCTTAGAAAAATTTATGATTTATTTTCATTTAAAGTTATTCCCGTTCTCGGTGATCTTATCGCAAAAGACAGGGCAAGTTATCAGTATCTTGTTGAATCAATTAGAGTCCATCCTAGCCAAGAAGAACTAAAAAAAATGATGGAACAGATTGGTTTTTATGATGTGTCTTATAACAATTTAAATGCTGGAATTGTTTCGATTCATAAGGGTTACAAAACATGATATTGAGATTTAGAAACTCGTTTATCGCGCACATTTTAAATCAAAATGATTGGATCCCATCCAAATTAGTAAACCACAAAAAAAAAGTCATTGAAGTTAAAATTGGTTTTGTTGAGATTAATTTCATCGTGGGAGATAGGGGTGAATTGAGACTTATTGAAAATCCCGAGCATGCAGACACAATAATTCAAATGAGCTTTGATGCCTTTTTTAAGACCATTATATTAAAAGAAAAGAAAGGGATTAAAATTGATGGCGATATTGATTTCGCCAAAGATTTCTCTGAGATATTAAATCATATCGAATGGGATTTAGAGGATGACTTAAGTTTGATTTTTGGGGATATTGTTGGGCATGAAATTGCTCAGGCTGGAAAATCATTTATTTATCAAAGCAAAAGAAATCTCAAGGAAGTATCTGGGGCACTTGTTGAATTCTGGCAAGAGGAAAATAAAATCTTATCAAGAAAAGAAGATGTTAATGATTTTGTTAAGGATGTAGATTTTTTATCTGAAGAGGCGGATAGAATTGAAGCAAGGCTTGAGAAATTAATACAAAGAAAAAGTATATGAGTTTATTTCGGTTTATTTATATCATTTACATAGCTCTCAAGTATCGCCTTGACCAATTTTTTTCTTCAAGAACCATTAGGGTTATTCAATTTATTCTCGCCCCCCTAAGGCTCATAAGTTTTACAAAATTAAATCGGGCGGAGCGTTTAAGAATTTCACTGGAATCACTAGGTCCAATTTTTGTGAAATTTGGGCAGATGTTATCAACACGTAGAGATTTACTTCCAACTGATATTGCTGACGAACTTGCAAAGCTACAGGATCAAGTTCCACCCTTTGAGTATCAAGATGTAAAAAAAATTGTGGAAACAACTTACAAAACTACCATTGAAAAACAGTTTAGGAATTTTGAAAAATTACCTGTGGCCAGCGCATCGGTTGCTCAAGTTCATTATGCAGAGTTAGTTGATGGTAAAGAAGTTGCAGTTAAGATACTTCGCCCCAATATTAAACAACAAGTTAAAAGAGATATACAGCTTCTATACTGGATTGCTTCTATATTAGAGTTTATATGGGCAGATGGAAAAAGGTTAAGGCCAAAAGAAGTTGTAACTGAATTTAGCAAACATACGACGACTGAACTTAATTTGCTTTTAGAGGCCGGGCATTGCTCTCATTTGTATGAAAACTTTCAAGATAAAAAACTTTTAATTGTGCCTGAAGTTTTTTGGGACTTTTGTCATGAAAATATCATGGTAATGGAAAGAATGGATGGAATTCCAGTAAGCAATATTAAAGAATTAAATAAACATAAAATTGATATTCCAAAACTCGCAAGAGACGGAGTAGATATTTTTTTTACGCAAGTCTTTCGCGATGGTTTTTTTCATGCTGACATGCATCCGGGAAATATTCAAGTCGCAAAAGATGGGCGTTATATCGCTTTAGATTTTGGCATTATGGGAACTCTGAATGAAAGTGACAAGCATTACTTGGCAAGGAATTTTGTATGTTTTTTCAAAAAAGATTATCGAGGTGTTGCCGAAGCTCATTTGGAGTCTGGATGGGTCCCAAAAAACACCTCTGTTGATGAATTTGAAAATGCGATTCGCTCAGTATGTGAACCAATTTTTAATAAACCACTGAAAGATATATCATTTGGGAAATTACTCATTCGTCTCTTTCAAACCTCGCGTCAATTTAATATGGAAATTCAACCACAATTGACTATGCTCCAAAAAACTTTACTCAATGTTGAAGGGCTTGGTCGCGAGCTTGACCCAAATTTAGATCTTTGGGTTACAGCCAGACCATTTCTTGAGAAATGGTTAAAAGAGCAAACAGGACCAAAAAAAATAATTCAATCATTAAAAAAAGAAATGCCACAAATCATAGAAATTCTCCCAAAATTTCCTAAATTAATTGAAGCTTATCTAAAAAATAATAGCTTAGAATCAACGCTTGAAATTAAAAAATATCAGCAAGATATCAAAGCCTTAAAAAGCTCAAATAAATATGTAAAAATAATCTGCACGATTATCTTTATTTTGTTTATTATTCAATTTTATCTTCTAATTTTTTAAAATTTTAATGCTTTTCTGGTTTGTAATTTTGTATATCCTTTTCTCCGTGGGTATAGGGCTCTTTGTGGCAACAAAGGTAAAAAATACAAGAGATTTCGCTATTGCTGGGAGGCACTTACCCTTGCCTGTTGTCATCGCCACAGTTTTTGCTACATGGTTTGGAGCAGAAGCAATTTTCGGTGTCTCATCGACATTCGTCGAGGAAGGTTTAACTGGGGTTGTTGCAGACCCTTTTGGTGCCAGCTTGTGTCTTATCATCGCCGGCATACTATTTTCTAAATATCTCTACAAACTAAATATTATTACTTTAGGGGACTTCTATCGAAAAAGGTACGGCAGGACTATTGAGGTACTTACTTCGCTAGCCATTTTAGTTTCATATTTGGGCTGGGTTGCAGCACAAATCAAAGCCCTAGGATTGATACTCAATATTGTTTCAGATGGTGCAATTTCAGAGCAAATGGGTATGATTTTAGGTACTTTTATTGTACTTACCTACACAACGCTTGGAGGCATGCTTTCTGTTGCTATTCTCGATTTCATTCAAATGTTAGTTGTCATAAGTGGGTTACTTTTTATTGGCTACATAGTCTCTGGGTTAACAGGTGGTATTCAGCCTGTCCTTGATAGCGCTTATGACAAAGGTCGTCTCGATTTTTTCCCAAAGGGAAATATATGGGTTTGGATTACATTCATAGGAACATGGATGACTATGATGCTGGGGTCAATCCCGCAACAAGATGTATTTCAGAGAATTACCTCAGCTAAAAGTGCAAAAATTGCACTTTGGGGTTCAATTTTTGGTGCATCAATTTATTTTTGTTTCACTTTTGTCCCGATGTTTATTGCCTATGCTGCAACAATGATAAATCCTGAGTTTTATCAAGAGTTAACGCAAACAGATTCGCAAAGGGTATTACCGCACCTGATTACAAATTACACTCCTCTTTTTGCACAAGCGATCTTCTTTGGTGCAGTTATTTCTGCAATTATGAGTTGTTCCTCCGCAACCCTTCTGGCACCATCAGTAACATTTGCTGAAAATATTGTGCGTAATTTTTATCCTAACATGAGCGATAAACAATTTTTAAATGTGATGCGTCTATGCTTGGTATGCTTTTCCATTATCGTTTTAATTTATGCCTCCTTGTCTGAATTAAGTATTTTTCATATGGTTGAGTCAGCATACAAAATTACCTTGGCTGGAGCCTTTACACCTCTAGTTTTTGGTATTTTTTGGAAGAAGGCAAATGACTTTGGTGCACTCTGCTCAATTATTGGTGGGGTTGGCACTTGGATAGCCATGGAGTTGATATTCGGGGAAGATATACTTATCCCCGCTCAGCTTATTGGCTTGCTTGTAAGTATGATTGCCATGATCAGCACTTCTTTATTAACGCAAGAAAAATATCCCGTTAAATTTCATTTGAATCATTAATTATTTTTGGCACCTTTTACAAAAAAAACTGGATCGCTGTCCTAGAAGAATCTTCTTTATTGGCTCTTGGCATCTATAACAAGGCAAATTTTCCCTTCCATAAACTCTATGCTCTTGCTGGAAATAACCCAACTTCCCATCAACTGCAGTAAAGTCATTTAAGGAACTTCCCCCTTTTTGAATTGCATCATTGATTACTATTTTAATTGACTCAACTAACTCATGCACATTTCTCTTTGTAAGCTTGGAAGAGCTTTTCTGTGGGCAAATTTTTGATAAAAATAATGCCTCACTTGCATATATATTTCCAACCCCGACCACGAGGTGAGAGTCCATAATACTATTTTTAATACACTGTTTTTTATTTCTGAGGCGTTTATACAAATATTCCTGGTTAAAATCATTGCTCAGCGGTTCTGGTCCCAATGACTGAATTAAAAAATGTGTGTTGATATTATCCTTATACCAATGGATAGATCCAAACCTTCGTGGATCATGGTAGCGTAAAATTTTTTTAACCCCTGCAAACTCAAATATTACGTGGTCATGTTTCTTTAATTCTTCATTTTGAGGGGTAATTTGCATTCGACCTGACATGCCCAAATGAATTATTAAGGCCCCATTATCAAAATTTAAAAAAAGGTATTTCGCTCGTCTCTCAACTGACAAGATAATCTTGTCTGCAAGAAATCTTTTTATATTCGGATTTATGGGCCACCTAAGTGAACTATTACGTATTTGAACATTTGAAATTTTATGCCCAACTAAGGGAAGAAGTCCGCGCCGAGTTGTCTCAACTTCTGGCAGTTCAGGCATTTAATTGTTTTTCTCTTCAATTTTTACATGTGGATTTAACATCGTAAAACCTAAGTCGCCTGGAAAACGGTAAAGTAAGCCCTCATCTTTTCTAAAGAGAGTTAGCTCTGGAGACTCTTGAATTCTGTAAAAAGTAATTTTATGGTTGTCTTCTGTTGTTATATCAAAACTCTTGTAGCCTATTCTTGCATCCATTTTGTAGGGCTCAACTGAGGTTGCTATCAACTTTTCCCAAGTGATCTCAAACCAGTCGTCCATCTGAATTGATTCCACACTCACGTTGTCGCCTTCAACACTCCATTCATTGTAGCTTTTGTTCACTCTTAAACGATTTTCTTGCCACTGCTCTAGTCTAGAAAAATCAAAGCCCTTAATTTTTTCAAAACGGGCAATTGGATTTTTGTCGATTAACTCTAATGGTTGAAAAGTAGCAGTTTCTGAGAAGCCACCACTGATTAGATAAACATGGTCATTAAATAAGATATATTGGTCCTCATTCACCGGATTGTATGTTCCGAATAAGAAAGTAACCTCCTCTACTTTATTTGAAAAGGTAATCTTTAGTTCTGGCTTTGCTAGGCCATATTTTTCAAGTTCATCTGCAGGCAACTTGACAGGACTGGTTGTTGCCAAAATACCTAAAATTCTATAAACATACAATTCATCTGCTCGCGCTTTATAGGGATTGAGCATCCTCCAACCTTTGTCGGTCAAATGAAATTGGGTTGGTTGTCGAGAGGGGAATTCGATGTCAATTTTGCTAAAGTCAGACAACTTAAGGTTGGAAATTTCAATACGATTATCGTTTACAGGCTCTTTTTGGGAAATATTCCATGCGTAAAAACTTCCAGCAACTACTACCAACAAGAGAACAACGTTTACTGTCCAATTAAGCTTCATAGCTATGCTTTTCTTCGTCTAAACCAAAATAAGAAGCCTAAAATGAAGAGACCAATTGGGATAAAATATTGGAACATATGAAATACTGTCCAAGCAACAAAAACTGATTTTGCATCACTGGGTATAGTAACGTTAACATCCTTTAACGGTGATGGCTGGATAGTAATCAATGAATCATCACCAACTAACCAATTGACCATATTAATTCCTAAATCTAAATTTCCACCCGAGGTTATATAATAGTTGGATAAGAATGAGGCATTACCCACAACAACCACTCGCTGTCCTTTCTCGCCATATTTTCTATTTAACGCCACGGCAATATTGATTGGGCCTGCCTTATCAATACTTCCGTCAAAAATTAACTTATCCCGTAAGGGTTTGGTATTAGATGGAAGCCACCCCGTGGCCCCTACTTCAATAAGACTGGATACCTCCCAACCATTTTCATAGGTTCCGACAGCATTAACTTCATGGGCATTCATATATTGTGTTCGCAGCATAAAGTTCTTGGTGATAGGGTGATTGCCATATGCAAGGGCAAAGGTCATGTCCTCATTACCACCAAATTGCAATGAGCCTGGATCTACGACTTTAGTTTGTGAAACTTCAAGGCCAATATATTTAGCAACATCCTCGAGACCCTGTAAGTTTGAGTCATCCAAAAGCCACAACAGATTGCCTCCGTTATCAAGGTAATTGACAATTTTTTGCGCCTCTACCTCAGTGACTGGTACTTGGGGGCTTGCAACAACGAACATGGAACCTTCTTTAGGAATATCTGTAAGTACTGTTAAATCTGGATTTGAAAACTTAAAACCTCTTTTTTCTAATTGCTTCCCAAACTCACCCAAATCATTATTCTTAAGTCCAAGAAGATTTTTTTCACCATG
>Ga0181595_10006008_pt1 | contig 10553 bp, 8 predicted proteins | sample 041ome_7_FD_145604 | JGI IMG/M metagenome (GOLD analysis project Ga0181595, IMG submission 145604) | Coastal salt marsh microbial communities from the Groves Creek Marsh, Skidaway Island, Georgia - 041401AS metaG (spades assembly) | ecosystem: Environmental > Aquatic > Marine > Intertidal zone >... | reverse complement strand
AAGTAAAAAAAAAAGCAGAGTAATTTTCTTTTTGCAGAAAAGGTCGAGACGCTTCATAAAAAACGCACGCGCACCAAAAAATTTCATCAAACTCTCTTGTTAGTATTCTATAGTACTAAAAACAAGGACGATGTTGTGGAGAGGTTGAGAGAGATTCAGAGAGAGGACGAGGAACGCGAGGAGGATGCGACGACAGCGACGGGAACACTTTCAACAACGCGGTGGTGGGGCGGACGACGAGAATGATGCTTCTGCTGATGATGATTTTGATGTCAACGTGATGAACAAAAACGAAGATGATGATGAAGAAAAAGATTTGGAAAAAGGGGCGATGAAACCACCGGCGTTACCGAGACCGATGCGACTTTTGGAAGAGTTGAAAGAGAAAATGATGACGTGTGCTCACGAAAACGCAAATGGGACGACGACGAGCAGCAAATACGCGAGCATCGAGTGCGAGTTGAGCTCGTGGAGAGAGACGGAAATTATTCAATTTTTGGTGGAGAAGATTCGGAAAAATTATTACGCGAAGACGACGACGAACAACGAGGATGAAGACCCGATACGAGTCGGACGGGTGTTCACGGCAGTCAACGAAGGCGGTCTGGCGGTTTTAGTTGGAGAGGAACTGAGAGATAAACGGAGTTTAGGATCGGTCGTGAGAGCCGCGGCGGCGGCGTCGGCGGCGTCGGCGGAGAAGAAAGACGAAGAAGATACGAGTAGCGAAGGGGGGGCAAAGAAAGAAGGGACGAAGAAGAAAAATAGCGACGAGAAGAATAAGAAAAAGCTCGCAAACGTGCCGAAGATTGCAATCGCGACGTTAGAGTCGCCGGTGAATTTAGGCGCCTCGGACGGGAGAAACGCCAGAGTGGTGTGTTTGGTCTTAGTTCCGATGAGCTCGCAAACTTTACACGGAAACCATCGACACAGTTTTGAAGAGCTTCATCGGAACAGCGCTTTACATAACGACGGCGGTGACGACGACAACGATAAAGACGCGCTGTTTGGCCTGGACCGATGGAATAAAATCGCGTGCATAAAAGCCGCGTTTAGAAGTTTATCGAGAGACACAGATTTTGTCTCCGACGCGAGCGATTTCAAAAGACTCCACTCGCACGCGAAGAAACATTCCAGATTGCCGCACGCTTTTGACGTTCTCTCCGCAGTCATGCACGGGGACAGCACGGACGATAAAGTGCGTTTGTTGAGTGCCAAGCAAAGAGTCCTGGACGCGTGGGAAGACGCCGTGGAAGTCTTGAGATTGTCCCATAGGAATTCGTTTTTGACTTCCATAGAACACAGGAAAAAGAACGCGAAAGATACGAACGCGAACACTAACAGCTCGTACGAAGCCGAGCGGACGGGGAGATTTTGCGGTGGAATCATCGATGATATTAAACGACGTTCGTTAGTGTACGCGAGCGATTGGACGGATGGACTACAAACAGTCAAGACGATAACGGCGACTTTGTACATGTATTTCGGGTGCTTAGGACCGGCGATTGCGTTTGGAGGGTTGACGTACGAGGAAACCGGCGGTAAACTCGGCGCGATGGAATTTTTGCTCTGCCAGGCTTTTGTCGGCATCGTTTGGGCAATTATCGGTGGTCAACCCGAGTTAGTACTCAGACCAGCCGGTCCGCAAACGGTTTTCATCATCGAGCTTTATCGACTCTCGACGACGAAGGCGTTCAACGTGCCTTTCGAACTCGCCATGGCGTGGACGGGCGTGTGGACTTCAATTTTCATGCTCCTCATCGCGTGTTTTGATTATTGCGCGATTGTCGTTCGATCTTGCACGAGGTTCACCCAAGAAATTTTCATGGTATTTGTGAGTGCAATTTTCATATTCGAAGGGTGTAAAGGCGTCGGGAGTTATTTCGATAGCGCGAAAGAGACGTACAGCAGAGACGTGGCGTTGTTTTCGCTCATCTTAGCCGCCGTGACTTTACAACTCGGATTGTTTTTTGGAAAAGTTCGTTCCAGCCCTTTCTTACTCGGTCCTTTGAGAGAATTGACGGCTGATTTTGGAATCGCGTTTGCGATCGTTACCTCTTGTCTTCTCGCGTGGGGATCTGGAATCGATGGGTACGAAAAGCTCTCGTTACCTTCGAACATCAAGCCGAGCGACGAAACGAGAAGCAATTGGCTGATTGACTTATTTCCGTCCAAAGAGGAAGGAAATCGATGGATCATCGGAGGCGCGATAGTCCCGGCGATATGCTTAACGTGCTTGTATTACATCGACGCTAATGTTGCGGCGCTATTGTGCAACAAAGAAGAGGCAAAGTTGAGAAAAGGCGTCGCGTATCATTACGATTTCGCGTTGCTCTCTATCTTACTCTTTTTCTGTTCGATTTTTGGCTTGCCGTTTGCGACGCCGAGTCTGCCGCACTCGCCGCAATACGTGAGAGCACTGTCGGAGATTGAAGAGATTACAAAGAACGGGGTCACGCGAACAAAAGTGGTGACTGTTCACGAACAACGCCTCTCGCCGCTGCTCGTCAACGTTTTGGTTTTGTTGTCCTTTGTTTTATTGTCATTGTTGAAAGAGATTCCTATGGCGGTATTGTACGGTTTATTCGTTTTGATGGGCATCAACGGTTTCTACGAAAATCAATTTTTTCATCGATTGACGATGATATTTATGGAACCAAGGTTACACCCACCGACGTCGTACGTGAGAAACGTCCCGTTATCGCGGGTTCATGGATTTACGTTCGTACAAGTGTGTTGCGTGGCGGTCATTTGGGGCGTGCGCTCGACGGATTTGTGCCTCATGTTTCCAATCTTAATCGCGATGTTAATGCCGCTTCGGTTACTTCTCTCCAAGTTTGACGGCATGTTCACGAAGCAACAGTTGCAACTTTTGGACGTGAACGACGAAGCGTATTTGGTATTAGATGATGATGACGATGATAGCAACAATAACGACGACGACGACGACGACGACGATGACCGAGACGACGACGACGGCGACGCCTTTGATGCCAATGACCCTGGTTTCAACAACAACGCGACCGACGACGAGCGTCGCCAATTAGTACGCGCGGCACAAAAAGCTGCGTTCGATTCGAGAGCGATGACGCTGATGGATTTTGCGGAAAACGGACCGAGTCTGAACGCGTCCTCGCTAGGGAGTGCTAGAAAACCTCAGGGGTCGTCTCCGTTCGGCACCGCCGCGACGCCGAATCGATACGTGTTCCCGTATCATTCGGATTCAAAGCCGATTAAAATTGCCCAGAGACGAACGTCGTCATACTTCAGCGACGACGATCTCTCGCCGAGGGATAAGTCGGCGACCGTGAGTCCAAGACGCGATCGTCCACTTTCGCCTAAACCATCGAACGATAATAATAAAAATAATAAAAGTAGTAATAGTAAGGAGGAACCCGGGTCTCCGCTGTAGTTCTATAGATAGGATACAATTAGGAAAAAAGAAGACTTTTATTCAGATGATGTTTTATCGTATTGTAGCGCGCGTATTTACAATTTACTACTTACGCAACTGCACTTCTTCGCATTCATTCATTCATTCATTCATTCATTCAAATCCTTTTGTATTCTTGTGTTCATTTGTTCATGTGTGTGTGTGTTCAATCGTCCTTTTTTTTCACGAAAATCATCATCTTACAAAAAATTAGGCTGTCGTTCGCTTCGCCGCGAACGGTGCGGCGATTCGCGTCGCTCTCGTTTTCGGGGGCGAAAACTCAACCGATCTACCTTTCACCTCTTTCGGCACCGCTTTCGCCGCTTTCTTAGTGACGTTTTTGTTGTTGTTGTCCCCTTTCGCTTTTTTGCGTCCGAAAAGCACTCGCGACACCGTTCGGTACGCCAAGTAATACATCAACGTTTGGACCAAAACGTACGAGGAAAACATCGCGTTCGATTTCGTCGCGTACGGCGCAAAAAAATCCACGTTTTGGTACACCATCAATAATTTCGCCGCCAAAACTTTCACCAACTCCTCTCTCGCCGCTGTTAAAAACAAGAAAGCGCGCGTCGCGTACTCCTTCGCTTCCTTCGGCGTCTTCTCCTGGACAAACTTCTTCGCCTTTGTCAGTTGCGGTTGAACTTTCTTCACCCCAGATTTCACTTGCTTCGTGACTTCACCGTACGCGCTTTTAATTTTCGGCATCACCTCCTTCTTCGCCTTCACTTTCGCCGTTTCGTATTTCTTCGGCAAATCAAACTCCATCGCCTTCTTACTCGCCAACTGCCCGATTTCCAACGACTTCACCTTCGCGAACGCGTAATATTCCGACCCTTTCGCCTTCGCGACGACTGCCAACCCACTCGTCTTCTCTTTCAAATATTCCGCGAAAACTTTCGAGTGCGCTTTCAAACCCTCCAAACCTTCCTTCGCTTTCGCCTTCCCGTCGCTCGTCGCCGCTTCCGCGAACGTCTTCAACGCCTCCCAAAAATGCGCAAACTCCGTCTTCAAATCGTTCGACGAACTTTTCTGAGCGATAAACTCTTCGTTCGTTTCTCCTAAAAAACTTCTCTCGAACTTTTCTTTCTCTTCTTTTGTCTTTTCCAAGTTCACTTTCGCCTCCTCGATGGCTGATTTCGATTTTTGCAATTCCAACTCCACCTCTCGTTTCGTTCGTCTCATTTCGTTCAAATCGACGTTTAATTTTTCCTCGACGGCACGTTTCTCTTTCCTCGCGTACGAGAGGTCAGACTTTGCTTTTTCCAGTTCACGTTCCAACCGAAGAAGCTTGTTTTCGTCTTCTTTTCCCCTAGTGGGGTTGGCGGAAACGAAGAAAAAGCCTTCGCCCTCGCCGACGACGACGCGCCTTCTTCTTTCGCGCATTAATCCATTCGCAAAATCGGTGTTAGTGGTAAAACACCCGGGACCGACGACGAATGCGAACACGACGGCAAACGCGAGTAAAAAAACAGTTTTTTTACCGCGCGAGAAGTATCAGATCTGCGCCGGTGAGTACTCCTCATCAATCTCGTGTTCGTCATTTCAAGATCGATATAATAAAACGCGCGTCGTTCAGAGAGAGAGAGAGAGCGCGTTTTTTTATATCTCAAAATAGCGCGCAAAAGTTGTGTGGCAAGAGGTAAACGTTTTTGAAATTTTTGTTCCTTTTTCGTAGGTGTTTTTTTAGAGGGGCAGACGATTGGTTGTTTTTTAGTGAGATCTCCATGCAAGAAAAACATTAAAAAAGTGCTTAAAAATTCTGGACGCCACATGTGAGATCACACACATGTTGAATACAACGACTAATAAACGAAGAATAACAATACTAAGTGATGAGAGTAAAGAATCCACATCCGAAAAGAGCGAACGCGAGGACGCTTTTGAAGGTGGTGAAGGGGAGGAGAGAAGAAGAAGAAGTGGAAGAAGAAGAACCGGTGTTGTGTTTGAAGATTCCTGACGAGAGAGAAGAGATGCGAAAAGAAAAGACTGCGACGAAGAGAGGGAAGAGAAAGAGAGGGCACGAGTGCGATGTTTGCGAGAAGGTGTTTCAATATCCATCACTTTTGGCTACACACGTGCGTATTCACACGAACGAGAGACCTTTCGAATGTGATGTGTGCGAGAAACGTTTCACTCAATCTGGTAATTTGAGATACCACATGCGTATTCACACAAACGAGAAACCGTACGAATGTGATGTGTGCGAGAAAAGTTTTCGTCAATATGGTCATTTGCAAAAACACGCGCGTATTCACACGAACGAGAAACCGTACGAATGCGATGTGTGCGAGAAGAGGTATCGTCACGCTTCTCGTTTGAGATACCACAAGCGTACTCAACACCATTATTAGCTCTTTTATAGTCCTACGTTTACATACACACACATTGTATTCATCAAAGAACGCACGAATCAAATCAAACTTGTTTTCTAAAGTTGTCCACCTTGAACTTTTAAGATACTCTTTTTTGCTTAGAAAAGACATCACAAAAAAAACACATTTCATCATGTTTTGACACAAGACGAAACAAAGAGATACACAGACGCACACAACAAAGCTCTCATCATCATCGTCGCATTTTAAAAGAGAAATAGAAGGATGAGCTCGTGGAGAAAAGGAAGAAAAGGAGGAGGACTTTTCAAAATGAAGGACGCGTTCGTTTTTTTGGTTGTTTTTACCTCCTACGCGGTGTGGAGAAATCATCGTTTTTCTCATCATCACCAAAGCGAAGCGCAGATGCAGATGAGACAACACCAACACGAACAACACCAACGGGATGATTCTTCTTTGTCTTCTTCTTCTTCTTCTTCTTCTTCTTCGGGAGGGCACGGGGAAAAACGATTAGTGAGCGAAAACGAAGACCGAGAAGCGTTCGAGAGTTCGGACGAGGAACCGGTGGATCCGTCTCCACCGATACCACCGGAACCGATGATGATGATGATGCCGCCTCCTCCTTTACCGCCTCCTCTCGCCGAAAAGACTTTGTCTCCGCCACCCAGCGTTGAGCGGCAGCAGCAGCCGGAAGAAGGAAAAGAGAAAGAAGAACGAGACGAATACGAGAAAAAATATACGATTCTTCCTAAACCGGACCAGTCGAACATTCCTCTCAACGCGCAAGAGGTTCGCTCGGATAGCAATCACCCGCAATGGATGAAAGACATGTGGGCGCAGCAAACGAAAGCGCTGACGGAAGAGGCGAAGAAAGAGTTAGAGAGGAAGATTTATGAAGGCGCTATACCGCCGGAGTTGTCGCACGCGAAACCCGGGGATGCGATATTCGTCACGTTTGCGACGCACTCGGTGAGAGATTTCGCGAAAAATTGGGTCAACGCGGCGAGACGGTTGAAATTAGAGCCGCACTTTGTCGGCGCTTTGGACGAGAAGATGTTGGAGGATTTGAAGAGTTGGAACGTACCGTCGATGTTACTGACTGGGAACTCGGTTTTAGCCAACAGAGGAGTACAGTTTATTACCGCGGGAAGCGCAGCGTTTAAGAAGATGGGAACGGTGAAGACAAAGTTTGTGCAGGACTTGTTGGATATGAACTTGAATCCTATTTTATCGGACGCGGACGTGGCGTGGATGAGAGACCCGAGGGCGTATTTCAACAAAGGCACGTACGGGAAAGCGGATATTTTAGTCAGCACAGATTGCATAGACGTTCCTGGAGACAAAGACGATTCGAACAAGTGCGCGCACGTGAATTTCAACACCGGTATACTACACATACGAGCGACGGAGGAATCGAAGAATTTTTTACAAGCGTGGAAAACCAAAGTCGCGACGTCGACGATTGCGTGGATGAGAGACCAACCGGCGTTTAATTTGTTAATGCACGAAGGCGTGAGAGGCCACGCGTTAGAAAATGCGATTAAATTGAAAGATATGGCGGACAGAGGGAAGGAAGGTTTCAGGATGGTGTATTACGCCGCGAACGCTACGGTAAAATTAGGCGTCTTGCCGAATTGGCTCTTCGGGAACGGGCACTCGTATTTCGTCCAATGGCATCACAAGCAATTTCCTGAGGATGGAGAACCGTACGCGGTGCACACGACGTACCAATACGGAGACGACGGGCAATACGCCTGGGGAAAGAGAGAGCGCATGCGACAGGCTGGGATATGGACCGCAGACGATCGAGAGTATTACGAAGACGCGCACACGAAATATTTAGTCGTCCCGGACGTCTTTGCGCAGGTGAAACACGCGAACGGCCCAGGCGGCGCGAAAATGAAAACGGTCGGTTACGGGAACGGCGATTACAGAGTGGCCATCGAAAGACACTTCGCGGAAGATAAAGTGCGACGAGAAACCGTGCGAAACTTATTGGCGCTTGGGAAGCTTCTAAACAGAACGATTATTTTACCGGAACCGAGGTGTTATTGCGACAAGATTTGGAACAATTTGAACGCGTGCCGAGCGCCCGGCGCGGAGAAATTCGTCCTGCCGTACTCGTGTCCCATGGACCACATATACGATTTACCCAGCTGGTTTCGAAGCGGTTTGAAGTTCAGAGAGCCTGGCTTCTTAGCGGATTCGAGAGTTCCGGATAGCGTCAGGAACGATATCATTCGCGTGAATGTAGAGAGGAGGAGAAATTCGCAGTTGGTTTTAGAAGGCGATGGAGCAGGAGGAGAAAAGACGACGACGACGAATTCGTTCGATATAGGAGAAGAAGAAGGCAAATCTTCATCTTCTTCATCGTCATCTTCGGACGTTCAACTCCCGTTCGGCTTCACCGCCGCGATGGCCGAAGAAGCGTTGAAACCCTTCAGCTCCCACGCCGTCCTCGAGTTCGACTATTTGGCCGAAGAAGGCGTTTTTTGCGGCTTCCACGGTAAAGAAGAGAACCACGATTTCGACGCATCCGTCCAAGGCGCTTTGAGTCACTACCAATACTACTGCTTCACCGAGCCTTGGCTCGCCTCAAACGCGCCACGGTCCGGTCGACGCCCGAACGAACCGTACGAACCGCAAGTCGTCAAGAGACACTGCGGCGAGATGGACACCTCGATGCGCGCTTCGGGGAAAGTACACTTGGGTGTAATCGAACACATAAACAAAAAAGAGGAACAAAATTTGAAATGCACCTGCGAGTTTGGCTTTGGCGTGCCGCTTGCGTTGGAAACGGTCGCGAAAGGGCCAATGTGTACGCACGAGAGTCATTCTTAAATAGATTGAACATTTTTTTAGTTACGAGTAGCACGAGATGATGATGATAGATTTTTTTTTAGAGCGAATTTGTTTGTAGGAAAAAGAAAAAGGACGAGTGGGGATACAGTTTTAGTAGGGGGGAAAGATCATCACTTTTATCAAATTAATTAACAAATATGGCACTCTCATCTATGATCCCATCGGTGACGCCTTCGAACGCGTTAAAAGCGCACGCGATAATTTCGATCTTGTTCTCCTTACCTGTTATAATCTCTGGCGCGGGTGGATTTCTCGAACTTATTTCCGACGGCGCGGTGAAATCCGCGCAAATGAAAGGTCCAATCGCCCAATTGTTAATGCACATCACGTACGTCGATTTCGTGAAAAATTGGTACGTGAGTGCAATCAGTTGGATGTGCGCGAGTAAAGCGGTGACCGTGCAAAAGATGGTGATCAAAATCAACCTGATGATGATGGCGGGTGCGTTACTCGCGCTGATTTATTCTCCGCCAGTTGCTGGTGGGCCGATGGTACCGCCTCCGGTTTTGGCTTATTTTTCCACAATGTCTGTCTTGTACTGCTTGGCGTTACAAGTGCCGAAGAAAGTGTTGAAGATGATGCCGAGTTTACCGAAGATTGGTGGTTCGAGCGCCGCTCCGGCAAAGAAGAAAGCAACCCCGACGCCGGCGAGACGAACGCCGAGTCGAAGACGTTAAAAAACAAAAGTTAAGAAGCAATCATCACGACCGAACATATTACATATCTATCACGCGTTGTAAATAAAAGTTGCGCGTTGAAAATTTTACGAGAGTCATAAATCATCTATTATATATTACAACAATACACCACACCGAAGAACAAAGTTATCAAGCCTTTTCTTCTTCTTCTTCCTCTTCTTCCTCTTTCTCGAACGATCTGTTCATAATCTCCGTCATCAATTCCGTGTTCGCTTTCACGATATCGTCGTCCACGAACGACTCCAACATTTCGTAATCAAACTCTTCGCAATACGCTTTCCTCGCTTCTAAAATCCGCAAAGTCACCGCCGGGTTTACCTTACCAAACTCTCTGACCCAGCTGTCCCCATCGCCTAAGTCGATACCTTCCATTGCGTTCCTCAAATCGTTATAATCCGGACATTGAACTTTCCCGTCGTACCCCGTGACCTGAGGGGCGAATCCGCCGTCGTTCCCTTGGCCTTCCAAGTGCGCTTGCACTACTCGAATCGAAACGTACGTGAACAACCGTTTCATCGTTCGCGCGGCTTTCCGTTCCGCGAGTTCTCCATCTTGCGGCGTGTATAAGTTTGGGTAGTTTTTGTCCTTCTCTTCTCGCTTCTTCGCAAAGACTACTCCTTTCATATCTTTGTTTTCGTAAGCACTCCTCCTCTTTCTTCTCAACCTCGTCGTCGTCGTCGCTAAAGGCTGCCCGTAAAACGACGCGCTCGAGGATAAAGAACAACTGAACATCACATATACCACTACTTAGTCCCGCTGCTTGACCCTAACGCAGCCGCGTGCGACCAGACTAATATCACCCCGGCGATGCCAAACGTCGCGGGGAAACGAATCTGTTTGTGTTTCTTTAAAGCGATGCCGACGACTGGAATCACCGGCGCGAGCGCGATTGGCCACAGGTTATTCCAGTTCGGTTCTTTTACGTGTCGTTTTGATGATGCCGACCCCGATGATTGCTCCGCTGATGACGATGATATCGAGGATGACATCAAAGAGGGTGAAAGAGAGCGCAATCGACAAAAGTTTGTGACTTACGTAAGTTGTGACGAATGGTAAAGAGGTGGTGCGCGAATAAACAACACGAGAGAGATAATACGAACAGATGATGATGATGATGATGATGATTACACGTTTCTCGTGTGTGTATTACACAACAAACAGAACTTATAATTCTTTTAACTCAACGCCGCTTTACCGCCCACGATAACCACGCCCCACCCGCCTAAAATC
>Ga0181595_10006002_pt1 | contig 10560 bp, 7 predicted proteins | sample 041ome_7_FD_145604 | JGI IMG/M metagenome (GOLD analysis project Ga0181595, IMG submission 145604) | Coastal salt marsh microbial communities from the Groves Creek Marsh, Skidaway Island, Georgia - 041401AS metaG (spades assembly) | ecosystem: Environmental > Aquatic > Marine > Intertidal zone >... | reverse complement strand
GCATACAAACCTTATGAGAATTATGCTATAAAGGAATCTATGGATGCCATTGAAGATTCCAAAGATTTTGTTGATTTAGATAAAATGTATAATAGCGATAGTGATAGCGACCATGAACGCGACCATGATGGCGACCATGATGACAAAACCAAAGAAATTGACATTGCAAGTAATGATGTTATTTCTAATAATGTTTTCTCTAAATTAAGCGACTCTATTGCTTTACATAAAGAACGTTTATCACGCAAGAAGAAGGCTAAAAAGAATGCTGTTTCAAAAAAAGTGCGTTTTAAGAAAAATTTGTAAATATCAAATAATATGTTATTTTAATATATATATGTGGTTGCGTATATTTGTTGCCCTTTTTGCGCTCTATGATGCAGTGTACTCTAGTGATTCGCCATGTGTATGTACAACTGTACCATGTCCGCAAATTGGGGAAAACAACATTATTATGGGTCAAGGTGGTGCTAATATTACATATGTTTATGAGGAACACAATAATATTCCTGTTGTAACAATGGGATATGGAACTATATTTCCATCTTCTATACACAATGGTAGTGATACAACATCATGTACAAGGGATTATGCGCGAATGTTAGAAGATGATGGAAAAGACGATTGTGATGCTGGACATATATTGGCAAACCGCCTAGGTGGATACGGAAACGAGCCTTTGAATATTTTTCCACAATTATCAACTATTAACCAAGGTATATATAATCAATTTGAAGGGAAAATATACGACTGTTTGCTCAATTCAACAATGGGTTATTTAGAATGGACATTTTTATACGCATCCTATGAAAATACACAACCATATCAAGTATCTTATTATGCTAAATTTGAAGACTCACCTTGTGAACCCTTATATGAAGAATTTCCTAATTAGGTGATTACATATTTATGTATGAATAGAATTATACATAAATCTATTGTTGTTCTAATGTTGCTTTAATGTTGCTTTAATGCTTAGACCATTCATTTTTATTGAATGCATTAATCGTCATTAATTTGTCGGCATTTTCTTTCCAGAACTCCACCTTCTTATCTACCATCATTTGATATTTAGACTTTGGTACCATGCGATTTTTATTTGCATCCATCATATCTAAATCCGTCTGTTTGGCTTTTGGTTTTATTCCATAACAATTAACACCAAACTTTATATTGGGGTTGGCAAAATATCCTCCGTTTATTCCTGGTCTTCCGCAATTGTTTTTATTTTCTTCACTGGATTGGAGCTGTCGCCATGTATCCTTTTGTGTTGGAAACAAAGCAAGCTGATCCGCAGACCATCCATAATTACACCATTCACCTCCATTTTGATATGATTTCTCTATTTCATCATAACTTGCTAATCTTCCACCTAAGGCTTGACACACATATGGAGCTTCTTCATAAGAATATAAATTGTTACTCACGTTAAATACTTCTGGCTTTCCTTCTGCTTCCTCATCATCATCATCTTCTTTTTTGAAACCATAAAACATCTTATCTAATACGTCAAGTAATGCCTCCACAATACGTATTCCTAATATTTCATGCAATATAAATAATACAGCAAATATCACTAATAATACAGATAATATGCCAATCAAGAAGTTTGTACCATTCGGAATATTATTGTATGGTATTTGGAACAAATAGACGACACCATATAGAACGGCTATATATAGTAAACTCCACAAGAAACTTACACCAGGTGCCAACAATGTTTCACGTAATGAGGTAAATGAGTATGTGAATATTTCATTACGTTCTTCCGAAGATAAGTTATAATAGGAAAATAATATGTAAAGTGTTATCAAAAATATCAAACTGGAATCTAAAAGTCTTACTACAAAACTATGTGCTGGGTTTGAAATGGAGAAATTACCTAAAACTGTTGATATTACAATATAAATAGCTAAAAACCATATTAATATAGTTATCGTGGTTTCATTAAAAATATAATTCAATCCTCCTTCTATACTACTTTCTTGATTTATTTCATTTTCAGTTATTGATGACATTATATATTATAACCAATTATTTTTTTTAGAATATCACGTTTTTTTTCTATAAAACAATACATACGCCAATGGACTCAACAATTTATTTCTATCTATAAGAGTTACGTCATCATCATTAAAATGAAACCATTTATTATCTGCATTTCTTACATATGTCGTATAATGTCCACCAGTGGCATGACCAGAATGATTAATAATACTATATAGATCATATACATAGGACGATGCATTATATCCACACACGTATTTTGATAAATCCAGATTGTTGACTGGAAAGTGGACCATTTGATTCTTTTTGTTATTCCGGTTTTCATAACGTTTTAGTGAAATAATCAATATGTTTGGAAAATCCCAAAAGATTAACCTCTTTTTTGCGTCTATATATTTGTCTTCCTTTTCATAATAATACTGATTGTTGTTTTCTTTGTTTAAATATTCCGGTGTTACGAAGAAATCAAAACAGTCATACAATGTTTTGCATTGTTCGTTTATTGGCAAATCCAAAATATTATAATATTCTGGTCTTAATGAATACGTCTTATTTTTAAGTGATGTCACTTGCGATACTGTTAATCCGAAAAAGTTTTCATATATTTCACTATACTCTTTTTCATACGTCTTCTTCTTATATTCATAACATATTTTGGCTATTTTATCTACACTATGTTGCACTGACCCCTTAATATTTACACTCACTTCGCGACACAATGATTTGTGTATACAATCAAATAAAAATAATAGAAATTCTGGCATGTCATTTTGACTATATCCTGTGAATATTTCTTTGTCTTTGCTTATTGCTACCTTATAGAGAAAATGAAGAAAACGATTGGGTGATATTTTACCATTGTCTTTCCACATGAGATTTATTAATTCATTGTATTCGTTTGTTAATAACTCATCTTCATTTGTTATATTTTTCTTGAACTTCCAATCACTTTGCAATATATCATGTAATTCATACGTATGACTCAGTGCCTGTAATGTACTATTCATAAAACACGTGTTACCTAAATTTACGAGTCCCGTTAAACCATTTTTTTTATATTTATTAAATGCCATCCTATATTTATATAAAAAAATATCTTTATATAAATCTATAGTGTAGTAATTTATGAATAATGATAACAATCAAGATTCACAAAGAGAAGAAAATATTCAGACATTGCGTACAATTATTCATAATTATAATGTAAACCAACGATTGTATAATCTGAATTATTATGATTATAATAGAAATATGACGATGTTGTTACAAATGCTCAATCATTTATATGAGACAAATAATCAGCCAACTATTAATAGAACTCCATTGTTTCAGAGAAATCTCTATTCTATGAATACATCTAATATGAACCCATATAGAAGTAACATTAACACAAACAATATTAACACAAACAATATTAATAATGATTATTATCCAAATATTAGTTCAAGACTCATGCAACAACTATTACGTGCATTAGGTAGAAATGACCAAAACCATAATGCTTTAAGTGAACAGCAAATCAATCAATATACACAGCTCATTTCATATACAGGACAATTGAATGAATCACAATGTCCTATTACACAAGAAAATTTTGAAGAAGGCGAAGAAATTTGTCAGATTATTCATTGTGGACATTATTTTAAAAAAGAGGCGATATATAGATGGTTTAATCGCAGTACAAACTGTCCTGTATGTAGACATGACTTACTTTCTCAAGCCGATGTTAACAATACAAACAATAATATTTACAATGCAAATATATTTGATTCATCATTTAATAATATTTTTTTTTCAATGTTTAATGATAATTTATCTGATAACCTCATTACGTCGTCATTTGATAGCGATGGGTCAGGAAATAGCATTTATAGTTTTGAATTTCCAATGTATTTTCCGTCTAATATTTAACTGAAGAAACTCCTTATATTTGAGTTGCCATTTTTCCTATTTTCTATGGTTTTCAGTGTATCGTCAAATAATATTGTTTTTATTTTTGCTGAACAATATTTTTCGCGTTTCTTCATATATGTTTCAAAATCATCATTGTGGAGTTTCTGTAATTTGTCGTCTTCTTTTAAATATTCCTTTATTTGTGAAAATTTCTTACGCTTTTCATATATTGGAACTAATGCTAATCCAAACAATTGCAAGATTGGCTTCATGAGCTGGTTTGTTACATAATATGTATAGTCTATTGGTAATTTGTTCTCTATTATGTATTCTGGGGTCTCTACTCTGTCTCCTAATAGACTTTTTGGGTCTTTGTTGTGTATAAACACGAACTTTATACGGTCACCTGGCTTCGGCTTATTTCCTGGATCGCGAACGCCGATTCTATCTGAAAGCACTTTGTGAGCGATGGTTTGTGGATTTTTATAGTCACTGCGTAATGCCTTTGTTAATGCCAGCTTATCCATAGATACTTTTCCATTTATTAATTCCATTAAAGAGTTATTCAGAAATTCTATTGCCTTTTCTATGTCGTTTTCTTTCATCAATATATTGATAATTTCACCATAGGTGTCTTTTAAATAATCACACGAATCACGCCGTTTTAAAGACAATCCCATATATTTTAATTTACCCTTGTTTGGATCATCTTCATATAACATCCCAACATAACGCTTTTTTGATAATAATATAAAGGGCATTAGGGTTTTCTCATATTCCAAATTCATTGGAGGTTTTAACCATTGTGTACACAAATCCGCTGCTTGCTGTGCAATTTCTATGGTAATTTCCAATGCTTTTTCACCGCGGATTGGCGTTTTTGTCTTGGGATCTTCCAAATTAAACGTAAAGAATACAGAATCAGTATTATGAACGATCATATTTCCAATACCTGCAGCAAAGTGATGATTTTCTGTAGTTAAATCATATACATAATCATCGTATTGTATTTCTTCTTTTTTTTTAATAGCATTTGGATTCTTTCTTTGTGATCTCTTTGTAGCAGTAATTCTATATATATTCGGTTTATCTTTTCGTGTATTTAATGAGGTTTTATATCCTATACTATTTGCTAACCAACATAAATGTGAAGCACTTATTTGATTTTTTTGATCTATCCGCACAAATCCTCTCACATCTTTGTCACCATCCGCATCATAAACACCCTCCCAAAATGATTCTCTAATATCGTGTGTTCCATTTAGTATAAAATTCGGTATTATTTTTTTTTTGTCACTATACATATCTTTACAATATTCATCTATAAACTGTCTTTTTTCTCCATACGTTTTACATGTAAAACTCAATTTATATATACCTGAGCTTTTCAATGTATCATATATTTTCCACTCATAGTTTGGATAACATAATTTACATAGTTCTAGATACTTCATCAATAAATATTCATTGGCATTGTTTAAAGCCCAAGACGATTTTCTACCACTACTACAATTATATGTACCACAACTTCCATCACCGAAGAAGAATCCATAGATTTTTGCCTTCATTATAGTAATGTCATCATTATTATTTGAAATTATCTCGTTTGTCATAGTTTTGTGTAATAATTCTGTGCCAATTGTAACATCCTTAGGACTTATCTCATTACCATTTATATTCAATAATGAATGATCATCTGTAACATCAATTAAACCCGTATGTGTCAATATTCTGTACATCTTTTTGTGTTTTGCCAGTTTATGTCTTATTACTCTCTTTAAGGGTGTCCAACCAATATCACTCCATGTTTCTACATTTTCTAATGAACAATATTCTTTATCCTCTTTACCATTCTCTATGAAATTTTCCCATTTATTATTTGAATATTTCATTAAATTAGATATTTCCGTAATATGAATATTTCCATTAACACGTATATATATAGGTGTATATGATGCAACACTATCTCCGTACACGTATTCTGCTTTGGTTAATACAACGCCATTGTTTTTTGTTTCACATTCTTTATGGCCATATACTTCTTCTATGATTTTCTTTGCATATATAATCATGGAACGTCCGGTTGCTGTTGTTGATGCAGCCACATCTTTTTCATAAAATGTGGATGTTTTTGCTCCACATTGACCATATAATGAATTGGCTGTCACTTTATAACCCAATTGACGTTTATCCAATATATTTTGCATAAAAGGGTCCGACTCTTTTTTTATTAACTTCTTTGTTGCTGAACGGGCTTTCAATAATTCTTGTAATATAGATGGCATAATTGATTTCTCATTATTTGGTAACTGCGCCCAACGACACACCATTTTACCGGATTTCACTTTTTCCGCTTTTGCTGTTTCCTTTTTCCGCACATATTTATATGTGTCAAACTCCACATCTATGTATTCATAATCCGGTAAATTGTCATATATATACACTCCTGCTTCATCTTTCACACCGGTTTCATTTATCAAATTATTTTCCAAGTCATATTCCTTTGTCCATACTTTACTATCGTGACTATAATTCTGACTAATCATTGAAGACGGATACAAGGAACTATAATCCACACAAGCCACTGGATTATCCATATACATGGAACATTTCGGTGGCAACACTATGGCTCCTTCATAACCTTCGTTTTCACCGGATTTATCCAAATCCGGCATCAATGTGTTCTTTTCACGGCATTTCTTTGCCACATAACTCGTGAGTTTTATTCCTTGTCCACGGAACACCAAATAGCTTATAGGTACACTACAAATACTAGCCATTTCCACATATCCTGTAATTACGTCTATTTTATTCATTAAATGATGCACTAAGTTACAATCTTGAATACAATATTTCGCCACACGAGCACGGTCTAATGCTGTGCCATTTGTTAGTCGGAAAATATCTTGTGGAGTTACGTCGTCCTTCGCCATTGTGTATTTCGTCTTTTTATGGAAACTATGCAAACCGCGTATGGTCAATATATTGGTATTGTCTTCTCTTTCAATATTCAATATAGGGAATTTTTCACCATTGTTATAATAATCCGTTGTGAATCCACATAACTCAATATGTATATAATCATTCACATGCAAACCCGCAATATTTTTGCAATATAGTTTCGTATAACTTTCACCGTCTTCATCTACAAAACTCTCATGTTTGTAAATATCGTCACTAATGTATTCCGCTGCAACATCGTCTAGCTTATATGAAGATAAATTGAAATCGCGGCGGAAATATGTATACATATCTATTTGAATACGACCTGGTATTTTATAATACCGCAAATCATATTCACCCGTGGCCAAGACGATTTTCGTATTTTCTATTTCCACATTCGTTTCCACGATTTTGCCACACATCACATCATTATTACGCGATAATTTCAAAAACTCCGATACACAACGGTTTTCTATGGCGCGGCGAAACATAAACTCATAATCAAAACCAAATATGTTATAGCCAATAATGATGTCGGGGTCTTCGCCAATAATCAAATCACGCCATTTTAATAATAGCTCTTCTTCTGTTTCACACGTTTCAATGGTTGTGTTTGGCACATCATCGCATGTATTTAACACTAAACAATGATTGTAATATGGCTCCTTTTCGCCATAATTCAAAAACGTTGAACCAATAAATGTGACTTTATCGCCTTCTAATTTAGGTAACATACTTGTTAATAATAAATCCAAATATTTGATCTTGTTTTCGCGCGACAAGGAGCTCATCATTAAATGTACACAGGTCTCTTGGTCCAATGACTCTTTTTTTGTAGAATGAGATGTTTCTTCATCATCATCGTCGTGTGTCTTTTTAGCGAACATTTCCGTGATTTTCAATACATTGGTGCTCGGTTCACTATACAACGATGCGTCCATTTTTTTCTTCAATATTTTGTCAATCATTGTTTTGAGCTCTTCTTTTGTCGGCGGGTGAATAGGATACACCAAATCAATATTTTCTATTTTCTTATATCCAAATGAGGTGTAAATTGCATAGGACATCAACATATGACCTTTTTTATGATTATCCGGTTTTTGTAGTGCAAACGCATCCGCAATATTAGACGCAAGACGCTTGTATGATTTCACTGGCATTGGGAAATCTCCGTGACTACTAGACGCCTCAATATCAAAACTACATATTTTATACGGAACTAATGTCTCTTTTTCTGGTAATGGTTTCAATGCTTTTAGTGAACACATATAGGAAAACATTGTATTGGATTTCGTTTTGTTTTTAGTTGCTTTGCTTGTGTTTATTTGTACCCAACCCGATGGACTGACTTGCTCAATATGAAAATATCGCAACAATGGTGGAATATTGGATTCGTATAATTCCAATTCAATGTTCTGAAAATAGAATTTCTTAAATGGTTTATGTAGCCAGACATATTTCACTTTATTCATACTTACCATACTATTGAATGTGAATTTCAAGAATTTGAACTCTTTATTCCCTGAAAACCCATATAATTTGCGATGTTGGACGATTTCAACAGATTTAATACAATCATAATTCGTCTCTTTCTTAATTTCCTGTCTTAATGCTGTCACTTGTTGTTGTGTCCAATGATCGGCTACCTTTACATAGAAGAATGGTTTATAGTCGTTTATTATGATGCTACATGTTTCCCCCTTTTCATTGATTCCAAACATTTGAATAAAGAAGCATAATTTATCATTATCGTCTTTTTCGTCATATGCATTGAAATCAAAGAGCCTGAATGATTTGGGTACTTTCAATGACTTTGATGATTTCATATTAATGAATACTATGAAGTTGTTTTTAATAATTAATGTTTAAACTAATTATTAAATCAATTTTTTAAAATAAACGCCTTTTTGTTTGTTTCGCGCGTCTTTTTCTTTTCTTTGTAGGTTTCTTATTTTTACGTGTTTTTGTGGCTTGGAGTTTAGTTTTTGCCCATGCCATCATGGATTTCGCATCTCTTTCTCCCTTATAATATTCTACCTTACCATTATGATATTTGGCAATCGTAGGAAATCCGCTATATTCTACATTTTGTCCTTTATGACTTTTATTGAATTTTTTTAAATTATTTAAATCGGAGGATTCTATTTCTACTATATCAATATCCGATTTTGACGTATTTTGCATTTTTAGTAAATCCCATTGTTCTTGCATCATTTGACAATAATGACACCAAACAGCATAAATTTTCAATAATATTGGTTTTTCCATTATAATATATTCATATATTTTTCTAATCTATTAATATATGACTCATTACAAATATTCACAAATCATTATTTCATTTTTCGTGATTATATTTTTACTTGGATTGCATGTATATACCAATAACAAAATTCGGCTTGAGACTATGCAAAACAAGGGTAATATAACACCCACATGTGGCAATGTCTTATTAAAACGCGGTGAACATATTTATTTGTATAATACAAATGATACTAGTGATGCGATACCGCTTCATTTTAATAATTTAGATGAATATGTAAATTATGTAGAATCACAGCGTTCGCAAAATATTGATTGCCCTATATTGGCTTTAGAAGAAACCAATGATCCACAAGGTAATAATATTTTTAAGAAGATTAGTAGTCCACATGAATTGACACAAAGACCTGTTGGGTTTGTCCAACCTGTTATTGATTCGTCACGTACTAGTAAGACATTTAATGTGGATTTATATCCTGGATTTGATCCACATGGACAGGATATTGGTGTATATAATGAGTTGGATAAAATTCATGGTTCTACTGCAAAAGCAGTAAATAGTGATAATGCCATGGACCCTAATTGGGGTGGTGTAGAACATACGGAAAATGCCATTGAAAGTGGTAAATATGATGATCGTCGTGTGACAAAAGCCACATATTTTACACCCAATACGCAATTTATTAAAGGATTAGGAAATCGTAGTCCACCACCTTCATATATAACTCAAAATGGTGATTTCCATTATTGAATTGATTATAAATATGTATTTATAATTAATTTTTTTGTTTGTTTGTTTTTTTGTTTATTTAAAAACTTTAAGAAATACTACTCCAGAACCTCCATATCCATTACCTACCTCGCTCATCCAACCAGCGTTGTATATATTTTTTGTTCTGTATGAGTCTACAGACGCGTTACCAAAACCACCTTCACCTGTGTTATTTGTACCATTTCTTCCGTTTATATAACTCCTAAAACTTGTATGATCAATATCTTTATTCCATCCACCTGTTCCACCCGCACCATAATAAATATTATCATTAGTAATAGATGTCTTTATTACACCAATACCACCATTTACATATGATGTAGTAGAAGATGTAACACCTGTACCACCGGCACCGCCAATATACCAGTTAGGGTTGTGTGTGTACGTTTCAAAAACTAAATCCGTTTCCGTTTATTGAATCACTTCCAATGTTTATTATATCATTACTTTCATACTCTCTCAGTTCTTAATATTACTACACCTGAACCTCCTGAACCTCCCACTGGATCTGAATTTTCTAAATGGACTGAACCTCCACCTCCTCCAGTACCATTTAATCCATTTTGATTAGTGGACCCTCCACCTCCTCCTGTTAAGATACCAGTATTTCCAGACCACCCTCCACCTCCTTGTGCGTATGTTATTTCGGTACCTGTAATAGAAGATGCTAACCCATCCCCACC
>Ga0181595_10005988_pt1 | contig 10574 bp, 9 predicted proteins | sample 041ome_7_FD_145604 | JGI IMG/M metagenome (GOLD analysis project Ga0181595, IMG submission 145604) | Coastal salt marsh microbial communities from the Groves Creek Marsh, Skidaway Island, Georgia - 041401AS metaG (spades assembly) | ecosystem: Environmental > Aquatic > Marine > Intertidal zone >... | reverse complement strand
CCTCTAAAAAACCTGATCTGCCATTGACCTTCGATGCGGCCGGTGCTAGGTTCCGCGATCATTATTGATTAACCGGCTTCGGCCGTTGTTTTGGGAGCTTTTATCATGAAAGTCGCCAGTTCTTTGAAGACGCTGAAATCGCGCGATCGAAACTGCCAGGTGGTGCGTCGTCGCGGCCGTCTCTATGTGATCAACAAAAAGAATCCACGGCTCAAAGCGCGTCAGGGCTAGCTGTGTCGTGCCGCGCTGGATGCGGCACACTCTATCGCATCGAAATACAGCAACGGCCGGTTTTCCGGCCGTTTTTTGTTGGTCAAACTAGGCTCTGGCCAGCATGTGACAAACCGTCGCCGGATTGATCAGTTTTTGCCAATCACCCCGCTTTGTGGCATTTTCGCATGGGTGTAGGGTGATACCGACGAGCAGAACGGAGATTGAATGATGCAGATGCCAGAACCGGATCAGCAGATCATGGCGCGGCGGGACGCAATTTGCGCGGCGTTACGGCAATTGGTGCCGGCAGCATCGGTGGTGTCGTCTGCCGAAGGGCGCCGTGCCTATGACGCTGACGGGCTGTCGGCTTATCGGCAATTGCCGCTGGCGGTGGTGCTGCCGGAAACCGTCGAGCAGATCGCCGCAGTGATGAAATACTGCCATGCAGAGGGTATTAAAGTGGTGCCGCGTGGGGCTGGCACATCATTGTCTGGCGGCGCTTTGCCACTGGCTGATGCGGTGCTTTTAGGGCTTGGTAAATTCAACCGCATTCTGGATATTGATTATGCCAACCGATGTGTTGTGGCACAGCCCGGCGTGACGAATCTGGCGATCACCCATGCGGTTCAGGATCAGGGGTTTTATTATGCGCCCGACCCGTCAAGCCAGATTGCCTGTTCGGTTGGTGGCAATGTTGCGGAAAATTCCGGCGGTGTGCATTGTCTGAAATATGGTCTGACGACGAATAATTTATTGGGCATTGAGCTTGTCACAATCGAGGGCGAAATTCTGCGGCTCGGGGGCAAGCATCTGGATGCGGGTGATTATGATCTGATGGGCGTGATGACCGGCTCTGAGGGCTTGCTCGGTATTGTCAGCGAAGTCACCCTGCGAATCCTGCAAAAACCGGCAACGCAACGGGCGCTTCTTGTTGGCTTTGATGACACCGCCGCTGCCGCCACCGCCGTTGGCGATGTGATTGGCGCAGGCATTATTCCGGCTGGCATGGAGATGATGGACGGTCTGGCAATCAATGCGGCCGAAGATTTTGTGCATGCGGGCTATCCGCGTGACGCCGCTGCATTGATTATTGTGGAGCTTGACGGGCCAGCGGTTGAGGTGGACGCCCTGATTGAGCGGGTGGCCAAAATCATGGATAGGGCCGGGGCGTCATCGCTCAAGGTCAGTACATCTGAAGAAGAACGCAATTTATTTTGGGCCGGGCGCAAATCTGCTTTTCCGGCTGTCGGGCGGATTTCGCCAGATTATCTGTGTATGGATGGCACCATCCCGCGGCGGCGTTTGCCCGATATGATGGTGCTGATGGCAACACTCAGCCAAAAATACGGGTTACGTGTGGCCAATGTCTTTCATGCGGGTGACGGCAATCTGCACCCGTTGATCTTGTTTGATGCCAACCAGCCTGGCGAACTGGCGCGGGCCGAGGATTTTGGCGCCGATATTTTGCGGGGCTGTGTCGAAATGGGCGGCGTGCTGACTGGCGAACATGGCGTTGGCGTTGAAAAACGTGATCTGATGACGATCCAGTTTACCGAAGATGATATGAAACAGCAGCAACGTCTGAAATGCGCTTTTGATGCCAATCATCTGTTGAATCCCGGCAAGGTGTTTCCGCATCTGCACCGCTGCGCCGAGCTTGGCCGCCTGCATGTGCATAAAGGCAAAATGCCATTCCCCGATTTGCCACGGTTCTAGCCACGGCCGAATCGCAGGTGCGAAGGATGATTGTTTATGCCGAAAATTAATAACCTTGATGAGGCGGCGGAAGCGGTGTTGGACGCCCAACAGCAGAAACACCGGCTAGAGCTGCGTGGTCTTGGGACGAAAACCGGCATCGGTAATCAACCGGTTTATGATGCCTGCCTCGATGTCTCTGCCATGCAGGGCATTGTGGATTATCAGCCCGAAGAGCTGGTGTTAACGGTGCGGGCCGGCACCACATTGTCGGCGGTTGAGGCGGCGCTGGACAAGGCCAATCAGATGCTGGCGTTTGAACCAGCGGATTTATCAGCGCTGTTGAAAAGCAAATCGACCGGCACGATTGGTGGTGTGCTGGCGACCAACCTGTCCGGGCCGCGGCGCTTAACAGCCGGGGCGGCGCGCGATTTTCTGCTGGGCTTTGATGCGGTGTCGGGTCGTGGGGAGCGGTTTAAATCGGGTGGCCGTGTGATGAAAAATGTCACCGGCTATGATCTGTCAAAATTGATTTGTGGATCCTATGGGACGCTGGCGGTGATCGATGAAGTTACCATCAAAACCCTGCCGCGGCCAGAGACCAGCCTGTCATTGCTGTTTGAAAGTGACGATATGGCCAGTGCGGTGGCGCTGATTGCAGGCATTTTTGCCAGCCCGCATGAACCCGGGGCCGCCGCCATCCTGCCGCAACCGGTGGCGGCTGCAGCTGGTATTGATCTGGCGGCCGATTTTGTTGTGGTGATCCGGTTGGAGGGCATCGCCTTGTCAGTGGATGACCGGGCCGGCCATTTGCGCGGCATGGGTGGTACAGGCGGCACAGTCGAAACAGTGCCGCAGGCATTAAGCGAAACATTGTGGCGCCGCATTCGAGATGTTGATCTGCTGGCTGATCATGCGGGTGATATATGGAAGCTGTCCTGCCCACCAGCATCTGCACCACAGATCATCGCGGCAATAGAGCCGCATTTTGACATGGCATTTTATGCCGATTGGGCAGGTGGGTTGCTATGGCTTGCCGGGCCGTCCGGTGCGGATTTCGGCAATGCGCTGCGGGCGGCTTTGACGCTGCATGGCGGCGGCCATGCACAGCTTATGTGTGACCGTGGTAACAGCAAACAGCTGATCCCGGCATTGCAGCCCCTGCCACCGGCACAGGCCAGCCTGAGCAAGCGTGTAAAGGCGGCATTTGACCCACTTGGCGTGCTGAATTTTGGCCGCATGCATGATGGTATCTAGGAAGCAACAGGATGCAGACCCATTTTACCGAAGCCCAGCTTGCTGACCCTCTTATCCGCGAAGGCGACGCCATTCTGCGCAAATGCGTGCATTGCGGTTTTTGTACGGCGACCTGTCCAACCTTTGTGATTACTGGTGACGAGCGCGATAGCCCGCGCGGACGTATCTGGATGTTGCGCGAGTTGCTTGAAAGTCCGGCAACGGTATCGGCCGATACCAGCTATCATATTGACCGGTGTCTTGGCTGTTTGTCCTGTACGACGACATGCCCGTCGGGTGTTGATTACGCGCATCTGCTGGATATTGGCCGTGAAAAGCTGCAAGAGCTGGTGCCACGCAAGCCGTCTGACCGGCTGATGCGGCGGATGCTGGCGGCCATTATTCCCCATGCATCGAAATTCCGAAAAGCTATGTATCTGGCGAAACTCGGCCGGTTGGTGGCATTCGCCATGCCAAAACCGATGCGGGCAGCGCTGCAAAAATTGCCGCTTCATATCCCGGATCTCGATCCGGTTGGCAGCAGAACACAGCAATTTTCCCCGTCGCCCGCCGCTGGCAAAAAGCCGGTGCGGCGGGTGATCCTATTGGCTGGATGCGCGCAACGTGCGCTGGATCCGGATATTAATGCCAGCACCATACGGGTGCTGAACCGGCTTGGCGTAGAGGTGATTGTCCGCAAAGAAGCGCATTGCTGTGGCGCTCTTGCCCATCATGTTGGTGCAACGAAAATGGCAGATGCCACGATACGGGCAGCGATCAAGGCCTGGCATGAAGAAATCGCCAGCGGGCACATTGATGCGATTATCGCTAATGCGTCTGGTTGCGGCACCATGGTGAAAGATTATGGTCATCTGATGCGGCATGATGCTGAAATGGCGCCGCTGGCAGCGGCGATTTCGGCAAAGACCAAAGATATTTGCGAAATTCTGGCAGAGCTTGATCTACAGTCGGTTCTGCGCCCACAGGCGGTCAGCGGATATGGCACATTGGCGTATCATTCGGCCTGCTCGCTGCAACATGGCCAGAAAATCCATGATCTGCCACTGTCACTGCTGCGGCAGGCTGGCTTTGATGTGGTGCAGCCGGTAAACGGGCATTTATGCTGTGGATCTGCCGGTGTTTATAATATTTTACAACCGGCGATGGCGGATGAATTGCAGCAGCGGAAACTGTCCAGCCTGCGTGATACCGGCGCCAGCGCCGTGGCGGCGGGTAATATTGGCTGTATGACGCAACTGCACAGCGATGATCTGCCGGTACGTCACACAATCCAGTTCCTTGATTGGGCCAGCGGTGGGCCAAAACCGGTCTAGCCTGTTCGCAGCTAGCTTAGATCAAAAAAATCATTGCCTTTGTCATCGGTGATGATGAAGGCCGGGAAATTTTCAACCTCAATCCGCCAGACCGCTTCCATACCCAATTCGGGATATTCCAGAACCTCTACTTTTTTGATCGATTCAAGCGCAAGCTTCGCCGCGACACCACCAATCGAGCCAAGATAAAAGCCGCCATGCTGTTTGCAGGATTCGCGCACAACACGCGACCGGTTGCCTTTGGCCAGCATCACCATAGAGCCACCTGCAGCCTGAAATGTCGGCACATAGGAATCCATCCGACCAGCGGTGGTCGGGCCAAATGAGCCGGATGCCATTCCATCCGGGGTTTTTGCCGGGCCGGCATAATAGACCGGGTGATCTTTAAAATAGTCGGGCAATTTACCTTCATCATTCAGCCGTTCGAGAAGTTTCGCATGGGCAATATCGCGCGCCACGATCAATGGGCCGGTCAGCGCAAGACGGGTTTCGACCGGATGTTGTGACAGGGCCGCCAGAATTTCGGCCATCGGCTTGTTCAGATCAATCGCAACGGGCTGGTCATCGTCGGCGCTCTCGGCGCCAATATCGGGCAGAAAGCGTGACGGGTCGCGTTCGAGCTTTTCAATAAACAGACCTTCCGGGGTGATTTTAGCAAACGCCTGACGATCGGCCGAACAGGACACACCGATACCAATCGGGCAGGACGCGCCATGGCGTGGCAAGCGGATCACCCGTACATCATGACAATAATATTTGCCGCCAAATTGGGCGCCAATCCCCAGATCCCGGGTGATTTGCAGAATTTCAGCTTCCCATTCAAGATCGCGCCATGCATGGCCAAGGGCATTGCCGCTTGTGGGCAGCCCGTCAAGCGCCTTGATTGAGGCGGCTTTCACAGTTTTCATCGTCAGTTCGGCCGAAGTGCCACCAATGACAATCGCCAGATGATAGGGTGGGCATGCCGATGTGCCGAGTTCCAAAATAGCGGTGCGGACAAATTCACGCATTGATTCAGGGTTCAGCACAGCTTTGGTTTTCTGATGCAAAAAGGCTTTATTGGCCGAGCCGCCGCCTTTCTGGATAAAGGCAAATTTATATTCAAGCCCCTTGCCGGCATTGATATCGATCTGTGCCGGCAGGTTGGTCGCTGTATTGCTCTCTTCAAACATGCTGTGCGCCGTCAGCTGTGAAAACCGCAGATTACAGTTTTGATAGGTGTTGTAGATGCCGCGCGACAGCGCCTCGCCATCATCACCGTCAACCAATACATGATCACCACGATAACCGGTGACAAGCGCCGTGCCTGTATCCTGACACATTGGTAATTGTCCCTCGGCTGAAATGACCGCATTTTTCAGCATTTCCATTGCCACAAAGCGATCATTTTTGGTGGCTTCAGGATCGTCCAGAATCTGCGCCAGCTGGGCCAGATGGCTGCTGCGCAACAAATGCGAAATATCGGTAAAAGCGCGCTCGGCCAGTTCGGTCAGCCCCTCTGCAGCGACCCGTAGGAATTGCTCATCGCCAATCTCGACAAGTTTGACATGGTCAGACGACACCAGTTCATATTCGGTGGTATCAGCGGCGAGGGGAAACATGGGGCTATAGGCAAAATCGGCCATGATGCGATCCTGTGACTGTCATAAAAGGAAAAGCGGCGTGCAAAGGTAACGGCCACTGCGATGGTTTGGCGGTTTACTGTGTTGGTCTTTTGCGGAATGTGTCAAGTGATACAACCTCGGCAGTTTTATCATCTTTTGGGCTTTTACCGTCGCTGCCAGCATCATCACTCTTGTCATCGCTGGCGTTGCTTTTCAGGTTCGCCGGGCTGATTGATGCATCGGATGCGGTGCCATCATCCTCATCGTCATTTTCGTCGAGCATGCCAAATTGCAGGCCAAACCCTACCGAGGGGTCATTCAGGCTGGTGACGGCCTGAAACGGGATGATCATCGGGCTAGGTTTGCCGCCAAAGAACAAGGTGATGCAGAAATGATCCTCGGCAACCCGCAGATCGGCATATTGATGCTGGATTACAATGGTCATCTGATCAGGATGTTTCGCGCGCAAACTCTCTTCGATTTCAACACCTTCATAGCCAGTGATAAAGCTGATATAGAAATGTGTCTCACCGGGCAGTCCAATATTTTCGACGATGCGCAATGATGAGCGAACCACCGACCGCAGGGCATCTTCTACCAATAATTCGTAGTTTAATCCGGTCTGGCTGTCGTCGTCATTGCTCATATCTATGCCGTCTCGTGCTTGCGTTGATTTATCAGCGACTATCCATTATTTGCACACCATTGTTTGCACAGAATAACGCGAAGATAAAGCGGAACGCTTCTGTTGCCAGGTGCGCCCCAAACCCCGCCAGACTGAGCTCAATCAATCTGGACTTAAGATCGGTTACTCCCGCTGCCGTTAGGCTGCGATTGCGACCGGAGCAGTGTTGTCATTTGCAACTACTACATGGCCCGATAACGGCGGGTACCATACCGAGCGAAAATACTGTCTTTACCACATGCGTCGATCCTATTTCGCCCCCAGTCTTTTAGCCTGATGGGGTATGCAGACATCATTTGCCGCGCCGGCAATTGTCAAATCAGGCTAAAATGGTGGAGGCGCCGGGTACCGCCCCCGGGTCCGCTCTGCTTATTCCACAGCACGTTTATCGCCATAGCTGGCAAGCCAGCCTCTTTAATATAGGCGCAATGACGATGCTTTGAAAGAAAAGTTTTATCTGGGAAAGCGAAGTTTTACCGGGGAAAGCCAAGTTTTATCTGGCGCAAAGATTAAATGGGCGGTCATGTCGTGATGCCGGAATATCCACTTGCCTGTGCGGCGAAAGACGTGGCACCTTACCGGTGATGCCGTGATGCGGTGATGGTGCGCCGTATCACAGCTGGTCACATTGAGGGTGTTCGATGCAACAATATCTTGATCTTTTAACGCGTGTTCTGGAAACAGGCGTTGACCGTGACGACCGCACCGGTACCGGCACGCGCGCGGTTTTCGGGCATCAGATGCGGTTTGATCTGGCTGCCGGCTTTCCACTGCTGACCACCAAAAAACTGCATATCCGCTCGATCATCCATGAATTATTATGGTTTGTCAGTGGCGATACAAATATCCGCTATTTGCAGGAAAATGGCGTGTCGATCTGGGATGAATGGGCCGACGAGCAGGGTGATTTGGGGCCGGTCTATGGCAAACAATGGCGCCGCTGGAAAGCGCCGGATGGCCGCGACATCGACCAGCTTTCTGATTTGATCACAATGATTAACAACAATCCTGACTCGCGGCGGCTGATGCTGACTGCGTGGAACCCGGCAGATGTGCCGCATATGGCGCTGCCGCCATGTCATTGCTTGTTCCAGTTTCATGTCGCCAACGGGCGCTTGTCATGCCAGCTCTATCAGCGCAGTGCGGATATCTTTTTGGGGGTGCCGTTTAATATCGCGTCCTATGCGCTTTTGACGCATATGATCGCGCGGATTTGCCGGCTACAGCCGGGTGAATTTGTGCATGTTCTGGGCGATGCGCATCTGTATAGCAACCATTTCGATCAGGCGCGCGAACAATTGTCGCGGACGCCGGGTGAATTGCCGCAATTGCTGATCCATCGTACCCCCGACAGCATCGACGGGTTCCGGTATGATGATTTTGAAATCACCGGCTATCAGGCGCAGCCACATATCGCCGCGCCAATTGCTGTTTAGGGACAAATGATGACAGTATCTCCGCACGAACAGACCGCACCACTCATCATGAGCGCTGTTGTGGCGATGGCGGCCAACCGGGTGATTGGCGATGGTACCGGATTAATCTGGCATTTGCCGGATGATCTGAAACGGGTTAAGGCGCTGACCATGGGGTGCCCGCTGATTATGGGCCGCAAAACATGGGACTCGATTGGGCGGCCATTGCCGGGACGGGGCAGTATTGTGCTGACGCGTGATCAGCACTGGCACGCCGAGGGCGCCATTATTGTGCATGATTTTAACGCGGCACTGGTGGCGGCGAAATCCTGGATCGCTGCGCATAACCCGCAATGCCGGAAAATCATTTTATTTGGCGGTGGCGAGATTTACCGCATGGGCCTGGATTACTGCCAGCAGATTGACCTGACCGTCATCGATATCAGCCCGGATGGTGGGCAAAATGCAGCGTTATTCCCCGCACTTGACGCGACCGAATGGAGCCGGCAAGTCGAGGCGGTGATTGCGCCCGCCGGAGACATCCCCGGCTATCGCTATGAATGCTGGCAGCGCGCCACCCCGCCGTGCGATTTATAAACACCTGCACCGCAAAATCATCTGGCATCATTCCATGACAATTTTTGGCGCGGCTTTTGGCTGGGCAACATCAAGCTGTGCCAGCAACCCGGCGGCAATCTTTTGATAATGTGCCGCATGCGGGCTTTCTGGCTGGCTGGCAACAATCGGTGTGCCGTCATCAGATGTCGCCCGAATGGCCATTTCAAGCGGCACTTCGCCCAAAAATGGAACCCCCAGCTTTTCGGCTTCGGCAGCAGCGCCGCCATGGCCAAAAATATCATGGCGGGCACCACAATCTGTGCACAGGAAATGGCTCATATTTTCAACAATGCCGAGCAAAGGCACATTCACCTTGCGGAACATATTGAGGCCTTTGCGCGCATCAATAAGGGCGAGATCCTGCGGGGTCGAAACAATCACCGCGCCAGCCAGCTTTGCACGCTGCGATAATGTCAGCTGTGCGTCACCGGTGCCGGGCGGCATATCAATTACCAAAATATCGAGGCCATCCCACGCCACATCGCGCAGCATCTGTTCAATTGCGCTCATCACCATCGGGCCACGCCAGATGGTCGGGGCATCTTCAGCTACCAGATAGCCGATCGACATGGTTTGCAACCCCCATGCATCAATCGGCAGAATTTTCTGACCGTCGCTTTGTGGTTTGTGGTTCAGGCCGATCAGGCGGGGCAGCGACGGGCCGTAAATATCGGCATCGAGAATGCCGACCTTTTTGCCGGTAGCGGCAAGCGCCAGTGCCAGATTGATTGAGGTGGTCGATTTGCCAACGCCGCCTTTGCCGGATGCGACAGCAATCACATGCGTGGCGGGTTGATGCGGTTCGGTTTGTTTTGGCGCTGAACCGCCAATCGGCGTGCCGGGAGGGGTGCCGCCGCCTGTTGGCATACTGGGGTCGGACTGGTGCGCGGTCAGCATTGCTGTCGCCGACAATACGCCATCTAATGCCAAAACGACCTTTTCCGCAGCGGCGCGCAGTTGATCGGCCTTGTCTTTATCCTTTGGGTCAATCTCGATGGTAAAGCCGATGTGACCATCTTTAATCACGATGCCGGAAACCGCGCCGGCGGCCACAATGTTGCTGCTGCCATCAATGGTGGCGACGCTGCTCAGCGCTTCGGTAATTTTTCTCTCGTCCAATTGCTGTGTCATTCTTGAAATCAACCGCTTCTATACAAATATGTGTGTTGTCTGGGAAAGCCTGAGATAGGCGTTTGTCTGGAGATTTGCAAGATTAAGGGTGGTGTTTGCCTGACCAGCGGTGATACATATCAGCCGGTTTGTTGTGAATATACACGAAAATCAGGAAAACAGGTTTGGCGAGGGAGTGACAACATCATGCCATGGAATAATCAAGGCGGCGGAAACAACGGCGGCGGCCCTTGGGGACAAGGCGGCGGCGGTGGCGGCAGTGGCAGTGGCGGCGGTGGCGGCCCCTGGGGACAAGGTGGTGGTGGCGGCGGCCAACCGCCACAGGATATAGATGCGATTATTCGGCAAGGGCGCGATGCCTGGCGGCGGATGATGCCTGGCGGTGGTGCATCTTCAGGGCGCACATTTACCTTGCTGGTTCTGATTTTTGGCTTGATTTGGGCCGCCACCGGTTTTTACCGGGTTAACCCGCAACAGCAGGGCGTGGTTTTGCGTTTTGGCGAATGGGTGCGAACCAGCCCACCGGGCCTGCACTATCATCTTCCCTTTCCGATTGAGAGCGTGCTGACCCCAGAGGTCACCAGCGACAACCGGATCGAGATTGGTTTTCGTGACGTCAGCGGTAATTCATCATCACGCCGCG
>Ga0181595_10005967_pt1 | contig 10600 bp, 3 predicted proteins | sample 041ome_7_FD_145604 | JGI IMG/M metagenome (GOLD analysis project Ga0181595, IMG submission 145604) | Coastal salt marsh microbial communities from the Groves Creek Marsh, Skidaway Island, Georgia - 041401AS metaG (spades assembly) | ecosystem: Environmental > Aquatic > Marine > Intertidal zone >... | reverse complement strand
CGCTGCGGTGAAGTCACTCACACAGCATCTAGATCAGGGGTTTCTCCGCAGCGAGAAGCTGATCTTGGGGCCCCAAGTATCTAGGAACATCCCTGAATATCAGCGTATCCGCGATATCCTATCTACGCAGACCTCTCTCGATGAGCTCTTCAAAGCCGCAGTCTTCCCCGTGTGCATCGCGAGCGAGAGTCCAGCTACGGCGTCTGCGAAAACCATTTGCGACGAGTATTCCGCTGCGCTGGCATTGGAGCTCGCCGAGATGTCGCGGGTGATTGCGGGTTCAGGTCTGCCGCAACGAGCGAGGCTGGTCCTACTCCACCTGCCTCTCGGATCGAAGCAGAAGCTGGCTGACGCTTTTGATGCGCGCTTGAAAGGGCTTAGGCCATGACCCTTGCTAACATCGACTGGGCTGCGATGGAAAATCTGCCCATCTCTGAGCTTTTACCGTCAATCTTTCAGATCATGCGGGACGCGTCGCTTGCAATAAATTCGGGGGAACCGGACGATCCGGTCCTTTTGCAGGTCATCCCGCGATTGGCTGACATCATACCATCTAGGCCAGAACTGTCCGCGCTACTGGAGCCTTTCAGCGCGCTGGCCCGCGCCGTCGGACTATGGAACTACATTGATCGATCGACAGCAGATCCAGCCGACCGGATCGTCGCGGAGGCAGTCACGGCTCCGGAGCTTGGAGGGATAACTTTTCACCGCGAGCAGGTAGCGGCACTCACCAAACTCCTTTCTGGCGATAACTTAATCCTCAGCGCGCCGACAAGCTTTGGGAAGAGCCTTCTGATCGACGCATTGCTGGCATCTGGTAAATTCGAGCGAGTAGCCATCGTCCTGCCAACGATCGCTCTCCTTGACGAGTTTCGGCGAAGACTCCGGCGTCGCTTTTCGGACAAGTTCGAAATTCTGATGCACCCGACTGACTCTGCCGTTGGGCGGAATGTTATTTTCCTCGGTACCCAGGAGCGTTTAATTGGCCGGAGCGATCTCGGATCTCTCGACCTTACAGTGGTCGACGAATTCTACAAACTCGACCCGCAGCGTAAGGATGAGCGGCACGTCACCTTAAATGCCGCCGTCTACAGGCTCCTTCGCCGGTCACGGCAGTTCTTCTTCCTCGGTCCCAACATCGACAATGTCCACATGGACGTTGAAGGCCGCTGGAGCTTTCAGTTCCTGAAGACTCGGTTCTCCACTGTGGCGGTCGACACCTTCGACCTTCGCCAAGTCGAAGACAAAGAAGCGCGGCTTATGGAGGAACTCGCTGAGGAGAAGAACTGGCCAGCCTTAGTGTTCGTGTCATCGCCAGACAGAGCCAATAAACTTGCACACACGGGATCGCAGGAAATGGCCGTCTCAGACGACACAGCGGAATTCGCCAATTGGCTACGTTTGAACGTCGGTGAGAGGTGGCCGCTAGCTCAGGCGGTGGAGTTCGGGTTCGGCGTTCATCACGCTCGGGTGCCGAGAGCAATCGCATCCCACATGGTTCGGATGTTTAATCGGTCGGAGCTCCCCGTGCTTTTCTGCACCTCCACTCTCATCGAGGGTGTTAATACCGCGGCCAGGAGCGTGTTAATATACGACAAGAAGATCAGTCGCCAGAACTACGATTTCTTCACCTTCGCCAATATTCGGGGGCGAGCAGGGCGCCTCGGGCAGCATCATGTTGGGAAAGTCTATCTCTTCAATGAACCTCCGAGCGTTGCCGAGACGGAAGTGTCGCCGACGCTCTTCGGTGACGATGAGAATGCATCGGACGACTATGTCGTCCATTTAGAAGACGAAGATACGACTGCAGCCATAGACGATCGCGTAGCAGCTCTGAGACAGTCACTCGACCTCACCACTGCCCAACTACGCATCGCTTCGGCTGTTGGGTTGGAAACCGCCCTTGCTCTCAAGCAGCATGTCGAAGTCTCGCTGAGAAGCCGGGACCTGCTCGCTTGGTCTGGTTCGCCGGACTACAATAGGACGCTCGCAACCTTGGAGGTCATATGTAAGGTAAAGAACGTCCGGGATTTTGGCGCATTTTCTATAAAGCAACTTGCCTTTCAAATCGGAAATTTGCGCTCTCACCGGTCCTTCAGATCTTTCCTAATCGATCATGATTTAAACTTTCAAGGTGATCTTTCCGCTTACGATAATATATTCAAGTTCTTGCGCGCATGTGAATACGGACTTCCTCAATTTTTCGCGCTAGTGGAGATCTTCGTCCAGAAGCGCTTCCCGCATGCGGATTACAGTTATTTTGTCAGAGAGTTGAGCAGATGGTTCCGCAACGAGGCATTGCGGAATCTGGATGAGGAAGGCGTCCCCATCCAGATTTCTGAACGCTTTCTCCAGCCAGGCGACGATCGGAATAGCCTGGCCCGCCGACTTTCAGAGATTGCCGTTACCGGCGACACCGCATTGACAGGCTTCGAGCGGACGTGGCTGCTAGCAGCTCTCGATATTGATGCCAGGGGGCAGATTCTCGCGCCGAACGCCAGTTCATGAACAATTGACCGCTTGACCGGATAGCTTTGCTGAAGCCGCCATTCGAGATTGTCCGCAGGCTTTGACGCAGGAGCGAGGGATGTTGCGCCCCGGCGAACGTCCGGTCTCAGAATAGCCGGACGTTCAAAGTCAACGTGCTGTACGTCGGGTGAGTCCCAAATGCTCACTTTCGCAAAGTGGGCCGGTAGCAGTCCGTCGGCTTGCAGCAGTAGCGCCGACGAACCTGCCGTTCAGCGTTGACGCTCTGCGACAAAAAGCGAAGTGCCGCTCCATCAGTATCAAAATGCTTCTATCGGCTCATCGAGCATCATATCGAACGGATGGCAGACAAGCAGGCTAAAGAAATCAGGGGCTAAACGATCCGTGTCCGCTTCCGCCGCTTGATCATCACCTGATCGCATCCACATTGCCCCCAATTGTTTGTATCGACAGACTTTGGGATGACAGCGGCGGCATGGCTCGGCTAGTTTCGCGTGTTCGAAACAAACGAAACGGTGGCGGGGGACGATGCAGCCTGAAGAGATGCAAGCCGACGAAAGGCGTAAACGACGCACGGACTGGGCGCCCCGTCAATCCAACACCGCCGCTGAATAGCCCCCCACATGACCAAGCCCAAAGCAGCCCGGAAACCGAGGAAGCAGCGTCCTCCTGGCGCCGACGCTGACCTCACGCGCATGAGCCGCGATGGTGACCAGTTTCACTATCTGCGCGGCGCACGCCTCGCACTGGAGATGCTGCCGGCGGACTCGGACCTTGTGATGGTCACGGTCGAAGGGGTTTCCACGTCGGATGACATCAAGGAAGGCCTTAACGTCATCGATCTCGCGCTTTACTATGGGGAGAGCGATCCGGTGCAAGCAACCAAACTTCGCTACCGGCAGTTCAAGCATTCGACCCTGCACGCGGCGACAGACTGGACCGCGAGCGGTCTCACCAAAACGCTCAAGGGCTTTGCAGAGCGATACAAGAAACAGTCGCGAACCTTCGGTGCCGAGGATATTGCTAGGCGCATCCGCTACGAGTTCGAGACCAACCGTCCCGTGGCGGATGAGGTCAAAGACGCGCTTGCGGACCTGGCATCGGGTATCGAAAGCGACCGATCCGCCTTCCTCCGATCAAACATTCCGCTGAAGGGGAAGGACGTCGCGGCATTTGCGGCAATGGTCGACATTCTCGACCGCGCGCCAGGCTTTATGGCGCAGCGTACCGGCCTTGTTACCGACCTAAGGGCTTATCTGCCCGACAATGATCAGGATGCGCCCATCCGGCTCAAGGATTTGGTAGCGCGCAAGGCCACCTCGGAATTCAAGACCGATCCGCAGATTACGCGGCACGATGTTCTGACCGCCCTCAATGCGGGCGAAGGCGAGCTGTTTCCAGCACCCTGCCTCATCGAAACCCCGGCTGAAGTCGTCGAGCGCGAGCAGGCAGGAACGATCGAGGCGGCGATAGCCACCGCGACCGCACCGCTCATCATCGAGGCGGACGGCGGGGTCGGCAAGTCAGTCTTCGGCGCGACGCTGGTGCGCCAATCGACAGGCGCTGGCCGTGCCTTCTTGTACGACTGTTTCGGGAACGGTCAGTATCGAAGCGCGAGCAAAAGCCGCCATCGCGCACGTGATGGCCTCGTTCAGCTAGCAAACGAGATGGCAGCTTCCGGGCTCTGCGATCCGCTTGTTCCGACGTCGAAAGCCGATGTGCCTGCCTACCTTAGGGCATTCATGTCGAGGGTAAAGCAAGCCACAGATTATCTCGCTGAGACCGGCGCTGGGCCTCTTCTGATCGTGATCGACGCCGCCGACAACGCCCAAATCGCCGCCGACGAAATCAGCGACGGCCCAAGCTTTCCTCGTCTCCTGCTGCGCGAAAGCTGGCCCAACCATGTTCGTTTGGTGCTGACCGCGCGGCCCTACCGCGTCCATTATCTCGACCCGCCGCCAGAGGTTCGGCGCATCGAGCTCGAACCCTTTACCCGCAGCGAGACCTCACGGCACCTGCGGTCCCGGTTTCCCGATGCCAATGAGGCGGATATCGACGAATTCCACAGGCTGACGTCGAGAAATCCGCGGGTCCAGAGCAAGGCAATGGCCGCAGGAACCGATGTGGCGTCGGTCCTGACGGCGCTCGGACCGACGCCGAAATCGGTAGAAGACATGATCGCTGACCTGTTGGAGCAAGCCTTCGCAACCGTCCGCGACCAAGCCGGACGCACTGAGAAGGCCAAGCTCGACCTGGTGTGCGCTGCGCTCGCGACGCTTCGGCCGTTCATCCCGCTACAGATTCTGGCGGACACGGCCGACGTGCCAATAGCACTCGTTCGGAGCATGGTCACCGATCTCGACCGGCCTCTGCTGGTTCGCGGCGGCGCCGTCCAGTTTCGCGACGAACCGACCGAGAGCTGGTTCCAGGAGCGGTTCCGGCCCGGCGCGACCGCCATGTCGGCCTTCATCGACCGTCTGAAGCCGCTGGCCGCGTCGAGCGCCTATGTAGCTGCTGCGCTTCCTCGGCTCATGCTCGAAGCGGGCCAGTTCGATACGCTCATCGAGCTGGCGCTGTCGGGTGACGCCCTTCCAGTGGACGACGATCTAGTGCGCCGCGACGTGGAGTTGCAGCGCCTGCGTTTCGCGCTGAAGGCCGCGCTGCGTAAACAGGCTTATGCGGTTGCGGCCAAGCTTGCGCTGAAGGCGGGCAATGACGTTGCCGCCGATCATCGCCAAAACGCCCTACTTTCGGCGAACACTGACCTTGCTGCGAATTTCCTACCACCGGAGCAAATCCAGGATCTTGTCGCACGGCGCCTTATCGACGGCGGACAATGGCCGGGCTCACATCATGCCTATGAGGCAGCTATTCTCTCGGGACAGGAGGCGCTCAAGGGCGACGCGAGAGCGCAGCTCCGCTACGCCGACGAGTGGCTCGACCAGTGGTCACGTCGGCAGCGCGGTCGTGCCGATGACGACTACGCTGACCAAAACACGATGGCTGATGAGGACATCGCCGAGTTTGCGCTCGCCGAGCTCAATCTGCACGGCCCGGCAAGCTGCGCACGTCGAATCGCCAATTGGCGCCCGCCCGAAGTGCCCTTCCTCGTCGGAAAACGCCTTATCTCCCGGCTCGTCGATGCCGGACGGTTCGACGAGATCGATACCATCGCGCTCGCCGGGCGCCGAAGCCTCGGTCTCCAACTTGCCATATTTCATGCGCTGGGCGAAGTGGGGCGTTCGCCGCCCAAGCATATCATCGATTTCGTTGGAGCGATGGTTTCGAGCCGGCATGTGAAGCTCGAAGAACCGATGTCGCGCTCTTATCATGACCCCGATTTGCGCGTGGAGACGATTATCGCGATTGTCCTGGCCGCTGCGCGCAAGAAAACGATGCCACGCGCGGAATTGGTGAAATTGCTCGACCGATACCTACCGAACGAGCCGCCGCGCGAGGTCACCGCGCGTTATGAGTTCCAACTGCCCAAGTCTTTCGCTTTCATTCGCGCATATGCGCTCCGCGCTGCTCTCGCACGCAAGACGATCGGCATCGAAAGCCTCGCGCACAAGAGCCTCCGCAAAAAGATTGAGGCCAAGGACCGCGACAACGAAACCGAGCGATTCAAGGAAGACGTCGGCGCTCTCCTCCCCTGGCACTCGCTTTGGGTGGAATGGCAGCTCGGGCGCATCCCGGATTTCGGTCTGGCCAGCGCCGTCGATGCCGCGATCTCCGCCATGGGCACGGCTCGACAGGGCTTCTATCGCGAGAGCGACATAGTGCCAGGCCATGTCGCACGCGTCTGGGGGGCAATTTTAGCCGACAGCAAAGCCGTAGGCACCGAATGGCAGAAATTTGAAAAGTGGCAGGCAGGGCTCGAGCGTCCGCTGCCTTACGGAGCCTATGTCGACATCGCACGTCGGCTGTCCGCTTGCGGTGATAGCAGTCGCGCGCTCAACTATGGCGGCCTGGCCTATGATCTCGCGAAAGGCGAGAAGGATCATGCCGAAAGCCAATCGCAGCGCTTCGTGGAGATTGCGCGCGCCGTCTTGCTTTCAGGGCCCGACGAGGCCCGCGCCTATTTCGACGCCGCGATCCGGGTTGCCGACGGCGTTGGTGATGAGAATCTCCACCGATGGGAAACCTTGACTCGCTTTGCGGCGGTGGCGGGCAACGGTTCCGGTGACGACCCCGAGCTAGCCTATCGCTTCGCGCGGGGCGCAGAGTTCACCTATCGCTTTGTGGCCCGCGACAAATATTTCGATTGGGGCAGCACGATTGCCGCGCTGACGAAAATTTCGCCGCGCTCGGCCTTGCCGATTGCTAGCCGCTGGTCGGACAGGCGGTTCGGCAGGGAGGAGCGCGACCTGCCCGATTTCATCGACGCACTACCTGCCGACGCACTCGATCCGCGGCTAGCACTCAGCGTCGTCGCGATGCGAACGGACTGGGATGAGACGCCGACCCTGGAGGCGGCCTTGGCAAAGGGATCCTCACTCGCAGAGCGCCGGGACATTGTCGAACCCTATCTACGCTATGCTCCCTTTCTCGAGGGCGAGGGCAGATTGTGGAGGCGGCGCCAGGAGGTTCTCAACCGCGCCGGCGTAGAGGCGGGCTTGCTCGACGAGAGGCGGGATCGCGCGGAGCAGAGCGAGCGAGACGCCAGCGAGCGCGAGCGCAAGCGACAACGCAAGCAGATGCAATACGCGCGCCCGCAACGGCAGCGCCGGACACGGAACGAGACGACCGACTGGGATGCGATATTCGAAGGCGTCGATGTTTTGCAGGCTAGCGATATGGAAACGGCGGCGGCAAGGCTACGGGAACGCGGCTTGGGCTATGATCAGGAGAACTTCTTCAGAACTGCGATCGAACGCGTTTCCGCCGGGTCGGAGGCGCGTTTCCTGCAGTCGCAGCTCGATCGTCCCCCCTTGAGCTTCTACGATCTCGGCGGTCTGCTTGATGCCGTGCCCGACGGCTGGCGGAAGCGCATTTCCGTACCGCCCCTTATCAAGCGTCTGATCCTAGAGAGCCTGCGGAACCATTGCCATAGCGTGTCCATTCACGAGCATTATCAGATGCTGCCTCTTAGTCGCGCAGAGAAGGAGAGCGGCCTTTCGCGCGAAACCCTCGTATCGGAGGTGATTAAGGCGTGCGGCGAGCGCGAGCTACCGAACGACCCCGGCAGGCTATTCCAATTGGCGGCATTGCTCAGCGCCCTCGTGACCGCCGAAGAGGCCGGCAGCGTCTTGGATGGCGCCGTTTCGAGTCTCGATGCCCTCGCCGACCCGGATGTCGGCGACGGACCGTGGGACGGGTCGCTCATCCCGCCTGCTAGCGTCCACGAAGGTCTCGCCGGATATCTCTGGGCGGCACTCTCTGCGCCCGAGGCCTCGCGTCGATGGTGTGCCGCACACACCGTCCGCTGGATCGCGCGCGTCGGGGGTGATGCGATACTCGATCCGCTGATAGCGTTGGCGACACGAGGCAGCGGTGACGTCTTCGGCGATCGGACCCTCCGCTTCTATGACAAGCATGGCGTCCTCTGGCTTGTAATCGCGCTCGCGCGCGCGGCTAAGGATAGCGGTGAAACCGTTGCTCGACATGAGGAGTTCCTCCGCTCTCTAGGAAATCGAAAGAATTGCCATGTCATCATCCGGCATTTTGCCGCGCGTGCGCTGCTGGACCTCGCTGACCAATCCTTTATCGTCATGACCGCGAGCGAACGTGCGGCGCTCCAAAGCATCAATCGACCATCCCTGCCGACCCGGCCGCGAAGCGAGGCTCCGAGGGAAGTCGGCGACGGCTGGGGAGATTGGGGCGACGAGCCAAAGGCATTCCGTTTCGACTATGATTTCTCGAAGGAGTTTATGAAACCGATCGGTCGCTGTTTCGGGAAGTCGCGCGCCGAGATGCAGGCCGCAGCAGCGAAGATCATCCGAGATAGGTGGAAGCTTCAGGAAAGCGGCGACTATAAGGAAGATACGCGCGCAATGCGGAAGTTCTTCCGCGACGACCTCAGTCGCGGAAGCGACGAACTTGGCCGTGTTAGCGACCTCCAGGAATATCTGTCATGGCACGCGGGGATGACGCTAGTCGGCGAACTTCTCGAGACCGATGCCCTCTTCGAAGACGACGATGACACTTGGGACACGCTTGCCCACCGGCTGAAGGATCATTCTCTCTTTCGCGACGATGGTCTCTGGCTTTTCGACATGCGCGACCCCGTACCGGGTAAATTGGCGGCGCGGGACAAGCATCAACCGGCGAAATGGGTTGCCGCACTGTCGTCGCGCATAGCGAAACGCGAAATCCACCTTCCAACTGGACGCATGGTCATCTCCGGCTATTGGACCAAGATCGATGGCGACAAAAAGTTGAAGGTTGCTGTCCATAGCGCGCTCGTATCGGTGGACAGATCACGCGCGCTCGTTCGGGCGCTTCAGTGCAACGGCGACCCGATGAACTACCGCCTGCCTAACTTCAAAGATGGCTCCGAAATCGACGAAGGTGGATATCAGCTGAAGGGATGGCTCAGCGAGAGTGGCGATCATTCGGGGCTCGACGCGAGGGATCCTTGGGTCGGCGGAATAGCCAGCCGAAGTGAAGAACCGGCACGACCATTCATCATGGGCCTCGGCCTCCGTCGTGGGCACGACGGAAAAAGCTGGATTGGCACAAGCGAAGTCGCAATTTTGGCAGAGCGCTGGAGCGATGGCCCGGAGGAAGAGAACAGGCAGCGCGAGCACGGAAAACGGCTCTCCGCTTCGCCCGAGGCCATCGCAGCCCTGACCCGGGCCACGGATTTGAATTTCATCGTCGAAGTGACCGTCACGCGCGCGTTTGCGGCATCGGGGGATGACAGTCGGGAGAAGAAGCATGAGAAAGCAATCACCCAAATCCTCCTCTTCGGCAAAGGTCCCGGCGCTCGCAGATCGTGATCCCGTCTTCCAACTCGGCGAGAAGATTGCGGCGGAACTCGACGCGAACGAAGGCGATACGTTGGGCTGCTGGATGGCCCACTATGTAGCCGAGATGATCGAAGAGGCTGAGAAGGCAAAAGGACCGAAGGCCGCGAGCGCTCGTAAGAAATGTGCAGCTGCCATCCTCGAGGTATGGGGACACCGCAGCGACTGGCCGCGTGCGGTGCAGCCCTTCCCCGACCTAGATGCCGTTGCACGTGCCCTTGCCGCACTCGACCCCGAAGCCGAACATCCGATCTTCCGTGCTGGCCTCTGGGGCGATATCGACGCGCAGGTCGAAACGCCCACGGTCAAAAACTTGCTCGAGACGGCAAAGGGCGTCGATATTGCGGCGCGCGAGCTGATCGACGAACTTCTCATGATGGCCGCAAGCGCAGCAATAAACGCCAGTGCCCCTTGGGTCGCATTGGCGCAAAAGGCTCCGTTCCGAGGCTTCGAGATCGACTTCATCGACGAACTCGGCGAGTCGGCTGCAGGGCGGCGGCGACGCCTTCGCGAACGCGAACGCCTCGCCGCACGGATCGAGCGGCTGAAGAATTTCGTCTCATCGGCCGAAGACACAGCTGAATTGCTTCGCCAGCAGATCGCCGACCTGGACGCGAAAGATGCCGCGGATTCACAAGAATGATGCGAACGGATCGCCATTTACGTATCGTTGTATGCTCACCCGGAGTAATATCCGGCCCTCGCGCTGGACCGGCACGGGTATCCTAGACGAAACGTCCGCTTTCGAGCTACAAACAAGAGTAGCGCGAACGGGATGGATTGGGGCGCGAAACTGCCGCCGCGTGAGCCTGAACGAATGACTGCTTGCAGGTGTTTGCCCCCGAAGCCGGATTGACCGGTATGAGGGCACGAAGCTGACTGGCGGCTTATCCAATGATTCGTTTTTCATTCCTTTAGTACTCAGGACGGCATCAGAGCCTGCAGCCGTGTGAGTCGGGGACAATCATCCAGAAGCCATGCTGGTTACAAACGCCCTCCCGCTCTCAGTCGGCAACTTCATAGAACATCGGTAAGCGCCGACGGAAGACGGCATTGACGCGGGTTCAAAGTGCGGCGCAGCAACGCTTGTATTTTTTGCCTGAGCCGCAGGGGCACGGATCATTACGCCCTGCCTTGCCAGTTTC
>Ga0181595_10005959_pt1 | contig 10612 bp, 9 predicted proteins | sample 041ome_7_FD_145604 | JGI IMG/M metagenome (GOLD analysis project Ga0181595, IMG submission 145604) | Coastal salt marsh microbial communities from the Groves Creek Marsh, Skidaway Island, Georgia - 041401AS metaG (spades assembly) | ecosystem: Environmental > Aquatic > Marine > Intertidal zone >... | reverse complement strand
GTCAGACAGATACAGCAAGGCGGTTTGATTGTTCTGTTGACGGTTCAGTCGGTTGATCACAGCTGCAAGTAAACTATCTGTGGCCACTATGCTGTTGTCATAGGCATTGATAATGTCAGCGCTCTGGCACAGTTGCAGTTGCTTGTCTGTGCATTCTGGTAAAAATGCTTTGTCTTTTTTGCTACTGCGTTTGAAATACTCAGGGCCATGACTGCCCAATTGATGCAATACAATAAGCCGGTCTGAGGTCAAAGGGGTTTGCAGTTGTTTTTCCAATGCTTCCAGCAATACAGTATCCAGGCATTGACCATCCTGACACAGCGGATTGTTTTGCTGTTCAAATAACAACTCCGTAGGCACACGCTGGCATACCCCTTTGCAACCTGAGTTATTGTCCAGCCAGCTCACCTCTATACCAGCTTGTTGCAATACATCCAGCACGTTACTGCTACTTTTCGCTCTGGCTTCGTCATACTGTTGTCGCCCCATGTTGGAGAACATGCAGGGCACTGAATGGGCTGTGGCTGTGCCGCAGGAACTAACATCGCTGAAGCTAAATACTGGAAGCTGGCTTAACTGCGGGTTAGTGGCTCTTTTGTAGCCATTGAGTTGAAAATGATCCGCTCTGGCGGTTTCCCCAAGCACCAACACAATCAGGCGTGGTTCAGTGGTTTTGGCGGTCCAGGGTTGCACCGCATCCTGACCTAGCTGAATAAACTCCTCCGGGAATTGTTCTTTTAGCAAGGTTTTTGAAAATGATACTGCTGCAGAAACCGGGCCAAAGGGCAGGGCTAAGTGTTTTACATCCCGGTAGTTACGAAAAAATGGCGCCAGCTCGGCATAGTCAGACATCACCAGACTGAACAGACTCAATACGACCAAAAGCACTGCCAACAGCCAGTGTTTGAAGAACTGACGCAGAGGCAGAGAGCGAACATTAATCAAACTACTGCAAAGTAAAGGAAACAACATTAAACCTATAACTTGCCAAAGCAAAGTCACGGTTAACACGCCCTGGGCTTCCGCCGGGTCAGTTTCAAAGGCGTTTTGCAGCATCTCTGCGTCAATGACAATGCCAAAACTATCGATGAAGTAATAACTTAAAGCGCCGACAGCAAAGAGGGTCAGCGCCGTCAATTTTTGTACAGCGCGAAAACTAAACAGCACCAGAATTAACAAATTAAGCAAAAACAAAATGGCGACAAGATTCAGCTGTAAACCATACTGGCCTGGCACTTTGGCCTGAATTGCGGCAAGAAAAGGTCCATTGAGTAATAAGGTCATACCTAGCGCTGAAACCAGCGCAAACCACATTGGATGCCACAGCCGTTGCTTTGTTGCACTTACAATCTCAGTCGCAACTTTAGTGGGTGACAATATTGCTTCAAACATCAGAAGACTCCCTGGAGATAAAAGGAAAAACCGCAGAAGAGGATGGCACCGTTAGTCTGCTGTTCAATGCAGCACCAAGGTTTCTATAACGTTGAAACACTAAATAAATGCCTGTGGATACCAACCAGCAAATCGCTGCTGTGGCTATATCGTGGGAGATAAAATGTGCGCCACGAAGTTGTTGCACCATGCCAAGCACCAGACCCAGACTTAATCCAATCCAGAGCCCGCGTTGTTTTTGCTGTGGTTTGACTTCACGCCAGTAGTAATACAAAGCCAGCCAGGCAAAACCTATGCTGGAGTGTCCGGCAGGAAAACATTGATGTGCCTCCATAGTTGCGGGTCTGCGGTCGAACAGCCCAAAAAAGGCATGGTGGCCACCAAAGGGGTACAAATCCCATGGGCATTCCATAGGGAGTAAACGCTTTAAAAGCGCCACGCTCGCAAAACTGACAAGCAAGCTGAGCACTAAAAGGCCCAAAGCGGTTTGCTGCGGACTCCGATCTTTTCGTGTTATCCGCTGCCACAGCCAAAGCGTGAGCAAACTCAGCAGCAGAACTTCGTTCAGCTGTCTGGCGTACTGATGAAGCAGAGTTTCGGTCAGCCAATGGTGCTGTAAAAACCAGTGATTGCCTTCGAGTTGATAGAGCCATGACGCCAGAGAGAAATCCAGACCTGAGCCATAAGTCAGCATAAAAAGTAGCAATGCCAGACTCAGTGGGACAATCAAATGGCTGATAAAGTGAGGTTGTCGCTGCTTTTTCACAGTGTTACCGTTTTGACTTCAATGAGTTGATGGCGGCAAGAATGCGACGCGAAGCTTAAGGCAGTCTTAAGATTATATTTATCTGAAATTAAAAGTTTAATTTTATTTAACTTATTGAATATAAACAATAAAAAAATATTTAATGAAAGTTTGATGTATGTTAGCTTGCTTAAGCTTTTCTTAAGTATTCAGTTTTAGACTGGCCTTGATGTATTCACTGAGGCCTTCTGATGTCCGCTTTACTAACGACAAAACCATCTTTTTTTTCAAACTTATTTTGCTTAGGCCCTTATCGGTATTTGATCCGCACTGCCGCTTTGGCGCTGGTGCTGCTTAGTCTGAGCAGGCTGGCGTTGGTGGTGTGGCTGCACGATAGAGTTGAACCCACAGGCATGTTGTTTCAGCTATTTGTTCAAGGGGTGAGGGCGGACATTATCGTTATCTCGTTATTATTAGTGCTGCCTGTGCTGCTTATTCCTCTATCTTCAGTGCGAGGTTTAGGCAAGCTTTGGTTTAAATTTAGTTATCTGTGGTGCCTTACTGCTCTGATTCTGTTGGTTTTTATGGAGCTGGCATCACCTGCCTTTATTCAGCAGTACGATGTCAGGCCCAATAGGCTTTTTGTGGAGTATTTAAAGTACCCCAAAGAAGTGTTGTCGACCTTATGGTTTGGATTTCGTTTGCCGTTAATTTTAGGTGTGCTGGCGACAGTGCTATTAAGCTGGTTGATGCGAAGGATTTTTCGCGCTGGCAAATGCAATGTGACAACCTGGTCTATGACAAAAACACTGGGCCTTTGGTGTATTGCATTGCTTCTGTTATTTGCCGGTATTCGTTCAACCACCGAGCACAGACCAGCTAACCCGGCATTATTTGCTATTACTTCTGATGCGCTGGTGAACTCGTTGGTATTAAGTTCCGGCTATTCTGTGCTTTACGCTATCTACAATTTAAAGCACGAAGCGCATTCCAGTGAAATCTACGGCAAATTACCGACAGAGCAGATGCTGCAGCACAACCTGGATTGGCCTTGGTTGAGCACCTACCAGTTCAATAATCCGGATTATCCGACTGCACATTGGCAACAAGCGACTGCCAAAGGTGCTAAGCCACTGAATTTAGTCATAGTGTTGCAGGAAAGCCTGGGCGCAACATTTGTGCAATCTTTAGGTGGAGCTGCTGTGACGCCCGAGCTTGAAAAGCTTAAATCGGAAGGCATCTGGTTTGAAAATTTGTATGCGACAGGCACCCGTTCAGTGCGGGGTATTGAAGCTGTGGTTGCTGGTTTTCCGCCCACGCCTGCACAAAGCACAGTTAAGTTATCCAATAGCCAGCAGCATTTCACCACGCTTGCGTCCATCCTGAAAGCTCAGGGCTATCAGACCCAGTTTATTTATGGTGGTGAAGCCCATTTTGACAATATGCGCAGCTTTTTTACTGGTAATGGCGTTGATCAGATTGTTGACCAAAGTCAGATGCAAAATACGGTTTTTACTGGTAGTTGGGGGGCCAGTGATGAAGATTTGTTTAACACCGCACATCAGCAGTTAAGAGCTTTACATCAACAAAATAAACCATTTTTCAGCCTGATTTTTACCTCCAGCAATCACGAACCTTTTGAATTTCCCGATGGCCGTATTGAGTTATATGCAGAACCCAAAAATACCGCTTATAACGCGGTGAAATATGCAGATTGGGCTATGGGACAGTTTTTTGATAAAGCGAAACAAAGTGACTACTGGCAGGATACAGTGTTTTTGATAGTGGCTGACCACGACAACAGAGTGTATGGCGATAATCTGATCCCGGTGGAAAAATTTCATATTCCGGGGCTGATTTTAGGAGCGGATACGAAACCTGAGCGTCTGAACACACTGGCTAGCCAGATTGATTTAGCACCCACGCTGTTATCGATGATCGGCGTATCCAGCTGTCATACCATGACTGGTCGTGACTTTACCCTGGATAAAACCAGCCCAGGCCGGGCTTTGTTGCAGTTTGAAAATTATTTTGCATTGATGCACCAAGGCCTGTCAGAACAACAAGTGGTGATCCTCAAGCCTGATGGTGAAAGTGTCAGTGGATTTTACCAGCCAGAGTCGCAGCAACTTCGGCTTAGCCAACAGGCGGTGCCTGTTTTGGACAAAAACAAAACGCTGGCGGCAGTGCAATTGCCATCTTATTTATATAGGGAGCAGAAAAATTCAAGTCAGGCCAGCTGCGGTTAAGTTTGAAACTCGCTTCTTCTGCTGAGTTGGGTATATAATCCGTCGGTATTTTATATCGCCAAACTGACAAAATTGCTGTCGGTGCATTTAGATAAGGATTTGAATTTTATGGCGGACGTTGAACATCGCCCAACTAACTTTATTCGTCAGATCATCGATGCTGATCTGGCGTCAGGCAAACACAACACCACTGTGACCCGATTCCCGCCAGAGCCTAATGGTTATCTACACATTGGTCATGCTAAATCTATTTGTCTGAACTTTGGCATCGCTGAAGATTATCAGGGCCAGTGTAACTTGCGTTTTGACGACACTAACCCTGAAAAAGAAGACATCGACTTTGTTAATTCCATTCAGCAGGACGTGCAGTGGTTAGGCTACCACTGGTCTGGCAATGTGCGTTATTCCTCAGACTATTTCGATACGCTGTACGGCTATGCGGTTGAGCTGATTAACAAAGGTTTGGCTTATGTCTGTTTTTTAAACGCAGAACAAATGCGTGAATACCGTGGCAATTTAACTCAGCCTGGTAAAAACAGCCCAACCCGTGATACCTCACCTGCAGAAAACCTGGCCTTATTTGAAAAAATGCGTGCCGGTGGTTTTAAAGAAGGCGAGTGTTCGCTGCGCGCTAAAATTGATATGAGTTCAGCTTTTATCTGTATGCGTGATCCGGTGATTTACCGGGTTAAGTTTGCCCATCACCATCAAACTGGTGACAAGTGGTGCATTTACCCAATGTACGACTTCACGCATTGTATTTCTGATGCGCTGGAAGGCATTACGCATTCGTTATGTACACTGGAGTTCCAGGATAACCGCCGTTTATACGATTGGATTTTGGACAATATCACTATTGCTTGTCATCCACAGCAAATCGAATTTTCGCGTCTGAACCTTGAATATCAGGTGATGAGTAAACGTAAGCTGCACACCTTAGTTGAAGGTGGTCATGTCGCAGGTTGGGATGACCCACGTATGCCTACTATTGCAGGGTTACGTCGCCGTGGTTTTACGCCAGCGTCACTACGTGAATTCGCCAAACGTATTGGTGTCACTAAGCAAGACAATATGATTGAAATCAGTGCGTTGGATTCCTGTATCCGTGAAGATCTGGATGCAAATGCGCCTCGTGCTATGGCTGTGATCGATCCTTTAAAAGTGACCATCAGCAACTACAACGCTGCCGATGTGGAATGGTTAGAGGTTCATAACCATCCAAAAGAAGAAAGCATGGGCAGCCGTAAAGTGCCATTTGGCCGCACTTTGTATATAGACCGTGCGGACTTCCGTGAAGAAGCCAACAAGAAGTACAAACGTATGGTGACAGGTGGCGAAGTGCGCTTACGTGGCGCTTATGTGATCCGTGCTGACGAAGTAATTAAAAACGAAGCAGGCGATATTGTTGAACTGATTTGTTCTTACGATCCGGATACTTTAGGCGTGAATCCAGCTGATGGTCGCAAAGTGCGTGGTGTGATTCATTGGGTTGAAGCCTCACAAGCTGCACCTGCTGAATTCCGTATTTACGACAAGTTATTCACAGTAGCTAACCCTGCGGCTGAGGAAGACTTTTTAGCAGTGATTAACCCTGCTTCTTTGACCGTGAAAACAGGTTGGGTGGAACCAAGCTTAAAAACTGCGCAAGCAGAAAAAGCCTTCCAGTTTGAGCGTGAAGGTTATTACTGTGCCGACAACAAAGATTCAACGCCAGATCATTTGGTGTTTAACCGCACTGTAGCGCTGCGCGATACTTTCTTCGAAGATTAAAACCTTAAAATGGGATCAGAACACATTAGTTACGTATAGCTTATGTGTTCTGACCCCATTTTTATTCTTGTTGATCCTGATTTAACGATTACACTCTAAGCAGTTCATATTTCAGGATATGCCTGATGTACAGATCTTGCTTTTATCTGCTGCTTTGCCTGATGTTTTTTCCTTTAAGCTCTTTTGCTGACACTGTGCGTTATCCTGCCATCGAAGATTCAGGTGATCAGCGCTCAAACTATCCTATTGCTTTACTTGAACTTGCTCTGAAAAAAGCCGGTAGCACTGCCACTTTGCGAAGTACTTCTGCGCGGGTGTCTAAAAGCCGGGCTTTACAATTATTGGAAGCAGGGCAAGAGGTAGACGTGGTTTGGACCATGACCTCTATTGAGCGTGAAAAACGTTTTTTACCTATACGTATCCCTCTGTATAAAGGTCTTGGCAGCTACAGATTGTTGCTTATCCGCGGCGAAGATCAGGCAAAGTTCAGCGCTTTAAAAGATGAAACTGCGCTCAAACAGCAATTAATGTCGCAGGTGCATGACTGGGTTGATACAGAGGTGCTGCGGCACAACAAATTTAAAGTGCTGAATGCCTCCAGTTATCAGAGTTTGTTTCAGATGTTGCTACATAAACGAGTGGATGCGGTGCCACGCAGTGTGTTGGAAATAGTAGCCGAGCAACAGAATTTTGCAGAGCAGCACTTACATATTGAAACCAATTGGCTGCTGCATTATCCGGGGGCTGTGTATTTTTTTGTTTCAAATAAAAATCCGCAACTGGCAGAAAAAATTGAGTCGGGTTTACGTAAGGCCTTAAAAGATGGCAGCTTTGATTTATTGTTCCAACAACACTTTGTCAGTCAGCTAAAGAAAATGAAGTTGTCAGAGCGTAAATTGGTTGAGCTTGAGAATCCGTTATTACCACCTCAAACTCCGCTGGCGGAGTCGATCCTTTGGTACAAGCCTGATTAACTATTTTTTTATGTTGTATTCTCGCTTTGATCTGCTTTAAATTCAAAGTATTAAACCTTTGAGAGCAGGAGTTGAAGTGGACGTTTTTTTTGCTGTCTTGTTTTTTGCCTTCTCTACCACTATTACGCCAGGCCCAAATAACATCATGATGTTATCCTCCGGTGTGAACTATGGTGTGAAAGCCAGCTTGCCGCATTTTTTTGGTATTTGTTTAGGTTTCCCTTTGATGGTGTTACTGGTGGGGTTAGGGTTTGGCGTGGTATTTGAACGTTTTCCACAGCTGCATATCTGGATCAAAATCATAGGTGTGTTGTATTTGCTGTGGTTGGCCTGGAAAATTGCTTCCAGCACGCCCAGCAGCATTGAAGGTTCAGACGCCAAACCTTTTAGTTTTCTGCAAGCTGCGTTGTTTCAGTGGGTAAACGGCAAAGCCTGGATCATGGCCTCCGGCGCAGTCGCTGCTTTTACCACTGTCGCTGGTAATGCCTGGTGGGATGTCACTCAAATCACAGCGGCTTTTTTGTTGGTCAGTTTCCCTTGTGTCGGGGTTTGGTTAACCTGTGGTGCCTTGCTTCGTACCCTGCTCAATCAGCCTTTGTATCAGCGGATTTTTAACTGGGTTATGGCACTGTTGTTGGTGTTATCGGTAGGGCCTGTATTGGCTGAGCTTTATGCACAGTGGATGCTGTAAATGCTGAGTATTCAGAATTTAAGCTTTAGTTATGGCAAACAGCAGCTGTTCTCCCATTTAAAGCTGCAGTTGGAACCGGGTTTACACTGGTTAAGTGGTGCTAATGGCTCTGGTAAATCCAGCTTGTTACGAATTTTAGCCGGTCTGGATAAAGCACAGCAGGGCAGTATTTACTTTAACCAGCATCAGGTTGGCAGTGCTGCTTATCAGGCTTTGGTCAGTATCAGCGCTGATGCAGTGGCGCCTTTACAGGACAATACAGTGCTTGGTGTGCTGCAATTGGTGGTGCGATGTCGTGACACTGCGATGGAACAGTTGTTATTGCATGCCAAAGCTTTTGCATTAGAGCCTTTGTTGCAGCAAAAAGTGGCGGTGTTGTCGTTAGGCCAACAAAAGAAGCTGAGTTTAACTTTGGCGTTGGCGGCAAAGCCACAGCTGTTATTGTTGGATGAGCCTTTTAATGCCTTAGATCCGGATGCTTTAACCTATTGCTGCACTCAGTTACAAGCGGCGAAAGATCGGGGGGCTTTAGTGCTTATCGCCAGCCATTTATCACCCCAAAGTTTTCAGTTGGAATTGAATCAACATCTGGAGTTAAAGGCCGGTGGGCACTTATCTTTTGCTCCGTTATGAGCTGTTCAGGCAACAAGCTGAGGATGCTTTTGCACCACTGAAGCAGTTTTCTTTGATGCTACTACTGATTGCAGGCCATGCACTGATAGGTCTCTGGGCTCCTTTGGTCTTACTGGGATTTCAGTTATTTAACCCAGAGCTGAGTGCTTTTGAGCGTTGGCCTTATTTGCAAATGTTGCTGGTTATTATGTTCTGTTGGCAGGGCTCCATAGCCTGGCAGCAAAAGGCGACAGCAGAACAGTATTTTGTTGAAAGTCTGGCACCTTCCGCCAAAGTCGTATGGCTGAGCAATAAGCTGATGGCGCTGCTCAATCAGCTACCTTTTTGGTTTTTAACTTTGCCGGTATTTATTTATTTGTTATTCAGTGGAAAGTCGATGGCATGGCTGGATGCCATACAGTTACTGCTGGTGCTGTTGGTTTTATGCTGGGGTTTTCATGCCCGTCAGACCAGCTGGCTGGCTCTCTTCGCTGTATTTATGCTGCCTGTTATTACCTTTTGGAGCCTGCCACTGTTGGTTTTTATGGTGCTGGAGAGGGCTTTACAGCATCACCTAAGCGGACACCCTTTGTCAGCTGGCTCATTATTTCGGTATTGGCTCTATTGGTTTATCGGACAGCAGAAAAATAAAGCGTTGTTATTACTGATTATTTTTGTGCTGGCGTTGTGGCAGTACTGGCTGGTGCAACAACTAAAAGCTGAAGCTTTGCTTTTTATCAACTCTGTGTTTATTTGGGCTTTAGCACTTTTGTGTTATGGCCAGCAAAAACTCTGGCAACAGCAGTTGTTGTCACAACATTATTTCTGGCTAAGCTGCTGTACTGCAAAGCAGCGGCTATATTTGAAGCTAATGAATGTTTTGCCTGTAGTTTTGGCTTCACTCTGTGCACTGCTTTTACTGCCGCAGCCTCGCGATATCCTCAGCATAGTTGTAGCAGTTAGTCTAAGTCTATGGTCTAAAGCGACTTTGTTGTTGGTTTCTCTATTGTGCTTTATGCTTTTGCTTGTACTGAATGGACAAGGACTCTGGGCATGAAAAAATTTATGATGTCGTTGCTATTACTGTGGGTGCCGCTCGCCTTAGCGCAAAGTGTGTGGATTGATGTCCGTACGGCCGAAGAATACCAGGCTGGGCATTTAGAGGGGGCTATTAATATCCCTTACGATGAAATACAGCAAAAAATCACCTCAGTTGCCACAGACAAATCTACTGATATTCAACTCTATTGCCGCAGTGGCCGACGCTCAGGTATAGCGCTGGAAACCTTAAGAAGTATGGGCTACAGCAAAGTAGCTAATGCCGGTGCTTATGAGCAGTTAAAACAAAAACGGCCTCAATCTAACGAGTAACTTCAGCCGTTTTTACCTGGTATTGAGGCCGTTGTAATTCGGTTTTAAAGGCGATAAAACTGGCATGTAATGAGCTTAATGTCAGTTGCTTAACCAGCCAGGCTGGTAAATTGCCGCCCGGATTGGCACTGCCCTGATACTGCAATTCGAAGCCTTTGTCGCCGGGAGTTAAAGTCCAAAGCGCATTCACCTCATGAATTCGCACATAGTCAGGTGTTTCTGCAACTAAGTTTGAGCAATCGCTGATGCGGATCTCCGTGCTTTGGTTTTCAACAGTCTTTATAGTTGCACAAGTCACCATATCTCTTGGGCTGACAGGCCAGATCGATTGAAAGCGGGTATAAACCTGCCAGTCTGTTGTGGTGCTTCCTTCTAACAAGGTGGCGTCTTTGCTTTGCTTCAGCCAACGTTGAACTGAGGCGGTATCCCGCAACAACAGCAAAAAGCTGCCTGGCTTGCCCGGATAAAAACCCCTGGCTTTTACTTCCAACACAGGGTTGTATCTGTAACTTAGCTGAATGCCGGCTTTGGATTTTAACTGGATCCAATCGGGTTCTTCTGCTGTGACCTGCAGAGCCAACAAAGATAAAACTGCAGCGAATAAAAAATTCATAACTACCTGACTTTTTCGTTAAGATACAAGCTTATACCAAACAGCACTTTGTTGGACCTAATGAAAAGCAGTATCGATGAAAAAATAGAGCTGGAACATCAGGCGGCCAGAATTTTTATGCGACTGTATCAACACAAGTTCGGCGTTAAAATGCAACATATCTGGCATAACCAGCCGGCCAAGCCCGATGTGTCT
>Ga0181595_10005958_pt1 | contig 10612 bp, 9 predicted proteins | sample 041ome_7_FD_145604 | JGI IMG/M metagenome (GOLD analysis project Ga0181595, IMG submission 145604) | Coastal salt marsh microbial communities from the Groves Creek Marsh, Skidaway Island, Georgia - 041401AS metaG (spades assembly) | ecosystem: Environmental > Aquatic > Marine > Intertidal zone >... | reverse complement strand
CCCTAGGCGCAAAGCCAGCAGATACCCGATCAAGCCCTTGCGAGAAAGCCCAGCGCAGCTCTGGACGCTGCGCGCCGAAACCACTATCACCATAGCAACTGAAATGCTTGCAAGGAATTCCAAAAAGATGCGCTATGAGGCGGGTGACATAGAAGCGAAATGGCAACAAAGCTGGGAAGAGGCCGGCGTCTTTACCGCCACGCGCGATCAAAGCAAACCGAAATATTACGTGCTTGAAATGTTTCCCTATCCTTCGGGGCGGATCCATATGGGACATGTGCGCAATTACACGATGGGCGATGTGATTGCCCGCCATAAAATCAGCACCGGGCATAATGTCTTGCACCCGATGGGCTGGGATGCGTTTGGCATGCCGGCTGAAAACGCGGCGATGGCAATAGGCGGCCACCCTAAAGATTGGACTTATAGCAATATCGCCGATATGCGCGCGCAAATGAAACCGCTTGGCCTGTCGATCGACTGGTCGCGCGAATTTGCCACCTGCGATCCGGAATATTATGGGCAACAACAAGCGCTGTTTCTCGATTTTTTGAAGGAAGATCTTGTCTATCGGAAAAACGCCGTGGTCAATTGGGATCCGGTGGATATGACCGTTTTGGCCAATGAACAGGTGGAAAACGGCCGCGGGTGGCGCTCGGGCGCGTTGGTCGAGCGGCGCGAGCTCACGCAGTGGTTTTTCAAAATATCCGAGCATGCCGAAGACCTTTTGCAAGCGATCGACGGGCTGGATGATTGGCCGGCCAAGGTCAAGCTGATGCAATCCAATTGGATCGGGCAATCGCGGGGGTTGGAATTTGCCTTTGACGTGATCAACGGGCCTACCGATCATGCGCAAATTGCCGTTTACACCACGCGCCCGGATACATTGCTTGGCGCATCTTTTATCGGGATTTCGGCCGATCACCCGCTGGCGCGGCAACTCGAGGCCTCAAATCCCGAGATTGCGGCCTTTAACAAAGAATGCCGGCAGATGAGCACTTCAGAAGCCGATATGGAAAAAGCCGATAAAAACGGCCTTGATACGGGGCTGCGCGTGCGCCACCCGCTAAATCCTGAGTGGACATTGCCCGTTTGGATCGCGAATTTCATCTTGATGGATTACGGCACCGGAGCGATTTTCGCCTGCCCCGCGCATGATCAACGCGATTTGGATTTCGCCCGCAAATATGACCTGCCCGTGATTGATACATTCTTTGCGCTCGATGACGATAGGCCGGTTACAGATCAGGCCTTTGTGCCCCCCAAATCTGAAAAAGTGAAATGGGCAAATCATTTTGCTGGACTGGATATAGCCACCGGGCAAGAGGCTGTGGATGCCACGATTGCCTTTGCCGAAGCGCAAGGCTGGGGCAAGGGCGTTACCAATTACCGCCTGCGCGATTGGGGCTTGTCTCGCCAGCGGTATTGGGGCTGCCCGATCCCCGTTGTGCATTGCGATGCCTGCGGCGTGGTGCCCGAGAAGAAAGAGAACCTGCCGGTGATTCTGCCCGATGATGTGAGCTTTGACAAACCCGGAAATCCGCTGGATCGCCACCCCACCTGGCGCAATTGTGCCTGCCCCGCCTGCGGAAAACCGGCTTTGCGTGAAACCGACACGATGGACACATTCGTTGATTCGTCTTGGTATTTTGCCCGCTTTACCGCGCCGCATGCCGCGCAGCCCACCACGGCCGAAGATATCGCCTATTGGATGAATGTGGATCAATATATTGGTGGCATTGAACACGCGATTTTGCATTTGCTCTATTCCCGTTTCTTTTCACGGGCAATGCAGCTTACCGGGCATTTGCCAAGCCGTGCGAATGTTGAGCCGTTTAATGCGTTGTTCACGCAGGGCATGGTCACGCATGAAATCTATCAGACCCGTGATGGCAAGGGCCGCCCCGTCTATCATCTGCCCGAAGATGTGCGCGATGGCAAATTGGCAGATGGAACCGCTGTGGAAATTATTCCCTCAGCAAAAATGTCAAAGTCAAAGAAAAACGTGGTGGACCCGGTGCATATTATCTCAGCTTATGGCGCGGATACCGCCCGCTGGTTCGTGCTCTCTGACAGCCCGCCGGAACGCGATGTGGAATGGACCGCCAGCGGCGCAGAGGCCGCGCATCGCCATCTTAGCCGCGTTTGGTCGCTGAGTGAAAAGATCGCGCAAATGGATATGGCAGAGGCCGGAAAGGGCGATGAGGACCTGCTACGCGAGATGCATAAAGCCATCCGCGATGTCACGCTGGGTGTGGAATCATTTGGCTTTAACGCGGCGATTGCAAAGCTGTACGCCTTTACCAACACGCTGGCCAAATCACAGGCTGGCGGGCGCGTGCAACGCGAGGCGATGCGGATATTGGCGCAGCTCATGGCGCCCATGACCCCGCATCTGGCAGAGGATATCTGGGCCCGGCAAGGCGGCGACGGCTTGGTTGTAAACGCCGCATGGCCGCAGGCGGATGAGGCCATGCTGGTTGAAACCACGCTCACGCTGCCGATACAGATAAACGGCAAGCGGCGGGCCGAAATAACCGTTGCGAAGGATCTCGCAAAAGACAAGATCGAGGCCCTGGCTTTGGCCGAAGAAGCGGTGCAGCGCGCCTTAAACGGGGCTGCTCCAAAGAAAATTATTGTGGTGCCGGGGCGTATTGTGAATGTGGTGGTTTAGCCGCAATATCCTTTACAGCGTAAGCCTTTTGATAGGGCTGGCGCTTGCTGGATGTACGCTCGAGCCGCTCTATAAATCGGGATCAGAAACCGCAGATTTTCTACAAAATATCAAGCTTGATGCGCCCAAAGATCGTGACAGCTACGTGCTCTATAACCGCCTTGCAGAGCGGCTAGATGGCGGGCATGGAACCCGATATCTACTGAGCATTACGCCGCGCAAAAGCGAAGCCAGAGCGGGCATCGCTGCAGATGGGCGCGCGCAACGCAAGATTGTAACCGGCTTTGCTGATTACAGCATTGTTCAAATAGCCGATGGAAAAGAAGTGCAATCGGGCAGCGTAAAAGCGTTTACCGGCTATGCACAAAGCGCCTCTAATGTGGCAATTCTCGCCGCGAGCAATGATGCCTATGACCGGCTGATGATCCAGCTGGCCGATAAAATATTGGATGCCCTGATCTTGATCCAGGCCAAGGCCCAGCCATGAAATTGCCCGCGCGCGATATTGCCACATATTGCGCCAAACCCGACCCCAATCGGGCAGGGGTTTTGATCTATGGCGCCGATGCGATGCGCGTAGCGATGCGCCGGCAAAGCATGATCCTGGCGCTGTTGGGCCCCGAAGGCAGCGAAGAAATGCGCCTCACACGCCTCTCTGGCGCCGACTTGCGCAAAGACCCGGCCGCCCTGATTGACGCGGTGAAAGCGCAGGGGTTTTTCCCGGGTCAACGGGGGGTGTTTTTGGAAGACGCCGCCGATGGGTTGACCAAAACCATCGCAGCCGCTTTGCAGGATTGGCAGCAAGGCGACGCCCAAATTATCGTGACCGCAGGGCAATTGCGGGCCTCTTCGAACTTAAGAAAAACCTTTGAAACGCATCCCAATACCTATGCGATTGCAATTTATGATGATCCGCCCAGCCAAGCTGAAATAGCCGCTGAATTGCAAAAGGCCGGGCTACAAAATCTGGGGGATATCGGCCTGAAAGCGCTTAGCGCTTTGGCGCGCGAATTAGAGCCAGGCGATTTTCGGCAAACGCTTGAAAAGCTTGCGCTTTACAAACTGTATGATGCAACGCCTCTTGGGCTTGAAGATATCCAAAACTGTGCGCCAAATTCCCAAGAAGCCGCGCTAGATGATATTTTATGGGTGGTCAGCGAGGGGCGCGCAGAGGCGATCGGGCCCTTAATGCAGCGCTTAAAATCACAGGGATTGCAGCCCGTAACCTTATGCATAAGCGCGGTGCGGCATTTCAAAATTCTATTCAGCATCGCCAGCGATCCTGCGGGTGCCAGCGCGGGCATTTCAAAGCTTCGGCCACCGATCTTCGGCCCACGGCGAGACCGCTTTCAACGCAACGCGGCGCGCTGGACCCTGTCTAAATCCAAAATGGCGCTTCAAACTTTAACCGACCTTGATCTGCAATTGCGCTCGGCCAATCAACACGCGCCCGCTTTAGAGCTTGTTGAGCGCAGCCTCATCCGGCTGGCCATGGCAGCCCAAAAATAAAAAGGCCCGCCTAAAGCGAGCCTTTAAAACTTATACAATATCGAAAGCTTAGCGGGTGCCTGATAATCCCATTTGATCACCAACAGCCACCATATCCGACAGCATTTTAGCGGCATCATCAACAGGGCCGGGCTCGTTTACAAACGCTTCCTGCGCCTTTCCATAGGCAGATTTGGCCTCTTCAACCAAGGCCTCAAAGCCCTCTTGGGTCAGCTCAGCACTAAGCACCGCTTTTTCGGCCAGAACCGACACGCTTTCGCCGATTTCAGCAAAGCCGCCCGTGACAACATATTCCTCGCTACCGGCTGCGGTTTGAACCCGCAAAATACCGGGGCGCAAAGACGTGATCACCGGCGCATGACCCGGCATCGCCATCATATCCCCATCCGAGCCTGGAATCAAAACCGCTTCCACTTGCTGAGACGCTAATAGCTTTTCTGGACTTACCAGATCAAATTGCATCGTATTCGCCATAAGAGGCTCCTTTAAGCCGCGCTTGCAGCCAGTTTTTCGGCCTTAGCGATCACTTCATCGATGCCACCAACCATGTAGAATGCTGCTTCTGGAAGATGATCATATTCGCCCGCGACAACAGCCTTGAAAGAGGCAATGGTTTCGTCCAAAGGCACCTGAACACCATCAGAGCCCGTAAACACTTTCGCCACGTCAAAGGGCTGCGACAAGAAACGCTCGAGCTTACGCGCCCGAGTCACCGTCAGTTTATCATCTTCGCTCAATTCATCCATGCCCAAAATCGCGATGATATCTTGCAAGGATTTATAACGCTGAAGCACCTGCTGTACATCAGTCGCAACGGCGTAATGCTCTTCACCGATGATCATCGGATCAAGCAACCGTGATGTCGACCCCAGAGGATCCACCGCTGGATAAATACCTTTTTCCGAAATCGCACGATCCAAAACGGTGGTCGCATCCTCATTCGCGAAAGAAGTGGCTGGCGCGGGGTCAGTCAAGTCATCCGCGGGCACATAGACCGCTTGCACTGAAGTGATTGAGCCCGATTTCGTCGAGGCGATACGCTCTTGCATCGCACCCATATCGGTCGCCAATGTGGGCTGATATCCAACCGCTGACGGGATCCGACCCAAAAGTGCAGACACCTCAGAACCCGCTTGCGTAAAGCGGAAAATATTATCCACGAAGAACAACACATCGGCTCCAGTATCGTCGCGAAACTGCTCGGCCAAAGTCAAACCAGACAAGGCAATCCGCATCCGCGCTCCGGGAGGTTCGTTCATCTGGCCATAAACCAGCGCGATTTTTGACTCTTCGAGATTGTCGGGCACAATCACGCCCGATTCAATCATCTCATGATACAGGTCGTTGCCTTCACGCGTCCGCTCGCCCACACCGGCAAAAACCGACACACCCGAGTGCACTTTGGCGATGTTATTGATCAGTTCCATAATCAAAACGGTTTTGCCAACGCCGGCACCGCCAAACAGACCAATTTTCCCACCTTTTGTATAGGGGGCTAGAAGGTCAATCACTTTAATCCCAGTGACCAAAATTTCGGTTTCTGTAGATTGCTGGTCAAAATCCGGCGCATCGCCATGGATCCCGCGCGTTCCGGTTGATTTCACAGGCCCCTGCTCATCGACCGGATCACCCGTTACGTTCAAAATCCGGCCCAAGGTTCCATTGCCAACGGGCACTTGAATGGGGCCGCCTGTGTCCGTCACTTGCTGTCCGCGCACCAATCCTTCGGTCGCATCCATCGCGATCGCCCGCACAGTGTTTTCACCCAAATGCTGCGCAACTTCTAAAACCAGATTTTTACCGTTATTGTCCGTGGTCAGCGCGTTCAAGATTGGCGGTAAGTCTTCCCCAAATTGAACGTCGACAACGGCGCCGATCACCTGGGTGATTTTGCCTTTTGAGTTTGCCATAATTTCGTCTCCGGTCTTTAGAGCGCTTCTGCGCCCGAGATAATTTCAATAAGTTCGTTGGTGATCACGGCTTGGCGTGACCTGTTAAACTCGATGGTAAGTTTGTCGATCATATCGCCTGCGTTGCGCGTGGCGTTATCCATTGCTGACATGCGGGCGCCTTGCTCGGACGCACCATTTTCAAGCAAAGCGGAAAAAATCTGCGTTGCCACGCCGCGCGGAAGAAGGTCGCTTAAAATCGCTTCTTCGCTGGGTTCGTAATCATAAACCGTGCTATCCGCTTCGGCTTCTTCCTCAAACGCGGCTGGAATAACCTGCAGTGCTGTCGGCACTTGCGTCACCACATTTACGAATTTTGAATAGAAGAGCGTTGCAACATCAAACTCTCCGGCATCAAAGCGAATAACCAAATCGCGCGCGATGGCTTGGGCATCGCTATAGCCAACCCGTTTCACCTCGGTCAGATCAACATGGTCAATAAACGCAGCGCCAAATTCACGTTTCAACTGATCACGACCCTTTTTGCCCACTGTCAGGATTTTTACAGTTTTCCCCGCCTCCTGAAGCTTTGCGATATGGGCCCGCGCGCGTTTCGCAATGTTGGAATTAAATCCCCCACACAAGCCCCGCTCTGCGGTCATCACAACCAGCAAATGCACCCGATCTTCGCCCGTACCACGCAACAATTTTGGCGCGCCCTCGCTTTTGCCGACAGACGCTGCCAAACTAGATAAAACACCCATAAATCGCTCGGCATAAGGGCGCGATTGCTCGGCACTTTCCTGCGCCCGCCGCAGCTTTGCAGCTGCGACCATCTGCATGGCTTTGGTGATCTTCCGCGTATTTTTAACGCTGGAGATGCGGTTTTTAAGATCTTTTAGATTTGCCATCTAGCAGATCTCCTACGCGAAATCGGCGGCGAACTCGTCAAGAGCAGCTTTGATTCTATCTTGGGCTTCGCCTTTGATCTTTGGATCCTCATCGGTGATGAAGGCCAATAGATCTGCATGCTTGCCGCGCAAATGCGCCAAAAGCCCTTTTTCAAAGCGACTAACATCGCCCACGCTGATCCCATCTAAATAGCCATTGGTTCCGGCGAAAATCACGCAGACAATCTCGGCATTGGTCAGCGGTGCATATTGGGGCTGCTTCATCAGCTCGGTCAGGCGCGCACCACGGTTCAGCAATTGCTGCGTGGCCACATCAAGATCTGAGCCAAACTGGGCAAAGGCCGCCATTTCGCGATATTGCGCCAATTCCAGCTTGACTGGGCCAGCGACTGTTTTCATCGCTGAGGTTTGCGCCGAAGATCCAACGCGTGACACCGACAGACCGGTGTTCACAGCTGGGCGGATGCCCTGATAAAACAGCTCGGTTTCCAAAAAGATCTGGCCATCCGTGATCGAAATCACGTTGGTTGGAATAAAGGCTGACACGTCGCCACCTTGCGTTTCAATCACCGGCAACGCCGTCAAAGATCCCGCACCATTATCTTCGTTCAGCTTCGCAGAGCGCTCGAGCAACCGTGAATGCAAGTAGAAAACATCGCCGGGATAGGCTTCACGTCCAGGTGGACGGCGCAGCAATAATGACATCTGCCGATAAGCCACGGCCTGCTTGGACAAATCATCATAAATGATCAGCGCATGGCGGCCATTATCGCGGAAATGCTCGGCCATTGCTGTAGCTGAATAAGGCGCCAAAAACTGCAAAGGTGCCGGATCCGACGCGGTTGCCGCAACCACGATGGAATAGGCCATCGCACCGGTTTCTTCCAATTTCTTTACCAATTGGGCAACCGTTGACCGCTTTTGACCCACCGCCACATAGACGCAATACAATTTCTTGCTTTCGTCATCTCCCGCAGCGTCATTATAGGATTTCTGGTTCAAGATCGTGTCCAGAGCAATCGCCGTTTTACCGGTTTGGCGGTCGCCGATGATCAGCTCACGCTGGCCGCGGCCAATCGGGATCATCGCGTCAACAGATTTCAGACCCGTGGCCATCGGCTCATGCACCGATTTACGCGGGATAATGCCCGGCGCCTTCACGTCCGCAACGCCCCGCGTTTTGGTTGCGATCGGCCCTTTGCCATCCAACGGGTTGCCAAGACCGTCAACCACGCGGCCCAAAAGCGCGTCACCAACGGGAACATCCACGATTGATTTGGTGCGCTTGACGGTATCGCCTTCAACGATATCGCGGTCAGATCCAAAAATAACCACACCCACATTATCGGCTTCTAAGTTTAATGCCATGCCTTGGATGCCGCCGGGAAATTCAACCATTTCGCCCGCTTGCACATTATCAAGACCATGAACCCGTGCGATGCCATCTCCAACAGAGAGCACGCGCCCCACTTCTGCCACTTCGGCCTCTTGACCAAAGTTTTTAATCTGCTCTTTGAGAATTGCAGATATCTCGGCTGCTTGGATACCCATTTATCCGACCTCTTTCATTACGTTCTGAAGGGCGTTAAGTTTGGACCTGATCGACGTATCGATCATCTTAGATCCCACCTTAACAATTAAACCACCGATAAGATCTTTATCGACAGCAGCATTAATTTTCACATCCTTGCCAATCTGCGCTTTTATCGCGGCAGTCAACTTGTCAGTTTGCGTTTTGGTAAGCGCTTTGGCGGATGTCACATCCGCCGTTTCTTCGCCCTTTTGTTCTGCAATCAGCGCACGCAACTGGCCGATCAAGGCCGGCACGACAAACAAACGCCGCTTGCTAGCCATCAAAGACAAGGTATTTGACAAGTCATCCGACAGCCCCAATTTCGCGGCCACAGCCGCTATCGCCTGGCCCTGCGCCTCACGGCTCAACAAGGGCGATTTGAGCATCGCGTTCAAATCCTCGCTTACATCAAGCGCCTCGGATAAAACATCAATGTTTTTTTCAAGCTCAGTGACTTGATCCGCCTCTTGAGCGATTTCGAAAACTGCCAACGCATAACGGGCAGCGATGCTGGACGTAAAAGAAGCTGGTTCGGACACTGTTATCCTTCCACTGTCAGGCCAGATCAGACCTCGCATCACGCGATCATCACTAAGCGTTAGAAGATCTGCGCAAAGCAAATCAATAAAATCGGGGCACGTTTAGCAGAGCCTTCAGCGCCTAGCAACCTCCCTTATTACATTTCCCAAGGTCAAAAAAATTTAATAAAAACAAAGTGTTTTTCAAAAATACAAGCTATTGCCTATTTTTAAGCCAAAAAAATCACACCGTGATATCGAAAAACACGATTCCTCAGCCAAACTCAGCAGCGTTCTTTCGCCCGTTCCAAGGCCGGTTTGGGATCAGCGGCACGCAACCCTTCTAGAACGCGCAAGGGTCGGGCGCGCAAGGTGGGGTTTTTCAGCCCCGGCAGTGGCGGCGTGCGCGTTGAAACTTCCAGCATCAATACGCCGCCGGCAAGCCGCGGCAGGCGATTGCCAATACGTTCAAGAAACGGTCCCATTTTTTGCCAACTGCGCCGATTGGAGGGGATCTGAAACAGAGCAGCCGAGGCTTTTTGCGGTAAAAACCCGTGAAGCCGCAACTGTGTTTCCAGCTGGCTGGTGCTGTAAGGCCTGCCAAACCCCATTGGCGTTTTGTCACTGCGCGACCACAATCCGGCCCGGTTGGGCACGATAAAAAGTGCCCGGCCACCCGGCCCCAAAACACGGTAGGCTTCTTGTAAAACGGTATTGGCATCCTTGCTGGTTTCCAGCCCGTGTAAAACGATCAACCGATCCACATGCCCCGTTTCAAGCGGCCAAAACCGCTCGTCGGTCAGAACCGATACGTTATGCGACGGGTTGGGCCAAGCCAGCACCCCCTGAGGGCCTGGCATTAAGGCAATCACGCGACGGGCCTGGGGCAAAAAGGGCCGCAATAAAGGGGTTGCAAACCCAAAGCCGGCAATGGTTTGGCCGCTCAGATCTGGCCAAAACTGCAAAACTTTATTGCGCAACGCGCGCTGGGCCGCGCGGCCAAGCGGCTCACGATAATAAAAGTTTCGAAGATCTTGTACATCAAGGTGCATTGCACCGACCTCTCGGATACGCCAAACTCAGATCAGTGTAGCAAGTGAAAGAAGGATTGCCTATGCCATATGAGCTGATAACCATCCCCTGCCGATCGGATAATTACGCGTTCCTTCTGCGCGATCACGCCAGTGGTGAAACGCTTCTGGTTGATGTGCCCGCCGCGGCCCCAATCCTTGCAACCTTGACAGAAAAAGCGTGGTCTCTCACGCATATTCTATTAACGCACCATCACGATGATCATGTTGCAGGCTTGGCAGATGTTTTGGCTGCGCATCCGGCGCAAGTGATCGGAGCCGCCGCGGATCAACATAGATTGCCCAGCTTGAACCGAGCGGTTGTCGCGGGGGATACGCTTTCTATCGGATCGCAAAGGGGGCGCGTGATGGATGTGCCTGGGCACACGGTGGGGCATATCGCGGTTTATTTCGAAGCCGCCAAGTTACTCTTCTCTGCTGACAGTCTAATGGCGCTGGGCTGCGGCC